>Ga0180221_1000301_pt1 | contig 49477 bp, 49 predicted proteins | sample eDN5th37CKraftMG_FD_151339 | JGI IMG/M metagenome (GOLD analysis project Ga0180221, IMG submission 151339) | Enriched Miracle-Growth compost microbial communities from Emeryville, California, USA - eDNA 5th pass 37_C Kraft MG (version 2) (version 2) ...
CGGCCTGCATCGCCTGACCGCGCAATTTCAACAGCTTGGCCGTATCAGCGAGCGAGAACGCACCCGCGGCAGCAAGGGCGGAATATTCGCCCAGCGAATGACCGGCCACGAAGCGCACGCGGTCGGCCAGCTTGAGACCATGCTCCCGCTCCAGAACCCGCATCACCGCCATCGAAACCGCCATCAGCGCCGGCTGCGCGTTCTCGGTGAGCGTCAGGGTTTCCTTGGGGCCCTCCCACATGATCTGCGAGAGGTTCTGCCCGAGGGCCGAATCGACTTCCTCGAAGACTTCGCGGGCGCTGGCATAGGTCTGGGCCAGCTCGCGGCCCATGCCGACTTCCTGGCTGCCCTGCCCGGGAAATACGAATGCGATCGTCATCTGGAGATTTCGTCTGCTCTAGCGGCGGCGGAATTTCGGGTGGCAAGAGCACGGCCCGAGCGCCGCTGTCAAGCGAGCCAATGGCGCGCCGGTGTCGGCAGTGGCCAGCTCAGCGAAACGGGGACGATGCCCGTTTTGCCGTGATATGGATGGCGGAACGTTGGAGCACACACCATGCCGAAAGTCAGCCGCACGGCCTATGGCATCGCCCTCCTTATCTTTATGGCCATCGCCCCGCAGCCGGCCCTCGCCTGCGAAAGCGGAGAACGGGTGCGGCTCGATGCGCCGGCAAAGCTGAGCGGCATCCTCAAGGAAGGCAAAGGCGAGCACGAGGCCCAAGGCCCGTTCCGCTACGTCTATCTCGAGCTCGATGCCCCGCTTTGCGTGGAGATCCCCGCCGACGAGGCCGAAGAGCAGAGCGAGGAGAGCACGGTCCGCCGCATCCAGATCGCAGGCGAGGCAGCCAACGGTGATTTGCCAGTCGGGTCACGCGTTTCGGTCGAGGGCACCCTCTATGGCGCCCACACCATGTGGCATGCCGAGGACGTGCTGATCGATGCCGGCAGCGTGAAGCCGACATCGGGCAACTGAAACCCCGGCCATCGGCCCCTGCGCAGCGCCTCTCGCGATCAGGAACGCAAGGAAGCCGTTTTACTTTCTACGCGCTGCGGCCGCGCCGTGCGCTGTTCCCTTGCGTCCGCTTTTGCCGGCGCCATTGGTACGGGATTTGGCCGATGCGCGCCTCGCCTTGTGCTTGGCCGGCCGCGCCCGCTCGGTCGCCACCGCCGATGGAAACGCCTCTTCCGCAACCCCTTTCCAGAACGCCGCCTGCTGATGCACGAGAAGCCGCGCCGGAGACCACGCCAACATGGTCCCCAGCAACTCGAGCTGGCTGTCGAGCATCGAGCGGGGCAGCTCGCCGCACAGCACGGAATCGGAAACGGCGAGCGCCTTCGTGCCGGTGCGGCGGGGCCGTGAGGCCGGCTTGCGGCTGGAATGCTGATGGCGGGCGGATTGGACGCGCAGGGGCATGGGCTTATCCTCATGTGACGGAGCCGCAGCTCCTTGACACCGGTGCCGCGAAGTCCCCCCATTCGCACCCGCTAGCTTACATTCCATCGTCAGCCGGCAGCAAACCCGAAGGCCGCGATGGCGTGTCGCTGAAAGGCGCACATCTAACACCGTTCAGTGGAACGTCAGGCCCCCGTGCCCGTTCACAATCTCGATTGGCGGGCAAATGCACGATATGGCGAACCAAAAACAGCGAGATGTGCTCCGGGTCATCGGTAAGCATCTCAAGTCCCAGCTGGAAAAAGATGTCCCGGAGCCGCAGCCCGACATCGAGCGCGCTCTCCGGCGCCTCCTGGAACGGGACGTGGCGCAGCGTCGCCGCCCCAATCGGCGCTGGGCCGGGCGCGACGGCTAGCGAACCACGTGCTGCCTGGGTTGCAACGGCTTCCATCGGGGTTGCTATCGGGGCTCCTGTGAGCGGCTGGCGCCCGGCCGCGTCTCCGCCATCCAGCGCCGACCGCGTTTGAGCCCTTGCCGCACCGCGATAATCCGCTATAAAGCGCCCCTTGCTCGCTTCGGCTGGAGGCTGAACGGGGAGCCGCGCTCGGGGTTATTCCCCGGCGGCAGGGCCTGAAACGGTCCGGTTCCCGGTGTCTTCGCTCTCATGGGTGACCTGCTTGGGCCTTTCCAGGTCCATAAGGGGCTTTGCGTCGGGGCAGCACAACAGCAGGAAAGGCCATCAGCATGGCTCTCTACGAGCATGTCTTCCTGGCACGCCAGGACGTCTCGAACGCACAGGTCGAGGCGCTCACGAAAGAATTCACCGATCTCATCGAGCAGGGTGGCGGCAAGGTCACCAAGTCCGAGTACTGGGGCGTCAAGGGCCTCGCGTACAAGATCAAGAAGAGCCGCAAGGCCCACTTTTCGCTCCTCAACATCGATGCTCCGCCGGCCGCTGTCGCGGAGATGGAGCGCCGCATGGGCCTCTCGACCGAGATCCTGCGCTTCCTCACCGTGAAGGTGGAAGAGCACGAGACCGAGCTGTCGGTCATGATGCGCAAGAGCGACCGCGACGACCGCGACCGTGATCGCGGCGGCTTCGGCGGCCGTGGCGGCGGTGGCTTCCGCGGCGGCGGTGGCGGATTCCGCGGCGGCGATGATCGCCGTGGTGGCGGTGGCGGCGGATTCCGCGGCGGCGACCGCGAAGGCTCCACCTTCCGGCCCCGTCCTCCGCGCGATGGCGACCGTCCCCCGCGCGATGGCGATCGTGCTTCCCGCCCGCCCCGCGAGGGCGGCTCTACCGGTTCGGAGGAATAATCCATGGCCGAGGCTGCATCTTCCGGCGCGCCGCGCCGCCCGTTCCACCGCCGTCGCAAGACCTGCCCGTTCTCCGGTCAGCATGCGCCGAAGATCGACTACAAGGACGTGCGCCTTCTGGGCCGCTACGTCTCCGAGCGCGGCAAGATCGTGCCGAGCCGCATCACGGCCGTTTCCGCCAAGAAGCAGCGCGAGCTGGCCCGTGCCATCAAGCGCGCCCGCTTCCTGGGTCTGCTGCCGTACGTACTGAAGTAAGATCGCGACCCGGCGCCGGTCCTCGAACGGCCGGCGCCGGATTTCCAAAATAAGTGCGCGGCCGCTGGGGCCCTGCACGAGGTTGGGACGGCCAGGGCATCGAGCGCTCCGTCTCTAACCGCGCGAACCGCGGGACAGCTGTCTTGAACTACCGCTTGCTCATAGCGCTGGGAGCCGGGCTCATCTCGGCGGTCGTGTTCGCCTCGGCGACCACGGGACCGCTGCTGATTCGCATGGTCCTGTTCCTGCTGACGGCACTGCCGCTGTTTCTTGCGGGCCTCGGCCTTGGACCCTTCGCCGCCCTCATTGCCGGTGTTGCCGGCACCGGCCTGGTGCTCGTCGCGGGCAGCCCCCTCGCCGCTGCGGTCTTCGCGGTCAGCCAGGCGTTCCCCGTCATCGTTCTCGTGCACCTCGCCAGCCTCAACCGCGAGGGCCCCGATGGGGCTATCGAATGGTATCCCGCCGGCCGGCTGATCATTGCCGCCGCGCTGCTCGCCGGCGCGCTCTCCGCCGCGACGCTCGTCCTCCTCGGCGGCGATATGGAGACACTGCGTGCCACGATGCGCGAGATGCTGCAGGCCTTCGTCGATACCGAGCTGGCCAAGATGCCGGATGCGCCGGCGCTCGGCCCAGCGGAGATCGACGAGGCCACAACCCTGGTGATCGCCCTGCTGCCGGCGGCTTCGGCGATCTCCAGCATGTGCAGCCTGCTTTTCAATTTCTGGCTGGCGGGACGCATCACCCTCGCCTCGGGGCGGCTGATGCAGCCCTGGCCGGATCTCGCCGCGATTGAATACCCGCCGATGACGCCGCTGCTGCTGGCCGGCGCAACCGCAGCATCGTTCCTCGCCGACATCCCCGGCCTCGTCGCGCGCAGCTTCGCCGGGCCGCTGTTCGTCGCCTATGTGCTGCTCGGCCTCGCGGTCATGCACTATGTGACGCGCGGCAAGCCCTGGCGGCCGTTCGCCCTCTGGGGGCTCTACACCGCGCTCTTCGTCATGAATTCGATCGCCTCCCTGGCGATCGCCCTTCTCGGACTTGCCGAGGCGATCTGGCCGATGCGCCGCAACGCCCCGCCGCCCGACAAACCGCCAGCGAATTGAAGCGCCGGCGAAACTGAAGAACTCAACACACAGACAGAAAGCCAGAAGGAGTTACTCACATGCAGGTCATTCTGCTCCAGCGCATCGGCCGCCTCGGCCAGATGGGCGATGTCGTCAACGTCAAGGACGGCTATGCCCGCAACTTCCTCCTGCCGCAGAAGAAGGCCCTGCGCGCCACGGAAGACAACCGCAAGCATTTCGAATCCCAGCGCGCGCAGCTCGAAGCCAACAACCTCGAGCTGAAGAAGGAAGCCGAGGCCGTTGCCGAGAAGCTCGACAAGAAGATCTTCGTCGCCATCCGCTCGGCGGGCGACACCGGCCAGCTCTACGGCTCGGTCGCCACGCGCGACATCGCCGAGGTCGTCACCGAGGGCGGCTTCACCATCGACCGCCGCCAGGTCATCCTCGAGCGTCCGATCAAGACCCTGGGCCTCCACCCGGTGCGCGTTGCGCTCCATCCGGAAGTGATCGTCACCGTTTCGCTGAACGTTGCCCGCTCCGAGGATGAAGCCGACCGCCAGGCCCGCGGCGAGGACGTTACCGTGGTCAAGGACGAGAAGATCGAGCTCGAGACCTTCAACCCCGACGAGGTGTTCGAAGAGGGCGCCCACGCCGAGGAGGGCGACGCGGAACAGCAGGCCGAGTAAGCGATCGGCTGATTCGCACCTCGCAAGCGAAATCCCGTCCCCGTGTTGATAGCGGGGACGGGCCTTGCGCTCCGCTCGACGGCGAGCCGATTGAATCGGATACCGTCGGGCCATGGCACAGAACGCTCTCCAGATCTCCGATCGGATCGCCGCCCTCGGCGTTCCCGACGATTCCCTTCCCTTCCGTCAGGCCCCTCACAACCTCGAGGCGGAACAGGCGCTGCTCGGCGCCATCCTCGTCAACAACGAGGCGATGGACCGCGTCTCGGGCTTCCTCGACCCCCAGCATTTCTATGATCCGCTGCACCAGCAGATCTACGAGACCGCGGGCAAGCTGATCCACGCCGGCAAGCAGGCGACTCCGATCACGCTGCGCACGTTCTTCGAATCGGCGCAGCCGATCTCCCCGACGCTCACCGTGCCGCAGTATCTCGGCACGCTCGCCGCCAACGCGACGACGATCATCAACGCTGAGGACTACGGCCGCACGGTTTACGACCTCGCCACGCGCCGGGCGCTGATCATCATCGGCGAGGACATGGTCAACGCGGCGTACGACAGCCCCGTCGATCTGCCCCCGCAGAAGCAGATCGAGGAATCGGAAACGCGCCTCTACGACCTCGCCGAGCAGCGCAAGTATGGCTCGGGCTTCCTCTCGTTCGGTTCCGCGCTCACGACGGCCATCGAGATGGCGGGCGCTGCCTACCAGCGCGCCGGTCACCTCTCCGGGCTTTCCACCGGCCTTCTGGACCTCGACAACAAGCTCGGCGGCCTGCAGTCGTCCGACCTCATCATCCTGGCGGGCCGCCCTTCCATGGGTAAAACGGCGCTCGCCACCAACATCGCCTACAACGTCGCCAAGGCGCACAGGTCGGAGCAGCAGCCGGACGGCACCATGAAGTCCGTCGACGGCGGCATCGTCGGCTTCTTCTCGCTCGAAATGTCGGCCGAACAGCTCGCAACGCGTATTCTGTCGGAGCAGGCAGAGGTGGGCTCAGAGAAGATCCGCCGCGGCATGATCAACGAGGACGAGTTCCGCAAGCTCGTCGAAGTGAGCCGCGTGATGAGCGAAAGCCCGCTCTACATCGATCAGACCGGCGGCATCTCGATAGCCCAGCTCGCCGCGCGCGCCCGTAAGCTGAAGCGCCAGAAGGGCCTCGATCTCCTGATCGTCGACTACCTGCAGCTGCTCACCGGCTCTTCGAAGCGCGGCGACAACCGCGTGCAGGAGATCACGGAGATCACCACAGGCCTCAAGGCGCTGGCGAAGGAGCTGAACGTTCCGATCATCGCGCTCTCCCAGCTCTCCCGTCAGGTCGAGCAGCGCGACGACAAGCGCCCGCAACTTTCCGACCTCAGAGAATCGGGCTCGATCGAGCAGGACGCCGACGTCGTGATGTTCGTGTTCCGCGAGGAGTACTACGTAGAGCGCACGAAGCCTTCCGAAGGCACTCCGGAGTTTGCCGACTGGATGACGAAGATGCAGCAGGTGTCCGGCAAGGCCGAGGTGATTATCGGCAAGCAGCGCCACGGTCCCGTCGGCACGGTGGAGCTCGCGTTCGAAAGCCACCTCACCCGCTTCGGCAACCTTGCGCGCGAATATCAATCGGTTGGCTACGAGCGCTGAGGCAACGCCAGCGGCGACTATTCAAATCCCGTCAGAGCAACTCGGCGGCCGGCATCGCCCGGCCGCCTTTTTGTTTGCGGAATGCGGGGAGAATGGCGGTCAGGATTCGGTGTTCGCGATCTGCTCGAGCCGCTGGATCGGCGCGGCATCGAGCGCCCGTGCGTTCAGCGCCACCACCTCGGCGATCCGCGCCATGGCATTGAGCTTCGCCGGACTTGCGGGCGCCGCTACCTGCTGCAGTGCCGCCTTCACCGACGTGGGATAGGCCCCCTGAGAGCCACCGTCGGTTTCGCCGGCCGCGGGAATGCGGGTGGTGATCGAAGCGCCGTTCGGCAGCACCGTACGAATTGAAAATTCGCCGGGCGGGAATGCATCCCGGTTGGCGCCGATCGTTTCGACGAGCGCGATGTGGCGCGCGTTATCGTCATGGATCAGCGCGATCTGGCGCGCGGTTTGATAGTACGCATCGTATTGCGCTTTGATATCTCGGTCGCCGGAGAGGACGTCCTTGATCGCGTCGAAGATCCCGGCCGCATTCGTACTGCGCGCAACGATGGACGGAACGGCCGTGGGCGCCGCCGTCTTGGCGCTGGCTGCCGAGCGGAGCAGGCTCAGGGCCGAATTGATGGCGCTGACAGCGGCCATTGGAGTCCATTCCCTCATTGCGCGCCAGCCCACCGACAAGCGCACATCCCCGCCCGTCGCCTGGACTGATCCCGGCACAGAATTCTCGGCCAGAACGCCGATGATCGGATGTCGGCTGTAAACAGGGGCCTAATCGCGCCCCGGCCCCCGTGTGGTGATCCGCCGCCGCGCTGTTTTTGCCCATGATTTGCAGCCTGGACGCCTCGTTTGCGGCCGGATTCGGCGTTAGAAGCTTTGACCGAGCTTCGAGGCTTCCAGGGGATTCCCGTGTCCGACAGGAATGCGCGCACCGCCATGGCGCCATCAGATCCTCCCCGCGATGCTCCCCCTCACCGCAGGGACTCAGGCCCGGCGTTGTCTTCCGCGGATCTGCGCCATGTCGAGCCGGACGCCCCGGCGGGCGCGACCGGCGTCATCACCATCGATCTTCCCCAGATCCGCGCCAACTGGCGCGCGCTGGCGCAGCGGGTCGCTCCGGCGGGATGTGCCGCCGTCGTGAAGGCGGACGCGTACGGCCTCGGCGCCGTCCGTATCATTCCAGCGCTCTATCGGGCCGGCTGCCGCAACTTCTTCGTCGCCACCATTGACGAGGCACGCAAGGCGCAAGGCTACACTCCGGGTGCCACCATCTATGTGCTCGACGGCATCCTTCCGGGCTCCGCTGCCGATATCGCCGCGATCGGTGCGCGCCCGGTGATGACGGGCATCGAGGAAGCCCGATCCTGGGCAGCGCTTGCCGCCGGAGGCGTCACCGCTCCACCGGCCGCGTTGCATGTCGATACCGGCCTGCATCGCCTCGGCATCGGCGAGGCCGAACTCGATTTCCTTCTCGCCGATGACGGCCTTGTGCGCCGTCTCGATATCGCGCTCGTCATGAGTCACCTCGCCTGTGCCGACGAGGCGGGTCACCCCATGAACCGCACGCAGCTCGAAGCCTTCCGGCGCCTGCGGGCGAAGGTGCCGAAGGCGCGCGCAAGCCTCGCCGCGTCCGACGGACTGATGCTGGGGCGCGATTATCATTTCGATCTCGTACGGCCCGGCTATGCGCTCTACGGCGGCCAGGCGAGCCCCAACCGCACGACGCCGGTCGGCCCCGTCGTGCGTGTTTCGGTTCGCATCCTCCAGGTCCACGAGGTGCCGGCCGGGGGAACCATTGGCTATTCGGCGAGCTACCGCGCGCTCACGCCGCGCCGTATCGCCACCATCGCCGCGGGCTACGCGGACGGCGTCTTCCGCCACGCGAGCGCCGGCAACGGAGAGACGGGAGGCGCGGTTTCCATCCGCGGCCAGCTCGCGCCCATCGTCGGCCGCGTATCGATGGACCTCGTCACCGTCGATATCACCGAGATCGAGGGGCCGCTTCCCGGGCGTGGCGATTTCGTCGACCTCGTCGGCCCCGGCCTGCCGCTCGAAACAGTGGGTTCCGGTGCTGGCAGTATCGGCTATGAGGTGCTGACGCGTCTTGGAGCGCGATTCCACCGCAACTACGTCGACGCCGACGATTGATCGATGGCCAAACCCAGCAAGACGATCTTCGTATGCCAGAACTGCGGTTCGACTTCGCCGCGCTGGCAGGGCAAGTGTCCCGCCTGCGGAGAATGGAACACGCTCGCCGAGGAAGCCGACGCCGCCGGGCCGCCGGGCACCGGCCTGGGGCGCCGAAACTCTGGCCGCGTGATCGTTCTCGAAGGGCTCAAAGGGTCGACACAGGAGGCGCCCCGCTTCTCGACCGGCATCGGTGAGCTGGACCGTGTGACGGGCGGCGGCATCGTTCCCGGATCGGCCCTGCTCATCGGCGGCGAGCCCGGCATCGGAAAGTCGACGTTGCTGTTGCAGCTCGCCGCAGCGCTCGCGCGTTCAGGCCGGCGTGCGGTGTATTTCTCGGGCGAAGAGGCCGCCGCACAGGTGCGCCTCAGGGCCGCCCGCCTCGGCCTCGACGACGCCCCCGTCGCTCTCGCATGCGAGACATCCCTCGCCACCATTCTCGCAACCCTCGAGGCTGGCCCGCCGCCCGACCTCATCGTCATCGATTCCATCCAGACCCTCTGGGCCGAGGCGATCGAGGCAGCGCCCGGCACCGTGAGCCAGGTGCGCGCCGCGGCCCAGGCTCTGATCCGCCACGCCAAGACGGTCGGCAGCGCGCTCCTGCTCGTGGGGCACGTCACCAAGGATGGCCAGATCGCCGGCCCAAAGGTGATCGAGCACATGGTCGATACCGTGTTGTATTTCGAAGGGGACCGCGGCCACACGTTCCGCATCCTGCGCGCGGTGAAGAACCGCTTCGGGGCCACCGACGAGATCGGCGTCTTCGAGATGGCGAGCGAAGGGTTGCGGGAGGTGAGCAACCCATCCGAGCTGTTCCTCGGCGACCGCGCGGCTTCGAGTCCCGGCGCGGCGGTTTTTGCCGGCGTCGAAGGCACCCGTCCCATTCTGGTGGAGATCCAGGCGCTGGTCGCCCCCTCCTCCCTTGGGACACCCCGCCGCGCGGTGGTCGGCTGGGATTCGGGGCGGCTCTCTATGCTGCTGGCGGTGCTGGAGGCGCGGGCCGGCCTCTCGTTCGCCGGGCAGGACGTCTACCTGAATGTCGCCGGAGGCCTCAGAATTAACGAGCCCGCCGCCGATCTCGCCGCCGCCGCCGCGCTGGTGTCCTCCCTGTCCGGCGTCGCCATACCCCGCCACCGGGTGCACTTCGGCGAGGTCTCCCTTTCGGGCGCCATCAATGCCACCCCGCTCATGGGGCCGCGCCTGAAGGAGGCGCAGAAGCTCGGCTTCCGGGAAGCGGTCCTTCCCGCCCAGGGGGAGCTCGATGCCGCAGGTTTGAAAATGCGCACAATGAGGCTTGCGCACCTGAGGGCGCTTGCCGACGACGCGCCGCCATGCGACTGACAGGCGGCGCCGCGGGCGCCGAACCGCCCCGAACCGCCGTGTAACGGAGCTTTCTAGACCATGCTCGGGCCGATCACATATCTCGATGCCGCCGTGCTCGCCGTGTGCTTCATCTCCGGCCTGCTCGCCATGTATCGCGGCTTTGCCCGCGAGATGCTCTCGATCGTCTCCTGGGCCGTGGCCGCCGCCGCGGTTCTCTATTTCGTGATCTTTCACAAACCCTTCGCGGAAGACATGGCAGCCCAGATGGGCACCCAGAGGACCGTCGCCCAGATCGTCGTCGGCGCGGTGATCTTCCTCATCGTACTCATCGTCGTGCACCTCATTACCGCGCGCCTTTCGGACGCGATCCTCGACAGCCGCATCGGCATGGTCGACCGCGTACTCGGCTTCATCTTCGGCGTGGTGCGCGGATTTATCCTGATCGTCATCCCCTACATGTTCTACGAGGCCTTCTTCCCCGATCAGAACCAGCATTTCCCCTGGGTGCGGGAAGCCAAGACCCTCCCGTACATCAAGGGCACCGGGGATTCGATCCGCTACGTTCTGGAGGCTTACATGCCTTCCTCGCTGACAGCTCCTCCGGGCCAGGAGGAGCAACCGGCGCAGCCTCAGCAACAGGGTTCACTGGAAATTCGCCGAAGCGACGAATTGGCGCTTGAAGCGGCGGGAAGATATCATATTTCTGTCACGTGGCGGGTGCACGCGAGCTGATCCAGCGGCATTGGCCGGCGTTAATGTGCGTTCACATCGGGCAGCGGAGCGGCACCAGCGGGAGGTGACGATGAACCAGGAGCTCGAGGACACTCGATGCTTTGGCGAGGATGCCAAACTGCGGGGGCCTGGATATCTGCGCTACGGTGACGACAGACTCCGCGAGGAATGCGGGGTCTTCGGTGTTTTTGGGCACCCCGACGCAGGCGCCCTCACCGCCCTCGGCCTCCATGCTCTGCAGCACCGTGGCCAGGAAGCCTGCGGCATCGTCTCCTATGACGGCCAGCAGTTCCACTCCGAGCGCCGCATGGGCCTCGTCGGCGACAACTTCTCCCGCGCCAACGTGATCGAGCGCCTCGCAGGCCACATCGCCATTGGGCACAACCGCTATTCGACCTGCGGCGATGCCGTGCTCCGCAACGTGCAGCCGCTCTTCGCCGACATCGACACGGGCGGCTTCGCCGTCGCCCACAACGGCAATCTCACCAACGCCCTGACGGTACGCCAGGAGCTGATCTCCACCGGCGCCATCTGTCAGTCGACCTCCGACACGGAGGTCATCCTGCATCTTCTCTCCCGCTCCAATAAGCGCCGGATCGTCGAGCGCTTCGTGGATGCGATCCGCCAGATCGAAGGCGCCTATGCCCTCGTCGGCCTCACCAACGACATGCTGATCGGCGCGCGTGACCCCGTCGGCATTCGCCCGCTCGTCCTCGGCCGTCTCGGCTCCGCCTACGTGCTCGCGTCGGAGACGTGCGCGCTCGACATGGTGGGCGCGGAGTTCATCCGCGAGGTCGACAACGGCGAAGTGGTGGTCATCACCAAGGACGGCATCGAGAGCCATCGGCCCTTCCCGATTCGCCCCGCCCGCCCCTGCATCTTCGAATACATTTACTTCGCCCGCCCGGACAGCGTGATCGGCGGGCGAACTGTTTATGACATCCGCAAGCAGATGGGCGTGCAGCTCGCGCAGGAAGCACCCGCCGACGTGGACGTCATCGTGCCGATCCCGGACTCCGGCGTTCCCGCCGCCATCGGCTTCGCGCAGGCCTCCAATGTGCCGTTCGAGCTCGGCATCATCCGCAACCACTACGTCGGCCGCACCTTCATCGCCCCCGAGCAGCGCATCCGCGATCTCGGCGTGAAGCTGAAACACTCGGCCAACGCCAGCATCATTCGCGGCAAACGCATCGTGCTCGTCGACGACAGCGTCGTGCGCGGCACCACCTCCAAGAAGATCGCCCAGCTCATGTACGAATCGGGCGCGCGCGAAGTGCACATGCGCATCTCCTCGCCCCCGATCACCCACCCCGATTATTACGGCATCGATACGCCCGACAGCGCCGACCTTCTCGCCGCGCAGAAGGATCTCGCCGGCATGCGCGAGTTTCTCGGCGTCGACAGCCTCGCGTTCCTTTCCGTCGATGGCATTTACCGCGCCGTCGGGTTCGACGGCCGCGACAACCGCAGCCCGCAGTTCACCGATCACTGCTTTACCGGCGAATACCCGACGCCGCTCACCGACAAGAGCGGCCACGCCATTCCACGGCAGTTGTCGTTGCTCGCCGAGGTGGGCTGAGCCCCGCGCCCATCAACGCCAAAGGGCTGATTTTCCGGCACATTCCTGAGCAGACGGTTCAGCCGTTGGATCGGTAGGCTCCGAAGCGGCGCCGGTCCGGGGTTGCCCCGTCCGCCCTTGGTCTATTAGCTCTTCTCGATCGGCTTCCGGTAAAACGCGGGGGCCGATGGTCGAGGCAGCGCAAAACAAAGCTCATGACGCAGAAAAAACCCCTCAAGGATCGTCTCGCCCTCGTCACCGGTGCTTCGCGCGGCATCGGCCGCGCCGTAGCACTCGGGCTGGCCAAGGCAGGTGCCCATCTCATCCTCGTGGCGCGCACCGTCGGGGCCCTCGAAGAGCTCGACGACGAGATCCGGCGCCGTGGCGGCAAGGCGACGCTGCTGCAGCTCGATCTCGGCAACGGTGACAAGATCGATCAGCTGGGCCCGACGATCTATCAGCGCTGGGGTAAGCTCGACATCTTCATCGGCAATGCGGGCGTGCTCGGTCCGCTGTCACCGTTGCAGCATGTCACCGAGGACGCCTGGAGCCAGGTGCTCGACATCAACCTGTCCGCCAACTGGCGGCTGATCCGCACGCTCGACCCGGTGCTGAAGCGCTCGGATGCGGGCCGCGTGGTGTTCGTCACGTCGGGTGCAGCGAGCGGCAAGTATGCCTACTGGGGCCCCTATGCTGTGTCGAAGGCCGGACTCGAAGCGCTGGCGAAAACCTACGCCAATGAGGTCGAGAGCTCCGACCTGTGCGTGAACCTCGTCAATCCCGGTCCCATCCGCACGGCGATGCGCGCGAAGGCGTTTCCGGGTGAGGATCCGCAGAAGTTGCATGCGCCGGAAGAGCTGGTGCCGCTATTCCTCGAACTCGCTTCGCCGTCGTGCGACTTCACCGGACGCGTCGTCAATTTCGCCGATTGGCTCAAGCAGCAGCAGGCGACGTCCGGCGCTTAGGCGCCGCGTGAGGGATCAGCGGAACTCGACCGCCATGCCGTCGTAGGCCGGCTCGACGTTGTCCGGCAGTTCGCGCCGCAGCGCCTCGTAATCGAGGTCGGTCGTCATGTGCGTGAGGATCGCGCGTTTCGGCTTCAGGCGCTCGATCCATGCCAACGCCTGCTTCACGCTGAAATGGCTCGGATGCGCAATGTAGCGGAGCGCATCGACGATCCACACATCGAGGCCCTCGAGCTGGGCCGCCGAGGCATCGGAGATGTCGCTCACGTCCGGCGAATAGGCCAGCCCGCCGATGCGGAACGCGAGCGTGCTCATATCGCCATGCGCCTGCGGGATCGGAATCGCCTCGATCGCGCCCGACGGTCCATCGACGCGAATGGGCGTCGGCACCTCGATCGCATGCGCGGTGAGGATCGGAGGATAGTTCGATCCTGCGGGCTTCTCGAAGCAATAGCCGAAGCGGTCGGTGATGCTGTGCCCGGTCTCGGCGTCCATCCACACGTCGAGCCGCTTTTTCATCGCATAGGCGACCATGCGCAGATCATCGATGCCGTGCGTGTGATCGGCGTGATCGTGCGTGTAGAGCACGCCGTCGAGCGCTTCGCAGCGCACGCTGAGAAGTTGCTCGCGCAGATCGGGCGAGGTATCGATCAGCACCGTCGTGTGGCGCGGCTTGCCGATACGCTCCACCAGCATGCTGCATCGCCAGCGCCGGTTCTTCGGGTTCTGCGGATCGCACGCGCCCCACATGGTTCCGATCCGGGGCACACCGCCGGATGAGCCGCAGCCGAGGATCGTGGCGCGGTAGGTCATGCGGCGGCGCTACCGGCGTCGGCGGGACGCTTCACCTTGCGGAAGAGCCGGAAGAAGTTGTCGCTCGTCGCGCGCGCGATTTCTTCGTCCGATACGCCCTTCACGTTCGCGAGTGTCGCCGCCGTGTGCACCACGTAGGCGGGCTCGTTCGTCTTGCCGCGGAATGGCTCGGGCGCGAGATACGGCGCGTCGGTCTCGACCAGCAGACGGTCGAGCGGCACGTTGCGCGCGATCTCGCGCAGCGCATCGTTCTTCTTGAACGTGAGCACGCCCGTGAACGACACAAATAGCCCGAGCTCGACCGCCCGCGCCGCAAGCTCCGGCCCGCCGGTGTAGCAATGCAGGATCGCGGGGAACGGACCGCCCTCGGCGTATGCTTCTTCAAGGATGGCGAGGGTATCGGCGTCCGCGTCGCGCGTGTGGATCTCGAGCGGCAGACCGGTGCGCCGCGCCGCTTCGATATGCGCACGGAAGCCTTCCGCCTGTGCCTCGGGCGTGCCCTTTTTGTAGAAGTAGTCGAGCCCTGCCTCGCCGATCGCGACGACTTTCGGATGCTCGGCGAGACGCACCAGCTCATCGGCCGGGATGCCTCGCTCCTCATCGGCATTATGCGGATGCGTGCCGACCGAGCAGTAGATGTTGTCGTGTGCGGCGCAGATATCGAGCAGCGTCGGAAGCTGGCGCACGCGTGTCGAGATCGTCACCATGATCCCGACACCCGCCGCCTTGGCGCGCGCGAGCAGCCCGTCGCGGTCGGCGGCGAGCTGCTCGAAATCGAGATGGCAATGGTGGTCGACGAGCATCACGCCTGCCCCTTCGCATCCTTCTGCTTCTTGGGCTTGTCCTGTTTCGGCTTGGGCTCACCCTTGCCGTCGCTGTCGACCTCAGGCGCCACATAGCGCGGGAAGACGCCCGACGGCTCGGGCAGCTCCGTGCCGGGCTTCAGACGCCCCGCCTCGCCCAGCGCACTGAATGTGTGTGCTTCGGCGGGCTGGCCCAAGTAGCCGAGCAGCTTTTCGGCGGCCTGCGGCGTCACAGGCGCCGCCAGAATGGCGATCTGCCGCACCACTTCCGCCGTCACATAGAGGATCGTCTCCATGCGCTTGGGATCGGTTTTCTTCTTGGCCCACGGCTCCTCGCCGGCGAAGTAGCGGTTCGCGTCCGCCACCACCGCCCAGACGGCGTCGAGGTAGCGCGTGACCGCCTGACGGTCCATTGTCTCGCGCACCTTGGCGTAGAGCCCATCCGCGGCTGCCAGGATGGCCTTGTCGGCTTCCGTAAATTCGCCAGGCTCCGGCACCCGCGCGCCGCAGTTCTTGTTGATCATCGACAGCGAGCGCTGCGCGAGATTGCCGAGGTCGTTCGCGAGGTCGGCGTTGATGCGGTTGGCGATCGCCTCCGGCGAATAGTTGCCGTCCTGGCCGAAGTTCACCTCGCGCAGGAAGAAGTAGCGCACCTGCTCCTGGCCATAGGCTTTCACGAGGTCGAACGGATCGACGACATTGCCGACCGACTTCGACATCTTCTCACCCTTGGAAAGCACGAAGCCGTGGCTAAAGACGCGCTTGGGCAGCTCGAGCCCCGCCGACATCAGGAAGGCGGGCCAATAGACCGCGTGGAAGCGCAGGATGTCCTTGCCGATGACGTGCACGTCCGCTGGCCAGTAGTGCCACAGCGGGCTTTTCTCGTCGGGGAAGCCCACGCCCGTGATGTAGTTCGTCAGCGCATCGACCCACACGTACATGACGTGCGGCGCCCCGTTGCGGCCCTGCCCGGACGCCTCCGGCACCGGAATGCCCCAGTCGAGCGTCGTGCGCGAGATCGACAGATCCTCCAGCCCGCCCCGGACGAAGCTCGTCACTTCGTTGCGGCGCTCGGGCGGCAGGATGAAATCCGGGTTCGCGTCATAGTGCGCGAGCAGCCGGTCCTCGTAGGCGGAGAGGCGGAAGAAATAGGTCTCCTCCTCCGTCCACTCGACGGGCGTGCCCTGCGGGCCGCGGCGAACACCGTCCTCGCCGACGGTCGTCTCGCTCTCGTTGTAGAAAGCCTCATCGCGCACCGAGTACCAGCCGGAATACGTCTTGAGGAAGATGTCGCCGGCCTTCTCCATCCGCCGCCAGATCTCCTCCGAAGAGCGGTAATGGCGCGCCTCCGTGGTGCGGATGAAGTCGTCGTTGGAGAGGCCGAGCGTCTCGACCATCTCGCGGAAGCGCGCCGCGTTGCAGTCGGCAAGCTCCCGCGGCGTAATCCCCTCCTTGCCCGCCGTCTGCTTCATCTTCAGCCCGTGCTCGTCGGTGCCGGTGAGGAAGTAGACGTCCTTACCGTCGAGCCGCTCGAAGCGCGCGATCGCGTCCGTGGCGATGGCCTCGTAGGCATGGCCGATGTGCGGCTGGCCATTGGGATAGGAAATGGCCGTCGTGATGTAGAACTTGGGGCGCCCGCTCATGGACTAGGGTCCTCGGAAAAGATGCGAATGTGTTCGGCTGTCGAGAATGCCGGCGCGCAGCCGGTCAGGCCGCCTCACATTCGGGCGGTGCGCGATGCAATCGGAGCAAATCGGCGAGGCGCGTGCATCTTCTCAGGCGGGCTTTCGTTGTTGTGCGGCGGCGGCCAGGCCGGTCACGGTCTCGAGGATCAACCCCTTGCGGTCGAGATTGAGCGCAACCGTGTCGGCCTTTTCGCGGGCTATTCTTTCCCACAGGGCGGCGAAGGACGCAAGCCGCCCCTCGCCCATGAGCCGCTCCGCCAGTGCCCTCTCCGCGGGGCTTCCTTCACCCGTGGCGGCGGTGCGGATCGTCCGCGCCAACGCATTGAGCAGCAATTCGAAAAAGAGCTCGAAACGGGCGTGCGCGGCGGTGGGTTGCAGCTCGTCCGAAAGCGTGTGCACGGCGCGCCAGTCGACCTTCGGCAGCGACTCCAGCAGCCGCATGATCCGGCCCTGCAGCTCGATGCCGCCGGCTCCGAGCAAGCCGAGGAGACGCCCGACGCTGCCCTCCGCCAAATCTTCCAGTGCCGTCCAATCGCCGTCAGGCGGCGGCGGCATATCCGCGGCCTTGAGCGCCTGCGCGGTGGCGGCGTGCAAATCCTCCCGGTCGAGCGGCGACAGCGCGAGCGCACGGCATCGCGAGCGGATGGTCGGCACGAGTTGCCCTGGCGCAGAGGATACCAGCAGGAAGACGGTACGCTCCGGCGGCTCCTCCAGGGCTTTCAAAAGGGCGTTCGCCGCGTTGACGTTGAGCTCGTTCGCCTCGTCCACGATGACGACGCGCCAGCCGTCCCCGGCTGCGCGATGGGACAGGAACGAGCGCAGCCGCCGCACCTCGTCCACCGGAATGGAGGTCGCAAAGCGCTTGGCTTTGATGTCGTAGGGCCGGCGAATGAGAAGCAATCCGGGATGGGATAGCGCGCGAACCTGGCGCGCGGCTGTGGTCTCGGGCGCGATGGCAAGGCTGCTTCCCGACGGGTCGCGCTCCCGCGGCTCGGCGAACGCCGCGCGGGCAAAACGATAAGCCAGCGTCGCCTTGCCGATACCGCGCGGACCTGACAGCAGCCACGCGTGATGCACGCGCCCGCTGGCGAGCGCACCGGCCAAGGCCGCTTCGACGGCGCTATGGCCGAAGAGGCGTTCCGTTTCGCGCGGGTGCGGAAAATCGGCCAGCCGGTCGGCCTCCGGCAGCGCCTCGATCTCTGCGGCGGCGGGCGCGCGTGCCATCAGCGTACCTGCGCCAGCAGCCGCGCCTCCACCGCGCGCCACACGGTGTCGAAGACCGCGCGTTCATCCTGCGCGGCATCGATCAGCACGCAGCGCTCTGGCTCGGCCTTGGCGATTTCGCAGAACGCCTCCCGAAGCTTCCAGTGGAACGCAAGATCGCGCTTCTCGTAGGCGTCGGCCTCGGTGTCGGGGTTGAAACGGTCGACGCGGCGGCTGTGCGCGCGGCCGAGGCCAAGCTCGGCGGGAATGTCGAGCACGAGCGTCAGGTCGGGATAGGTCGGGTCGACGATCATCTCGTTCAGGGTGTCGATGACTTCGCCCGGCAGCCCGCCCGCGACGCCCTGATAGACCCGCGTCGAATCGATGAAACGGTCGCAGATCACCCATTGGCCGGCGTTGAGCGCAGGACGCACCGCGGTGTCGAGATGGTCGGCCCGGGCGGCATAGAACAGCAGCGCTTCGGACAGCGGCGAATGCGGTGGCGTTGTCGGATCGAGAATGACGTGCCGCATCGCCTCGGCGAAGGGCGAGCCACCGGGCTCGCGCGTGACGAGCGTGTCGATGCCCGCGCGGTTCAGCGCCTCGGACAGCATCCGCGCCTGGGTCGACTTGCCGGAGCCCTCTCCGCCCTCGAAGGTGATGAACTTGCCGAGCACAGCTAACGCCTCGCGACCGCAGCAACCAACCGCGTCGGTATCACGTCGGCCTGCGGCGCGCCACCTACAGGCGCACCAGGCTCAGCGCCATGTGAGCCAGCGAATCGAGGCCCCGGCGCATCAATCCGCCGGGTTCGACATCCTGCGCCGCATAGAGCGGGATCTCGTTCACCGAGTTCGATTGCGTGGTGATGCGCAGCACTGCCACCTTGTCGCCCTTGCGCACCGGTGGCTTCAGCGGCCCGTCGTAGACGATTTCGGCCTTGAGACGTGGATTCTCGGGCACCCGGGGCAGGATCACGGTTACGGGCCCTTTGCCGGTGAGCGGCACGAAGAAAGTCTCCCCGCCCCACACGCGCGCGCTGCCGACGATCTCCCCATCGTCGAAGAGCTTGGCCGGCGCGAAGCTGCGATACCCCCAGTCGAGCAGGCGGCGCGCTTCCGACGTGCGTTCGGCTTCGGTCGCCAGACCCAAGACGACGACGATCAGCCGCTTGCCGCCCTGTACCGTCGAGCCGACGAGATTGTAGCCCGACTCCTTCACAAAGCCGGTCTTCAGGCCATCGGCGCCGATGTCGAGCGGCAGAAGAGGGTTGCGGTTGTAGAACTTGTGCTTGCGGTATTCGAACAGACGCTGGGAGAAGATCGGGTAGTACTCGGGATATTCCTTTATGAGATACCGCGCGAGGATCGCGATCTCGCGCGCGGTCATGAGCTGTTCGGGATCATAGAGCCCGCTCGGATTGGCAAAGGTCGATTTGCTGAGGCCGATGTTGCGCGCTTCGACCGTCATGCGCTTGGCGAACTGCGCCTCGCTTCCGCCTAGACCTTCCGCAAGACAGATCGCGGCATCGTTGCCCGACTGGATGATCAAGCCCTTCAGCAGCTCATCAATGGTTGCGGTGGTGTTGATGGGCACGAACATCGACGACGTGCGCGAGGGTGCGCCGCCCGTACGCCAGGCGTGCTCGCTCATCGTGAATTCGTCGGTGAGCTTCAGCCGCCCTTCCTTCAGCGCCCGAAAGACGACCGCGGCTGTCATCAGCTTGGAGATGGAGGCGGGCGGCAGCGGCTGATCGGCGTTGAACTGATAATAGATCGCACCGGTATCGGCATCGAGCAGGACAGCCGCCTTCGCCCGCGTCGTGAAGCCCTGGGCGAGCGCGTGATGCGGCAGCAGCGAGACGACGAAAGCCAGCAGTATAAGCAGCGGCCACGCGGGCCGGCTGCGGCTGCGCCGGCGGAAAGTGACGGGCATTTGTGCTGTTGACCCCTCTTGCCGTGGAACGACGCACCGTGACTATTCCGTCTGTGGAACACCCCTGTCAACGCCGCTGGTTCACCATAGCGGTGTATCACCTTCGACGGTTGCATGTGTGCTCGCTTGCGGCGCAAAACCAGCCTCCGCGATGCGGGCCATGGCCGTGGCGGCATCCCTATCGCCGTATGGCCCGAAACGCACGTCGAAGCGTTGTGCCGCGCCTTCGCCCGCGGCCTCGATCGTACCGTCATCCGGAGGCCCGACAATGTGGATGAAGCGCTCGCCCTCCGAACGGGTCTCGAATGGCCCGACACGCACATAGACGTCCGCCGGCGGTGCCCCGAGCGCTGCGCGCTGCCCCTTGCTCGAGCTACGGCGATGCTGCACGAACGACCACGACGGCAAGGATTGCGCCGCCCTGACCGTCGCGCCGATCGACGCCGTCGTGATGGCGCCCGTATCGGCGCGGGCCATCGCCCCGCCGCCGAACCAGCCCTGCGCGGCGAGATGGCGGCGCTCCGCGCTGTCGTCGCCGTTGAGAGGCGCCCTCCCCGCATAGCGCACCCGCACGCGTGCCAGACCAGCCCGATGGAATCCGAGCACATGGGCGGAGCGGTAGGAAAGATCGATCAGACGATCCTTGGCATAGGGACCGCGATCGTTGATGCGCACGAGGATGGTGCGGCCGTTCTGGAGGTTGGTGACGTACGCGTACGACGGCATTGGCAGGGTTGGGTGGCCTGCCGTCAGCGCGTTCATGTCGTAGATCTCGCCGTTCGACGTTTTGCGGCCATGGAATTGCGTCCCGTACCACGAGGCGATCCCCGTGCGGTCGTAGTGCGGGTCCTCGTGCGGACGATACCATCGGCCGGCAACCTGATACGGCCGCCCCACCTTGTAGACGCCACCGCCCTTGGGGATGGAACCGTAATGCACGACGCGGGGGCTCGCGGTAACGCCGAGACCGGAATCGACGCCGCCACCGCCCGAGCAGGCCGTCAGCAGCAAGCCTCCGGTTGCAGCCGCGCCCAGCGCGGCCAGCAGAAATGGGCGCTGGGCCCCGTTTAGCCGCGATCCATGCCGGCGAAAGTGATCCAAGACGCTGGCAATGGCCGCAACTATGTTTGGCCCCGTACGCATACCCACACTCTTCGCCGCCCGGCGCGGCGCCTGTCCCACCCCCTGCGCGGCGCAAGAGCGCACGCGCGTTCTCACAATGGCAACGGGCGCTTGAGAATGGGTAAAGGAGGGAACCGGCTTGAGGCAGGGCGCCCGCGCCTATAGGGTCCGGCGGTCTGGAAGGGTGGCCGAGTGGTTTAAGGCAGCGGTCTTGAAAACCGCCGTGCGGGCAACCGTACCGTGGGTTCGAATCCCACCCCTTCCGCCATTTCGGTATAAAACCGGAACGTCGATTGCCGCCGTGTTCGTCCCGGTGCTGCCAGCGCCCTCAACAGGACGCCTTTCCTGCTTTGAGAAAGATTTGCGTCGTCCGCGGCCTCGACGTGCCGGGCGAACGACAGGACGTGTTCCCGCCCACTGCAGCCTGGATTGAGGATTGGGAATTTTGGACGAAGGATCGCTGATCGCCGCTCGGGACCAGCTTCTCGAAACTGCCGTGCAGTTTTTCTCCGCTGACCCGGACGTCGTCGGGATATTTCTGGGAGGGTCGCTCGCGGCCGGGAGCGCTGATGCGTATTCGGATATCGATTTGCGGGTTGTCGTGGCGGCCGAGCGTCATGGCCACTATGTCGAGCAGCGCCGGGAGGTTCCGAAGCAATGGCCTGGCTTTCTCTTCAATGAATGGGTTCCCGGCGCGCAGCATTGCGTCTCGCATTTTCGGCCGTTCGGGAAGATTGACATTTTCTATTACGATGTCGCTGCGCTTGCGCCGTCCCCTTGGTATCGCCTCCCGATCAAAACCTTGCATGATCCCCATGGGTTGGTCGCGAACCTTCTAGAGCGTTCCGCGGTGTTGCCTTTCACGGTTTCCGAGGACGATCTGGATTTTTCGATCAGCAAAGGATTGGCGGCTGCGCACGAAGCCTATCGGCGCGCGCTGCGCGGTGAGCTGTTCTATGCCCTGTCACTGCTGGATGAGCTGCGCCAGCACATCATGCATGCCGACGACTGGCTGCATGACCGGACTCCGGAAACGGCAGTCGTGGCGAAGTTCGATATGCGGGGAAGCCCCGCCGTTCTCGCAGCTCTCAAGGCATCCTATTGCCCCTGCGAGACTGACGCTGTCGTGAAGGCTCTGCGGGTGTTGGCGGAAACCTATCGCGCACAGATCATAGGGCTACATGACAAGTTCGGTCTTTTGCGCCCGCTGGCCACAGACCTCGAGGCTGTGGATGTTGTTTAGCCGCGCCAGTCTTAGGTTCGCCCTCCTGAACGGTGGGTGGCCGTCTTCTTATCCATGAAGAGGCCGCAGCATCTACTCGGTTTCTGGTCTTGATTGAGTTGGAAGCATCAAGCGATAGCTCCCGCGCAGCATCGTTATGCCGTGCGCCGCACCACCGCCGGCTTGCCGCGCAGACACCCGCGAGGAACACGCCCGTCCCCGTTACGTTACCCATGCTGCGGTTCGCGAAAGAGGCGCCCCGTGGCCATCAATGTTGCTCAGAGTCCGAGGCCCGTCCCCGTCGCGGATGCATTTTCTAGCGAGCCGATTGTCGAAACCGACATCCCGGCGCGTCTCGACCGGCTGCCGTGGGCGCGTTTTCACATGCTCGTGGTCGTCGCCCTCGGCATCACCTGGATCCTCGACGGTCTCGAGGTGACGGTCGCAGGCGCCGTCTCCGGAGCGCTGAAGGACAGCCCGACCTTGCAGTTCTCGAATGCCGACATCGGCCTCGCGGGCAGCGCCTACCTCACCGGAGCCGTACTCGGCGCGCTGTTTTTCGGCTGGCTCACCGACCGGTACGGACGCAAGAAGCTCTTCTTCATCACGCTTGCGGTGTATATGACAGCTACGATCGCCACCGCATTCGCATGGAACATGTGGAGCTTCATGCTCTTCCGCTTCATCACCGGCGCGGGGATCGGCGGCGAATACTCGGCGATCAACTCGACCATCCAGGAGCTGATACCTGCGCGCGTGCGCGGCTGGACCGATCTCGTCATCAATGGAAGCTTCTGGCTCGGCGCCGCCGTCGGCGCGGCCGGATCGATCGTGCTCCTGCATCCCGGCCTGTTTGATATCGACACGGGATGGCGCCTCGCCTTCCTTCTCGGCGGCACCCTGAGCATCGTCATCTTCTTCTTGCGGCTTTGGATACCGGAGAGTCCGCGCTGGCTGATCACCCATGGGCGTCCTGCGGAAGCCGAGGCCATCGTCGCCGGGATCGAGCACCGCATCGCAGGCGCCGGGCATCACCTGTCCTCCGGCCCTTTCCCGAAGCTGCGCCTGCACATGCGCACGCACACAGCCCTGCGAGAGGTGGCAGCCAACCTCTTCGGCGCGCAACGCCGGCGCACCGCCGTGGGCTTCAGCCTGATGGTCGCGCAGGCGTTTTTCTACAACGCCATCTTCTTCACCTACGCGCTGGTCCTCGGCGACTTCTATCACGTGCCGGCGCAGAACATCGGCTGGTACCTGCTGCCGTTCGCAGCCGGCAATTTCCTCGGCCCGGTGCTCATCGGCCCCCTGTTCGACACGCTTGGCCGCCGCATTATGCTGACTTTCACGTACGCGATCTCCGGCGTGCTGCTCGCGATCACCGGTTATCTTTTTGCCATCGACGCCGTGACGCCCGACCAGCTCACCATCGCCTGGATGATCATTTTCTTTTTCGCCTCCGCTGCCGCCAGCGCCGCTTACCTCACCGTCAGCGAGACGTTTCCGTTGGAAATGCGCGCCCTCGCCATCGCCTTCTTCTATGCGATCGGCACCGGTGTCGGCGGCGTGCTGGGGCCATGGTTGCTGGGGACCCTCATCGACACCGGCTCGCGCGCAAGCGTGTTCGCTGGCTACCTGCTGGGTGCCCTTCTCATGATCGTTGCCGCGGGCATCGCCTGGCGCTGGTCCATCGCCGCCGAACGCAGGCCGTTAGAAGACGTGGCGCCACCGCTCGCCTCGGCCGATCGGTGAATATCGCGCCCGGCCGCAGCCGCGCCGACCGGAGTTGCTGAGCGGCGTACCGCTTGGAGGGCGCGCAGATCCAAAATATCGCAGCCCCCGCCACGCCATCGGTAGCCCCCGCGCAAACGCCATTCATGCGGAAACCCGGCATCCGCGCAATTCCCGATGCTTGCCGCGTCTTTCGACACTTTGCAAAATGCGCGGCATCACCTCACTGCTCGCTGGAGGTGCCAAGCCCGGTGATTGCCAATGTCCGTGCCCTACCGCGCCACCTGAGTGACGGATTTGCCTTCCGCAAGAGCGACGGCGGTTTGTTCAGCGACCTCGGACGCTGCCGCAACGTCAGGACGCACGCCGGTACCTCCCCAGTTGCTGCGCGTGATCGGGTTTTCAGCCCGGCCGCTCGGCACCACGACGAACAGGTCGGCCCCGAGATCGTTGAGACCTCCCGGGTTCGCCCCTCCGCGTGTTTTTTCTCCGACCACGGTCGCGCGCCCCAGCACCTGAAGGTCGTAGGCAAACTCTTCGCCCGCCGAATAGGTCTTCGGGCCGACCAGCACGTAGATGGGCTTGCCGGAATAGCTCACCGGTGTCGGCGAACTCCAGAACGACTCCGTCCTGAACGTCGACGTCCCCCGATTGCGCCATATGAGGTCGTTGATGTGCACGCGCGCCTGCGAATCGAGGAAGAAACTGACGAGATAGGCGACAGAGCCAGGATGTCCGCCGCCGTTGTCCCGCATGTCGATGATGAGCGCGGCGGTGTCCGCAAGATCGCGCATGGCGACGTCGGCCGCCGGATTGAAGACCTCGGGCGGGGCAAAGCGCGCCAGGTGAAGGTATCCGATATTGCCGTCTAAGCGCTTCACCTGAAAGCCGGCATCCTGCGGCGTGGCCGGAGGAGGCCGGTTGGAGAACGGCGAGCCAAAGATCACCCGCATGTGGCTGTCGTTGGTGATCGCCTGGAGCTGCTCGGTCAATTGACGCGCGAGCTGGGCTGGATCGCTTGCGCCCGCGTAGGCGTCGGCCGCCAGGGCCTTCTCCAGCGCATCGGCTGCCTGCGTGCCCCGCTCCGGAAACACATATCCCTCGCGCAACTCGGTGGCGATGCCGCCGATCACCTTCCTGACGGTCGCCTGATCGAGAGTGCTTTGCGCCGTACCGGCGACAGCCTCGGCGCTTGCCGTCGCCGGTGGGGCGACGATCGCTAGAATTGCTGCGAGGCAGGCGAGGAGGAATGGCGCGCGATGGTTTGGCATGGGTCTCTCTCGCTTGCGGGACGGCCATGATAGCGCACGCCAGACGCCGCGCACGCGCTTTTGCCCCACCGGCGAAAGAAAGTACGCCCGGCCAACGATAAGCCCGCGCATCCTCCGGGATCGAGTGCGCGCTCGACGGATGCTGCAGGAACGCTAAGCCTTCCCGCAGCATCCACGGCCGCGATCATTGATCCGACTTCAGGTACGCAATCAGATTTTCGATCTCGGCATCGTCTTTGATGCCCGGAAAAATCATCCGCGTTCCCGGTACCTTCTTTTTCGGATCGTGCAGAAACTCGGTGAGATTGGCTTCGTCCCAGACGATCCCCGACTCCTGCATCTTGGGCGAATATTTGAAGCCTTCGACCGTGCCGGCCTTCCGGCCGAACACGCCCTTCAGCGTCGGGCCGAGCTTATTGATGCCCTTCTCATGGTCATGGCATGCGGCGCACTTCCTGAATACGGCCTTTCCGCTTTCCACGTCCTGTGCCGGGGCGCCGGTTCCCATCACCGTGCTTGCAGCCACCAGTATCATCAACATACGCATCGTGAGCTCTCTCCATGTTTTAGGGCCGTGTCTTGAGCGCGGAATTTCTTCAAGGGGTGAGTTGCATCCATGCGGTTCGCGACGGGCTGCACGGCCGATGGTCTCGCACCGTGCAGATGAAGCCAACCACTACTTTTCCAGCAGGTGCTCGTAGCGGCGATCGGTCAGCGTCTTCAGAAACGCTTCCAGCGCATCGACCCGCGCATCATTCAATGCCAGGCCGGATTTGAGTTGTGTCATCGAGATGTTTTTCGGCACCTCGGGGCCGCCCCATGTCTCGCCGGTCTCGCGATTGATCTGCGCTGCCGGACTGCGGCTGGTGTATTTATTGTAGAACTCGATCGCTGTTCTCAGCTCCTTGAACACACCGTTGTGCATGTAGGGACCCGTCACGGCAACGTTCCGCAGGGTCGCCACCTTGAAGAGACCCGACCATTGCGGATTGTCGGGGTGTGCGTTGGCCAGGCCGCGATCCACGTAGCCCTCGCCCATGCCGCTCACGCCACGCGCTGACGCGTTCACCGGCAAGCCGATGTTGTGATACTCGAAGCTCGTGAACAGCTCGGTCTGGAAACTGCCACCCGTACGCAGCGGACGGTGGCAGAGCTGACAGTTCCAGGTGAGAAACACCTGGCGGCCGAACTCTTCTTGCGCCGTGAATTTCTCTTCGCCGCGCATCACCCGGTCATACTTGGAATCGAAAGGGGCGAACTCGGGCGTACGCTGATACGCCGCGAGCGCCTCGGTTGCGGCACGCAGTGTGCTATCGGGACCGGAGAAGACCTCTTCCCCAAAGAGCTGCCGGAAGCTCTCGACGTATTCGGCGTTCTCCGTAATTCGTGCCGCCACGGCCGCGCTGTCCGGCATGTTCATCTCGACCGGATTGAGCAGCGGACCCTTGGCCTGTTCTTCGAGTGTGTCTGCGCGCCCATCCCAGAACAGTCCGCCCGTGGCTTTGCCGTCGGGGTGGCTGGTGAACGCCGGCGTCATGCTCGCGTACATCAGCGTCGGTGTATTGCGGTCGCCGAGAGCGCCTTCGGCATCGCCCGCCGATACCGCGCGCCCGGCCGAAGTCGGGCGAGGATCGGTGAAAGCGTGATCGGGGCTATGGCACGTCGCGCACGACTGCGTGCGGTTGCGGGAAAGATTGGGATCGACGAAGAGGCGCGCGCCGAGCTGCTCGATCGGGCTCAGCGATGCGGCTTGGTCCGCGGCGGTCGGCGCATCCGATACCAGGCACGATGCCGCCAGCACCGCCAGGGCCGGGACAACGGCAACGATGCTCCTATCCGTCAGCTTGCCGCGAAGCCTAATGCTGCCAGGCACGCACTTCCCCTTCGACGTTTCCCGCCGTGACCGATTATCGTTGTGTTTTTTGCGGAGCGCCGCACGGGACGTGTCGTCGGCGCCAGCAGGCCGTCACGAGGTCACGCACGCTGCGCCATATTATTCAAGCGACGAGCAACCGCGCCCGTCTCGCGCCTTACATTTTCATTACAATTGCTTGACGCGCGACAGCTCGTCCGGCCGCTTTCGGCGCCCCGCCTGCATACGCCGCAGCGATGCTCCAGCGCGGAAAGGCAACGGCGGACAACGCGGCGTTACGTCACCTCGCATCTCCCATCGCAGCAATGCCGCATTCTCCGTATACGTTGCTTGCGTTCACGAAACTCAGCCCCGCGCTGGAGACCTTCACGAGCTGATCGACCCATTGCCGAGCAAAAGGATGTCCTTGTTTCGCTTGGGATTTTTCAACCGCCAGCGATGCCGGGCCGCCTTCGTCTCCGGCGTTGGAGGCGTGGCGCAGACGCGCAGAGCGACATTTTGATCGTCAATTCGCATCTAGAACGCTGATTTTCGTACCCTAAATGGCCGATGAGCACACCGTAGCGGTTTGCCTGCACGGCCAAAACTGATACAGCCTTATTCGAAGGCCTCGTGCACCTCATCCCACTGCACCGGCACAGCCTTTCCTATATCGCGTACATCCGCTGAAGCCTCGGCAGAACCAATGCGCCCGTAGGCGGACGCCGCCCGTAAGCGGCACTGTACTTCGCCCTGCGCTCCAAGAGCCGCATCGCTTCGACCGACGAACGACCTCATCTCGCGGGCACTTGGCTCGCCACCATATCGAACAACCTCGAAAAGGAGATCGCGCTGCAAGTCCTCGTCCGTGAAAACAATGTCGAACAGGCCATGAGGGTCCTGAAGAAGAAGCTGCAGCGCGAAGGCGTATTTCGCGAGATGAAGCTTCGCCGCGCCTTCGAGAAGCCGTCCGAGCGCAAGGTGCGCGAGAAGGCGGAAGCGGTTCGCAGAGCCAAGAAGGCCGCGCGCAAGCAGGCGCAACGGGAAGGACTGCTTCCGAAGCCGCGCAAAAAGCCGCTCGTCCGCCGATAGCATTGGTCCGCGTGGCCGGTCCGAGACGACCGCCCCATAAGGCTCCGGTTTGCCCGGCGAGACGTGAGTCCGCCTTTGGCGCAACACGGGCGAGTAACCCCAACGGCGCGCGCTGCGCGACGGCAGGCACTTGGATTTTTGAAAGGTAAGAAGATGAAAAATGATACGGCAACGCGGCCGGCGGCCCAAAAGACCCTGGCGAACCTCCAGCCGAACGAGTGCCGCTGGCCGATCGGCGATCCGCAGCGGCCCGGCTTTCACTTCTGCGGCGCGCACAAGCAGGACGGCAATCCCTACTGCGCTGAGCATGCAGCGCTCGCCGTGACGCCGAGCCGCCCGCGCCCGGTGACCTATCGCCCCGTCGGCGGCTGACGACACGCCGCCCGGGTCCTCGCCGACGATCGAAACCGGATGACCTGCGCCGTAGCCCCGTCGAAGGAGCGGCGCAGCTATCGTGCCGCGCCGCATCCGTCCAGGCGACTTTATCGAGTGCTGGGGATCAGGCGACTTTCAGCGCTCTACCAACCTCGGACACTGTCGCCCTTTCCGCGTCCGTCACCTGCTTGCCGCCGAAGCCGAGCACGCCGCCCTCGGAAGCCGCTTCGGCCACCTGGTCGGCCACGTACTTGAGCCACGTCTTGAAAGCGGGCGCGTCACCCGGCGCCTTTGCGTCGAGGATCTCGCCGACCTTGGCGAGTTTGTCCATCACCTGCGCCTTCAGGTCAGCCGTCGACTTGCCGGAGAGGTCGATCTTGATCTCCTCCCGCGCGACGGAGCGGCCGTCGGATGTCTCCATATCCGCCAGCAGGGCCTTCATCAGCGGGCTGGCCTTCGGATCATTGCCCGCCGCCAGCAGCGCCTGAGCGCTCGCCATGCTCTCCTTGAGCGTACCCCAAAGGCCGCTGGGCTCGGCGAGCGTGACGGCAAGACCAGCCAGCATCGGGCTGGCAAGAATGGCCTTCCATTCCTCTGGAGTGAAGCTGGATTTGTCCGCCATGGATATCTCCTCGCGTGTTGGTGGCTATGCGCGTGCGCAAACCTCGCGGACTGCGCGGCGCGCGCGACGGAGGGATATAGGCCGTAGTCGATGCCATGTATGAAACGTGGGCAGAATAATTCTCGACAAGTTGTAGCGTACGCAAAAAGCGAGCGGTCCGGTTTCGAGTGCGCGCCGGTCTTGTCGGAGATCGGTGCTGACCTGGAAAGCTGGAAAGGAAAAAGCCCCGGCGCGAGGCCGGGGCTTTGTTCATCGGCACCGATCAGAAGCCGAGGTAGACACCGACGCCCGGGCGGCGATAGTAGCGGTGTCCATGCCTGTATCCATACCCATGCCTGTAGTAGCGCGGGCTGCGATAGTGCCGGTGTCCCCACCGATGGTGGCGGTGATGACGGTATCCCGTCTTCAAAACATTGCTCGTCTGCGTATTGCTTGTCTGCAAGTGCTTCGCGCTACCGGGCTGCGGACTTGCATTTGCTGCCTGCGGAGCGGCCAGCATCATTGCGCCAGCGGCGAATGCAGCGAGGATAGCTGTACTCTTCATCTATCTGTCCTCCATTTACACAAGAGCAACGGTACTGGCCGCGCATGGTTCCGCGGAAAACGCGCGGTCTGCCGAGCGCAAACTGTGCGCGCGAGAAACTGTCGCGCCAGGGAACCCCATGCTTTTTCGGTGCCGCACTGCACCTATCTGTTCGGTGCGCATGCGCACTTTTTTCCTTTCGTCCGCTTCCCTTCCACCATTCCCTTCCAAGGAGCTCCACTATGACGACCGCGAACGCAGAGAAGTCCGGCACATTCAAAATCGGTGGAGACCTGGCGGTGCACCGTCTGGGATTTGGCGCCATGCGCGTGACGGGCAAAGGCGTATGGGGCGAGCCCGAGGACCGCGAGGAAGCGCTGCGCACCCTTCGCCGCGTGCCCGAGCTCGGCATCAACCTCATCGATACCGCGGACAGCTACGGCCCTGAAATCAGCGAGCGGCTGCTCCGTGAAGCGCTTTATCCCTATCGCGGTCTCGTCATCGCCACCAAGGGCGGCCTGATCCGTCCCGGTCCCGATCAGTGGAACCCGTGCGGTCGCCCGGACTACCTGCGCCAGCAGGTATTCATCAGCCTTCGCCGCCTCGGCGTCGAGCGGATCGACCTATGGCAGCTCCATCGCATCGACCCCGCCGTGCCGCGCGATGAGCAGTTCGATGCCATCGCCGCCATGCAGAAGGAGGGGCTGATCCGGCACGTGGGCCTCAGCGAGGTGAAGGTCGAGGAGATCGAGGCGGCGCAGAAATTCTTCAAGGTCGCGACCGTGCAGAACCTCTTCAATCTCACCAATCGCGCCAGCGATGCCGTCGTCGATCTCTGTACCGCCCACGGCATCGGCTTCATCCCCTGGTTCCCGCTGGCGGCCGGCGACCTTGCGCGTCCGGGTTCGCCGCTCGATGCTATTGCCAACCGCCACGGCGCGAGCCCCAGCCAGATCGCGCTCGCCTGGCTGCTGCGGCGCAGCCCCGTGATGCTGCCGATCCCGGGCACGAGCAAGGTGAAGCACCTGGAGCAGAACGTCGAGGCGGTGAACATCACGCTGAGCGATACGGAGTTCGACGAGCTGAGCGCCCTCGCCTCTTGAGACATGAAGCGCGCGTCCGTTCGTGCTTTAATGCCGCCGGTGTTTGCCAGCGGATACAAAGAGCATGGACGGGCGCGCGCTGTTTTTATTCGCAAGCCTCGCCGGAGCGGTGATGACGTGCGCCCCGGCGGCCGCGCAGACGGCGCCGCCCACCTGCCGTGACGACGCTATGATCGTTTTCGATGCGTCGGGCTCCATGTCGGGCACGGATTTCAATACCCCGCCAACCCCCCGCATCGACAAGGTCAAAGAGGCGCTCGCGAAGGTGCTGCCGTCGATCACGCCCCTGCGCCGTGTGGGTGTCATCGACTACGGCCCGGGCCCATCCGACCGCTGCGATAACATCGAGCTGCTGCTGCCGCCGGCGCAAAATTCCCCCGAGCGGATCATGTCGGCAATCGACAGGTTGATACCGGCGGGCCGCACGCCGCTGACGGCGGCGGTGCGCGAAGCTGCTCGCGTTCTCCGCTTCCCCGCACGTCCCGGCATCGTCGTGCTGCTCACCGACGGCGAGGAAACCTGCGGCGGCGATCCCTGCGCGATGGCCAAGGAACTTCGGGCGGAAGGCGAAGGTATCACCGTCCACGTCATCGGCTACCGGATGCGTGAGCTGGCGACCACCGCCGGCTATCTGCAGTCGCGCTGCCTCGCCGAGACGACCGGCGGCGTTTATATCTCCGTCGAAACGACCGACGAACTGATCGCCGCGCTGCGAAAGACGCTCGGCTGCCCCGCCGTCTCCACGTTGCCCGCCGGGTAGCCGTCGGAGAATGGCCATCCGACGCCGGGCGGCCGCGGGGATGCGGCCGTCTCGGGGCGTCAGCGCGTCGTCCCCCGCGCAAAAGACCCCTGGCGTTGCGAGGGCCAATCCGCCAAAAGGCTGACCACAGACCTTGGCGCCCGGCTCTGCGGCGCCGGCGCCATCAGTCGAGCACCCGGGAGGGAAAATGACGGTTTCGCTTTGCAGACATCTCCTGATGCTTGCGGCCTTGACCCTTGTCGCGGCACTGCCCGCCGCGGCGGAAGCCCCGGCCGACCGCGACGCGCATACCGGCGTAAGCGTCTCCCCCGGCGCCATGACATGGGCCGACGACCATCTCGCCGACAAGAAGAACGTCATCGAGCAGACGGCGAGCGGCGAGGGACGCACGTGCGCGCACTATACGTTCCTCGCCTGGGCGCCGGGCAACGGCGGCGGTGAGGTCATCATGGCCAAGACGCGCGCCAACTATGAGGCTGCCGGCTTCACGGTGACGGAGAAGCGCGGGAACATCCCCACGGATATCATCTGGACCGTTGCCGGCGGCGGGCGCGAGGCGGTGATCCTGTGGAACGCCGTTGCGGGCTCGACGATCTATTTCTCGTGCCTCACCTCGGGGGCGTCGGTCGCTGAGCCGGAGAGCGCCTCGATGATGATCGGAGCCTTGGCTCTGCTCGGCCTTGCCGGTGCGGCGGGAGGTTATTGGCTGGTGCGCCGCTCCCGCGCGAAGGCCGCCGCTTAGCGCCTGATCGAATTGCGCGGCGTCGGCAGGGCGGCGCCGGACAGTGGCCAGCGCACGTCGATACCCGAGGCTCTCTGTCACTGGATCGATGCTGAGGGTGCGGCGCCGGTCGCGAGGATCTAAGGATCGATCGCCAGCGCCGCAGTTCCTGTAAGCGGCGCGTTTAGAACGCCGTCCGCATGCTCTCCGCAAAGGCGAGGCGATCGACCTTCGCGGGCGCGGGCGTGCGAGCCCCAGCGGCCGCGGCGCTGACCGGCAGGCTCGGCACGGCGTTCGCCACGCTCGGCGCAACCGGCCATTGGGACACGAACATCCCGATGACCAGGGCCGTCATGGCCGCCGCCTGCCGCAGCCTGTGGCGGCGGGCCTGGCGTTCGACGGTTTCGATGATGTAAGCCTGGAGCGGTAGCGGGAATGCAGCCGCCGATGGCGTGTGCGTACGCGCCGGCGCGTAGGCCGACAGTCCCCCTCGACTGTGCGTCACGGTGGTTCTCCTGGATGCGGTGAAAGTCAGTGCCCTCACCCGCAGATATCTCGCGACAATTGGGCCGCCTCATGGCGCACGGTTAACCGAAGAGCTTTATTCCCCCGCCGATGCCACTGGTTTGCAAGCGGAATTCAGATGGCCGCATTTGGCCGATGCCGCGCCGTGTCTGGCAACGCGGGGACGGGCACACCACATAGGGGCCATCCCCTAACGCGGCTCCGACAAAGGCCTGACGAGAGGTTTGCATGGGCGCATCTGGCGTCGACCGTTGGCTGTATCCGACCAACCGCGGGCTCTTCTGCGAGCCGGGCGGCTTCTTCATCGATCCAGCGCGCGCCGTCGACCGCGCGATCATCACGCACGGCCATAGCGATCATGCGCGAGCGGGCCACGGCGCGGTGTTGGCGACGCGCGAGACCGTCGAGATCATGAAGGTGCGCATGGGTCCGGAGTGCGCGCGTGCATTCGAGCCGCAGGCGCTCGGTGAGACACGCACGGTTAACGGCGTCGATGTGCGTCTCGCCCCAGCGGGTCATATCCTCGGCGCGGCGCAGGTGGTCCTCGATTGGAACGGCCAGCGCGCCGTCATCTCCGGCGACTATAAACGCGCCCCCGATCCGACATGCCCGACCTTCGAAGTCGTGCCCTGCGATGTGTTCGTCACCGAGGCGACGTTTGCGCTTCCCGTCTTTCGCCACGAGCCTGCGGAAACGGAGGTCGATCGTCTGCTCGCCTCCATCGCACGCCAGCCGGAACGGGCCCACCTCGTCGGGGCCTATGGTCTCGGTAAGACGCAGCGCGTGATCAAGCTCGCACGTCTCGCCGGATACGACCGCCCCATCTATCTGCACGGCGCGCTCGTCGAGCTGTGCGAACTCTACCAGCGGCTCGGCGTCGACCTTGGGGAGTTGCGGCCCGCAACCGGCCCGCAGCAGAGCGAGCTTGCCGGCGCGCTCGTTCTCTGCCCGCCGATGTCCGTCGACGACCGCTGGTCGCGCCGGTTCCCCGATCCCGTCACGGCGTTTGCCTCCGGCTGGATGCGCATCAAGGGCCGCATTCGGCAAGCCGGCGTGGAGCTGCCGCTCGTCATCTCCGACCATGCCGACTGGCCGGAGCTGCTCGACACCATCGTCGAAACCGGCGCCGAGGACGTGTGGGTCACGCATGGGCGCGATGATGCTCTCGTCTACCAGCTCGGGCTCATGGGCCGCAAAGCGCGCGCGCTCTCCCTCGTCGGCTTCGAGGAGGAAGGCGAATAGCCATGCAGCGTTTCGCCAATCTGCTCGACGCCTTGACGACGACGCCATCGCGCAATGGCAAGCTGGCGTTGCTCGTCGAATATTTCCGCAACGCATCCGATCCCGACCGCGGCTATGCGCTCGCTGCGCTGACAGACGGCCTGTTCCCGCGCCTGCCGCTGCGCCGCGCCATCGGCGAGCTGATGGCCGATAAGATCGACCCCGTCCTCTATCAGCTCTCCCGCGACTACGTCGGTGACACGGCGGAGACGGTCTCTCTCCTATGGACCGACACGCGGTCCACGCGCCCCTCGCCGCGTCTTGCAGAAGTTGTAGCAGCGCTGGAGCTGGCACCGCGCAATGACGTTGCCCCCTTGCTCGGAGACCTGCTCGACCGCCTCGACGTGCGCGGCCGCTGGGCCCTGCTCAAGCTCATCGGCGGTGCCCCCCGCGTCGGGGTATCGGCGCGCCTCGCCAAGACGGCGCTCGCGCAGATGAGCGGGCACGAGCTGTCGGAAATCGAGGAGATCTGGCACGCGCTCACGCCGCCGTATGGCGATCTCTTCGCCTGGCTCGGCGGCACCGGGCCGCGGCCGAACGCGGAAGGCAAACCCGTATTCCGACCGCTCATGCTCGCCCACCCGATCGAGGAAGGCGATTGGGCCGCACTCTCGCCGGAAACCATCGCGGCCGAATGGAAATGGGATGGCGTGCGGGTGCAGATCGCCGCCGGCGAGGGCGAGGTGAGGATCTTCTCGCGCACCGGCGACGATATATCCGTGGGCTTTCCCGAGATCGTCGCTGCCTTCTCACCCTATAGAGCCGTCCTCGACGGCGAGCTGCTCGTCGTGCGCGGCGGCACCGTCGCGCCGTTCAACGACCTCCAGCAGCGCCTCAACCGCAAGACGGTGACGGGCAAGATGCTGCGCGAGCACCCCGCCCACGTTCGGCTGTACGACATCCTCATCGACGACAGCGAGGACGTGCGCGCGCTGTCCTTCGCCGAGCGCCGGGTGCGGCTCGAAGCCTGGTATGCGCGGCACACGCCGCGTCTTGCCGATATCAGTGCCCTGGTGCCCTTCGATACGTTTTCCCACCTCGATGCCCTGTGGGCCGGCACGCGGGAAGCAGGCATCGAAGGCCTGATGCTGAAGCACAAGGAGAGCCCTTACCTCTCCGGCCGGCCAAAAGGCCACTGGTGGAAGTGGAAGCGCGCCGCCCTCACCATCGACTGCGTGTTGATGTACGCACAGCGCGGCTCGGGCAAGCGCTCGTCCTATTATTCCGATTACACCTTCGGCGTCTGGCGCGAGGGCGTCGATGAAAATGGCGAACCGGCACGCGAGCTCGTCCCGGTCGGCAAGGCCTACTCCGGCTTCACCGACGAGGAGCTGCTGCGTCTCGATCGCTTCATTCGCACCCATACGCTGGAGCAGTTCGGCCCCGTACGCGCGGTGGAGCAGAGCCTCGTTTTGGAAATCGCCTTCGACGCGGTGTTTCCCTCCACGCGCCACAAATCGGGGCTCGCGATGCGGTTCCCGCGCGTGCACCGGATCCGGTGGGATAAGCCCGCCGAAGAAGCCGACACCCTCGAGACCGTGCAAAAGCTCGTCGTCGCCCCCGTAAGCACGGCCGCCGCCGAACAGCGGCGCTAGCGGGAACAATGGATGCGGCCTATCGGTTGCTAAAGGCAACCGCGAGCGATTCGCCGATGTGGGACATCCTCAAGAACGCCCTTTCCAACTGGTCGCGCCACCGCAGTACCACGGTCGGCGCCGCCCTCGCCTACTATTCCGTGTTCTCGCTCGGACCCTTGCTCCTCATCGTCATTTCGATCGCGGGATTTGCCTTCGGCGAGGATGCCGTACGCGGAACGCTGACCGGCGAGGTGCGCAATCTGCTCGGTGCGGAAGGCGCGCAGGTCGTCGAGGCCATGCTCCGGAGCGCCGCCTCACGCGAGGCGAACAGCGTGACGGCGCTGCTCGGCTTCGGCCTCCTCATCGCGACGGCGCTCACCGTCGTCGTACAGCTCAAGGAGGCCCTGAATACCGTCTGGGACGTGCCGCCCGCCGAGACTTCGAGCGCAACCGTCATCTCGTACGTGCGCACCTATTTCATGTCGCTGCTGGGCGTGCTGGCGCTCGGCTTCCTGCTCATGGCATCGCTCGTCCTGAGCACGACGCTGTCCGCGCTGTCCACCTGGGCCGGACCGGCCGGCACCGGCACACACGTCTGGGAATGGACCAACACGGTGGCCTCCGTGCTCGTGCTCTCGGCGCTGTTCGCGATGCTCTACAAATGGTTTCCCGATGCGGAGGTACGCTGGTCGGACGTCTGGCCGGGCGCCGTCTCGGCGGCGGTGATGTTCGAGATCGGCAAGCTCGCCATCGCCTGGTACGTGGGCCGGCAGGGCCTGCAATCGACCTACGGTGCCGCCGCCTCCATCGTGATCCTGCTGCTGTGGGTTTATTTCAGCGCGCTCATTGTGCTGCTCGGAGCGGAGATCAGCCGCGCCTATGCCTCTAGCCGCGCAGCGAAGTAATCTCCGCGTAGCCTACCCGCAGCCGGATCAGTGCCCCGCGCTCCGCGGACGCGCGGCGTTGCGCAGAACGATGAGGGCAACGGGCGCTGCGACCAGCGCACCGACGGTCGACACCCCAGAAGCCACCTCGAAGGCATAGACGAACGCCGCCCGCGCCGTCGCCAGCAGGGGCGCGGCGGTATCCGCCGGCAGTCCGTGCGCCACCTCGACGGCACCGCCGAGAGTGTCGCGCGCAATCTTCGCCAGCTCCGGAGAGAGGCTGCTGAGGTCGGCGCTGTCCATGGTGCGCCCGTAGACATAGGTGAAGAGGCTGCCGAGCATGGCGATGCCGAGCGCGCCTCCGAGCTCGAAGCTCGTCTCCGAAATGGCGGATGCTGCCCCGGCCCGCTCCGGCGGCGCCGCGCCCATCACGAGATCGGTTGTAATGGCGCCGAGGGGCGACATGCCGGTGCAGAACGCCATCATGCCGGCGAAGAGCAGCCACGGCGAGTTAGACCCGGCGATCTGCGTGAGGAGAGCAAAGCCCGCGGCCGCAAGCAACAGCCCGCATGCGATGACCGTCGCCGGATGCAGATGACGCACGAGGAAGGGCGCTGCCATGGAGCCGAGCGCGAAAACGATGCCGGACGGCGCCATCCACAGACCGGCGTCGAGCGGGCTCATGCCGAGGACGAGCTGCAGGTACTGCGTGATGAACAGGAACGTTCCCAGCATCATGAAGAGGGCGAGAATGTTCGTGGCGAGCGCAGCACTGAACGCCGGCGCCGCAAACAGCCGTACGTCGATCAGCGGATCGTCGAGACGCGCTTCCCGCCGGAAAAAGACGTAGCCGACAGCGAGACCGGCGATGATCGCCGCAAGCGCCGGCCATGACCAGCCGACCTCCGCTGAGTGCTTGATGCCGTAGATGATGCTCAAGACCGAAATGACGGAAAGCGCGGCGCTCTTGATGTCCAGCCGGCCGGCATTGGGATCGCGGAACTCCGGCAGCACCAGCGGTCCGATCACGAGCAGCATCACCATCACCGGGACATTGATTAGGAACACCGCACCCCACCAGAAGTGCGCAAGGATCAGCCCGCCGAACACGGGACCGATGGCTGCGCCCGCTGAAAAACCCGCAACCCAAATGCCGATCGCGAACGCGCGCTCGTTGGCATCGAGGAACATGTTGCGCAGCAGCGAGAGTGTCGATGGGGCGAGCGTCGCTGCCGCGAGACCTTGCAGCGCGCGCGCCACGATCAGCATCTCGGCGGTCGGTGCGTAGGCTGCGAGCACGGAGGTGACGGCGAACGCCGCCGCACCGATGAGCAGCACCTTCCGCCGGCCGATGCGGTCCCCCAGCGTGCCCATCGTGACGAGCGCGCCGGCAACCATGAACCCGTAGATGTCGACGATCCACAGCAGGCCCGCCGCGCTCGGTTTCAGGTCCGCGATGATCTCCGGCACGGCGAGATAGAGGACCGTCAGGTCCATCGAATAGATGAGGCACGGGATCGCGATGACGGCGAGACCGATCCAGTCCCGGCGCGTGGCCTTGCGCGAGACTTCTATGTTTGGGCTATCGAGCATGGGCCGCCCTCTTAGCCGAGCCGCGAGACATGAGCCAGTGGGGCGCCTTGACACCTCGATCGGTCGAGAACATATAGGGAACATTTGAGTCGGAACACAGGCAGATGGAACTATTGGAAAAGCTGCGCGTGCTCGCCGATGCCGCCAAATACGACGCTTCGTGCGCCTCCTCCGGTGCCCCGAGACGGTCGGCGGGCAAGGCTGGCATCGGTTCCACCACCGGAGCGGGCATCTGCCATGCGTACACGCCGGACGGACGCTGCGTGTCGCTGCTCAAGATCCTGCTCACCAATTACTGTCTGTTCGACTGTGCGTACTGCATCAACCGGCGCTCCTCCAATGTCGAACGGGCGCGCTTCACGGTGGGTGAGGTCGTCACGCTCACCCTCGAGTTCTACAAGCGGAACTATATCGAGGGCCTGTTCCTCTCCTCCGGCATCATCCGCTCCGCGGACTACACCATGGAGCAGCTGATGCTCGTGGCGAAGAAGCTGCGGCGCGAGCATGGCTTCGCCGGCTACATCCATCTCAAGACCATTCCGGAGGCGAGCCCATGGCTGATCGAGCAGGCCGGGCTGTGGGCGGACCGGCTGTCGATCAATCTGGAATTGCCGACGGCGGCGAGCCTGGAACGTCTGGCGCCTGAAAAGAATGGCGCAGCGATCACCACGGCGATGGGACAGATGCACGAGCGCATCGCCGAGGCGCGCGAGGAGAAGCGGCACTTCTCGCCCGCGGGGCAGAGCACGCAAGTGATCGTCGGCGCCGATGCGGCGACGGATGCCGACGTGCTGGCGGCCAGCGCCGATCTCTACAAGCGCTTCAGGCTCTCGCGCGTCTACTACTCCGCATTCAGCCCCATCGAGCACGCGAGCGCACTGCTGCCGCCCAAGGCGCCGCCGCTTGCCCGCGAGCACCGCCTCTACCAGGCAGACTGGCTGTTGCGCCATTATGGCTTCTCGGTCGAGGAGATTTCCGGCAGCGCCGAACAGGGCATGCTCGATCTCGACATCGACCCCAAGCTCGCCTGGGCGTTGAAGCACCGGAGCGCGTTTCCGGTCTGCGTCAACACCGGTGCGCGGGAAATGCTGCTGCGTGTTCCCGGGCTCGGGGCGCGGGCCGTCGACAGGATTGTAGATGCCCGCCGGCACACGCGCCTGCGCGCCGATGACGTGCACCGCCTAACACGCGCGTTCAGGCGAGCAGCACCCTTTCTCATCACCCTCGATCATCATCCCGCGCGCCTGACCGACCGCGCCGACCTGCGCGCCCGCCTCGTGCCGCCCAAGCAGCTATCGCTATTGTGATGGAGAGCGTGGTCTCCACGGTACGTGACGGCGCCGATCACGATGGCTTCCGCGCCGCCGTGCGCAGCCTCATCGCCGGGCGCGTCTCCCCTCGGTATGTGACCTGGCAGACCGCTGACACCCCGACGCTCTTCAGCGCGTCCCCGCTTCCCGAGGCTCCGCTACCCGCGGCACCGCCTGTGATCCTTCCGCGGGAGGTCGCGGAGCTGGTGCACGTCGTCGTCTGCCATCGCGCACCACAACGCTACGCCCTTCTCTACGCACTCATCTGGCGTATCCATAACGGTGAGCGCGCTTTGCTCGAGGTTCATAGCGATCCGCTGGTGCATCGTCTTGCGATGATGGAGAAGTCTGTTCGGCGCGATCTGCACAAAATGCACGCGTTCCTGCGCTTTCGCCGTGTGCCCGCCATCCCCGAGGAGCGCTACGTCGCCTGGTTCGAGCCCGAGCATTTCATCATCGAGGCAGTGGCGCCGTTTTTCGTCGAGCGGTTTCGCGGCTTGCACTGGTCCATCCTGACGCCGGTCGGCTCACTTCATTGGAACGGCGATACATTGCGCCACGGCGGTCCCGGCAGACCGGAGGATGCCCCCGCTGGCGACGATATCGAAGACGGCTGGTCCACCTATTACGCGGCGGCCTTCAATCCTGCGCGCCTCAACCGCGCGGCCATGCAGCGGGAGATGCCCCAAAAATACTGGCGCAACATGCCGGAAACCAAATTGATCCCCGGCCTCGTCCGAAATGCCGCCTCGCGCGTTGAAGCCCTCATGGATAAGGCTCCCGCACCCGCCCGCAAGAAAGACCCCGTCAAGGCGGTCGCGGCCCGCAACGGCGGGGACCCGAAAACGCTTTCCCAGCTCAATACCCTCATCTCCGCGTCCGAGCCCTTCGTCAAAGGCGGCACCCACGCCGTACTTGGCGAAGGCCCGCTCCATCCGGCGATCGCATTCGTCGGCGAGCAGCCCGGCGACCAGGAGGATCTGCAGGGACGCCCGTTCGTTGGGCCGGCGGGCAAGATGCTCGACGCGGCGATGGAGGAAGCGGGGATCGACCGCAGCAAGTCCTACCTCACCAACGCGGTGAAGCACTTCAAATACGAGCAGCGCGGCAAGCGCAGGCTGCACCAGAAGCCCACCATGGGCGAGGTCCGGCACTATCGCTGGTGGCTGGAAAAGGAGCTGCAGCTCGTCCAGCCGAAGCTCATCGTCGCGCTGGGGGCGACCGCCGTCCTGGCGCTGGCGGGCAAGGCGCTGCCGATCGCACGCTTTCGCGGGCCCGCCGAGTTCGACGGTCACCCCGGCTTCATCACCGTGCACCCGTCATACCTGTTGCGCATTCCCGACGCCGCCGAGAAGCGCAAGGCCTATGCCGCTTTCGTTGCCGACCTGAAGAAGGCCCGCACGCTCGCCGCATCGCTGCGCGCGGCGTGAAGCGTCACGCCCGCGAGATGGCGACAGTGACCTTTCTTCAGCTCATTCGCCCTTGTTTGCGCCCTGGTTGGTGCTTGTGTCGACGCTCTCGTCGGCGCTCTTGTCGAGGCTTCGGGCGTTGCTCGATGCACGCCAGTCCGCGCTGTAGAGCGGCAGCGTGCCTTCGTTGAAAGCGCGCGCATCGTAGTTCAGCAGGGCCCGCTCGAAAGTAACGGAGGGCTTCGCCTCGGATTCGGCGACGTCCAGCGTTAGCGTAAAGCCGTAGGGCCCGGTCTCGCGGATCAGCTCGTTCGGCTTCTGATCCTCGCCGCGCGTATAGAACAGCACCTGCTCGGTACGGCTCGAACGTCCCGATAGAGAAAGCGGCGCAAACGGCTCGTAAGCGCCCGCGCGCGTGCGCTCCATGGTCCAGCGGCCGAGGTCAGCGGCGTAGAATTTCTTCGCCGCGCCCGTGCGCGGATCGGTGGCGACCAGCTCCATGGAAAGAACCGTTGCCGTGCGCGCGCCTTCGTTAGCGAGCGTGACAGGCACCGCGATCACCTCGAAGTTCGTATTCTGGTAGGGCGCGGAGAATTGAATGACGGGCGGCACGAACACGCGCACGTCCGCCTCCCTGAGCGAGGTCTCCCACAGGCTATAGCCGGAAAACAAGAGCGCCACCGCCGACAGCACGGCTGCAAACCTGCCGCCCTCCAGCGCCGGCATCCCTTGCACCGCTGTTTCGGCCGGACCCCCGTTCCCAACCCGTTTGCCGAGCCACGCCATCGTTCTTCCCCCTGACGCACAATGATCCCGCGCGCACGTTGCAAACGATTGGGGCTCGGCCGTGGCGGCCGGCGCCTGCACCGGCTCGAATGCATATCCAGTCGAACAAAAGTTGCAGCCAATCTTCGCGGCCAACAGCATCGACGATTAACTAGCGCAGACATCAGCGCTTCAACGCACGGCGATATCCCGCCCAAACATTACAGTGCCGGTGCTTGCAGATCCTGAGGTCCGGCTGACTTGAAACCGCGTACGTACACGCACCCGCAGGTCCGGGGGGACTGCTCAAAGGGAGAATCTCATGCCCAGCTCGCCGAACCTCGTTTCTCTCATCAGCCAGTTCATCACGCCCGAAATGCTCGGCCGCGTCGCATCGTCATTCGGCATCGACCGCGCAGCCGTTCAGAAAGCCGTGGGCGCCGGCATTCCGGGAATTCTCGCCGCCCTCACGTCCGCCGTCTCGAAGCCGGGCGGCGCCGCCCGTGTGGAGAATGCGATCGACCAGCAGGAGCCTGGGCTTCTTGCCACCGCCGCCAGATTGATGGGCACGCCGCAACAGGCGACCGTTGCCGAAGAAGGTCTCGGCGCGCTGTCGTCCCTGCTCGGCGGCAACGCCACGTCCACCCTCGCCACCGCGCTCAACCGCTATGCGGGTGTTGGCGACAACGGCGCGAAGGGCCTCCTCGGCCTCCTCACGCCCGCCATCATGGGCGTCCTCGGACAGCAGAGCACCGGCGCAGGCGGCGTGGCGCAACTGCTCGCCTCGCAGAAGGACAACATCATGCGCGCGCTGCCCTCCGGCTTCGCGAGCCAGCTGAGCGGCACCGGACTTCTCGAGAACGTCACGACCGCTGCGTCCGATCAGGCGAGCCGCGCGCGCTCGTCCTACGCGGCGGAGAGATCGTCGGGGAACTGGGTTCTGCCCGTCTTGGCCGCCCTCGCACTGCTCGGGCTGGGCTGGTATCTCCTCAGTGGCCCGTCGCGCCACGACAGGGTCGCAACCGCGCCGCCGCCCCCACCGGCAACGCAGACCGCCCCCCACCCTCAGGCCGCACGGATGGGCGGGGCGCCATTCGTCGTCCCCCAGAAAGATCTCGCAAGCTGGACCCATAAGCCGATCTACAGCAGCGACAACAAGAAGATCGGCGAGATCACCGAGCTGATCCGCAATCCCGAGGACAAGGTCACGGATATCTACATGGATGCCGAGAGCACGCTCGGCATCGGCGGCCAGCGCTATCACGTCTCTGCCGACAAAGTCAGCGAGGTGAAGCCCGACGGGCTCGTGCTGTCGATGACGGAAGCGGAAGTGAAGGCGATGCCCAACGCTTCCGAGCATCCCAAGCCAACGCCATAACGCGGAAAGAAAAGCGCGGCGGACCGCACCGGCCCGCCGCGCTCGAAATGTCCAGCGGCCTTTTTATCAGGCGCGCTCGAAGCGCTTGTACTTGATCCGGTGCGGCTCGACGGCGGCATCGCCCAGACGCCGCTTCTTATCCGCTTCGTATGCTTCGAAGTTGCCCTCGAACCATTCGACGTGGCTGTCGCCCTCGAAAGCGAGAATGTGCGTCGCAAGGCGATCGAGGAAGAAGCGGTCGTGCGAGATCACCACGGCGCAGCCGGGGAAATCTTCCAGCGCCGCTTCGAGCGCGCCCAGCGTCTCGGTGTCGAGGTCGTTCGTCGGCTCGTCGAGCAGCAACAGGTTGCCGCCCTCCTTCAGCATCTTGGCGAGATGCACGCGGTTGCGCTCACCGCCCGACAGGAGCCCCACCTTCTTCTGCTGATCCGCGCCCTTGAAGTTGAACCAGCCGCAATAGGCGCGCGATGACATCTCCTGCTTGTCGCCGAATTTCATGATGTCGAGTCCGCCCGAGATTTCCTCCCAGACCGTTTTCTTGGCATCGAGATGATCGCGGCTCTGGTCGACATAGGACAGCTTCACCGTCGGGCCGAGCTTGATCGAGCCGTTATCCGGCTTCTCCTGCCCGGTGATCATCTTGAACAGCGTCGTCTTGCCGGCGCCGTTGGGACCGATGACGCCGACAATACCGCCCGGCGGCAGCTTGAACGACAGGTTGTCGATCAGGAGGCGGTCACCGAACCCCTTCGTGAGACTGTCGACCTCCACCACCATGTCGCCCAGGCGCGGACCATGCGCGATGGAGAACGACGCCTTGCCGGCATCCTCGCGCCCGGCCTGCTCCACCAGCTTCTCGTAAGCCGAAATACGCGCCTTGGACTTCGCCTGGCGTGCTTTGGGCGAGGAGCGGATCCATTCCAGCTCGCGGCTGATCTGCTTCTGGCGGCCCTCCTCGGCCGACTTCTCGCTTTCGGCGCGCTTTGCCTTCTGCTCCAGCCAGCTCGAATAGTTCCCCTTCCACGGCACGCCCTGTCCGCGGTCGAGCTCCAGCGTCCACTCGGTAATGTTGTCGAGGAAGTAGCGGTCGTGGGTGACGAGGATCACGCAGCCCGCATACTCCTTCAGATAGCGCTCCAGCCACGCGACGCTTTCCGCATCGAGATGGTTCGTCGGCTCGTCGAGCAGCAGGATGTCGGGCTTGGAAAGCAGCAGACGGGTGAGCGCCACGCGGCGCTTCTCGCCGCCCGAAAGCTTCGTCACGTCCGCATCGCCCGGCGGACACCGCAGCGCGTCGAGCGCCTGCTCCACCTGCGTATCGAGGTCCCACAGGTCGAGGGCGTCGATCTGATCCTGCAACGCCGTCATCTCGTCGGCGGTCTCGTCGGAGTAGTTGGCGGCGATCTCGTTGTAGCGGTCGAGAATGGCCTTCTTTTCGCCGACGCCCTCCATGGCATTGCCGAGCACGTCCTTGTCGGGATTGAGCTCCGGCTCCTGGGGTAGATAGCCCACCTTGATGCCGTCCGCCGCTTTGGCTTCGCCGAGGTAGTCGTCGACGACGCCCGCCATGATCTTCAGCAGCGTCGATTTACCCGCGCCGTTGAGGCCGACAACGCCGATCTTGGCGCCCGGCAGAAACGACAGCGAGACGTCCTTCAGGACCTGCTTGCCCCCCGGATAGGCCTTGGAGAGCTTGTGCATGTGATAGACGTACTGCGGGTTCGCCACGGGGGCGGCCTCCTCGTTCGCGATGCGGGGAATTAATGCTTTGGGCGCTTCTAGCCGATCGGCCCGCGGGGCTCAACGGCCCAGACACGGTGCCGCGGCCCACCCGCGAGCACCGTTCGCTGGCTTGCATATAGCGTTTTGATCACAAACGAAAAAGGGCATGCGTCCTTTGACGCATGCCCAGGTCGTGCCCCGCTGTCCTCGCCCTAGGTGAGCGCCGGTTCCTCCAGGCTGAGCACCGGCTGCTCCGGAAATGCGAGCTGCTCGCGCGCGCGCCAATCGTTGGTCACGTAATTGATGACGAGCGATTTGCGCACGCCGTCGATCTTGCGCGGCTCGAAGCCGTGGTAGGTCACGTTGGAGGGCACAAAGATCAATCCGGCGTTCGGCGCGAACGGGGAGCGTCCGACCCACGTCTTGTCGTGGTCGTAGATATCCGTGCCGAGATCGCCGTGCGTGGCATCCTTCGAAAGGTAGATCAGGAAGGTGAAGGCCTTGACGCCGATGTCCGTGTGCGGCTCGAGCCAGAAACCGTCGACGTCCTGCGCGAACTCTACGCGCAGATACGTGCCGCCGAGCCGCGCGCCGAAGATGCGCTCGATCGCGGCCGTGAGGCGCAGATCCTGAAGCGCGCCGGCCACGCCGTCCGCGCATTTGTATTTCGCTCTATTCGGCGGATCGAAATAATGCCGCGCATTGTTATGCAGCTCGCGCCGTCCGGAAATGCCCCCGAGATCGGCCGCCGTCAGGGGCATTGCGAGAATGTCGTCGACAACGGATGGCGGCAGGCAATTCTGCAAAAACCAGTGCGGGTAGGGTTTGCGACGCACCGGCGCGCGCTCGAAACTTGAGAGAAGAGAAGCGACAATGGCGTTGATAGAAGCAGTCATAGCAACACTCCCTCAGCATCCTTATTGAAATGCTGTCACGGCAGGGACGTATAATCACGTTGCCGATTTGCCGAGCCCACAGGGATGCGCGCTTGTACACAGTTCAGCTTTATTTTCCTCCTGCGAAAAATGTAATTTTACACGTCGCGAAATATGAGCTGCAATCTCCGGCGCTGAATTCAGGGCTTTGTAATTCCACTGTCCTATAGAGTTTATTTTATCGGCGCGCCGCGTCGCGCCATATTGCTCCAAAGCTTTATGAAAACGCGCGAACTTCGGTGATCCCCCATCGGGATGAAACACATACACCGGTCGCCCGGTGACACAGGGCTCGCCCGTCATGTTGATGCTGTCGGCGGGCGCGAGAAACAGATCGGCGCACGCCAGGAAGTGCGGATAGGGATTTTCTCCGGTCATGTCCCAGAAGATGTGCGGATATGGCTGCACCGCCGCCTTCGCCTGCGCCACCAACGCCGGATCCGAGCGGCGGGACGGCGTCACCATGAATCCGGCACCGAGCCCGCCCAATTCCGTGAGCCGGTCCGTCAGGCGCTGTAGCGCAGCGGGCGAATAGGTGTAGTCGCCGTTCGACCCGCCGAGCAGCACGGCGATACGCGGGCGCGGCAGCGCGGCAATGGCCTTCGGCATGGATTGGCGCAGCGTCGCCAGCCGGTTTGGCGAAAAACTGTGCGGCGCCGTCAATGTCGTCACCACGTTGGCCCCGCGCAGCCGATCGTGTTCCGGCACCCAGAACAGGTCGGCGGTGCGCAGCGGTACCTTTGGATCCTGCAGAACGACCGTGAACGTGGACGCGCCGGCGTGCCGCTTCAACGCGCGGATATAAGGCGTCGTGAGGCGGCCGATCGACATCGCGATCTGCGGCCATGGCGGAGCAAAGCGGCTCCCCGCTTCTCCGAAGTGCTCTCGCGAAGCAACGACGATCCAGGGAGAAAGAAAGCGGTGAATTCCAGTCGGCGCGACCGATTTCAACTCGACCGCAAGACCGAGCGCGTTGGCGACGCCCAGCGTTTGCGCGTCATTCCCAGCCTTGCCGTCGCTGAAAATCCAGCACGTGCTTCCAGCCAATTCCTGTAGCGCCTCCGGCATCATGGCCTCCTGGAGGAATATGCAGGTCATGCGTCTAACGAGCTGTGTGCAGGCAGCATACGCCACTCTTGCCGTTCGCGCAGTCGGTGCGGCGTATAGCAAGCGCCTTATCGCCAGGAAAGAATCCCGACGCCGGTGAAGAAATAGCGGCCGAGCCCCACGGTAAAAACCAGCGCGCCCCACAGCGTATGCTCGATGAATACCGCCCAGAATGCACGGGTCACCGTATAGCGCCACGCGAACAGAACGCCGGCCGCCATCGTTCCGTAAATGGCGAGCGGCGTTCCGATGACGATATGACCGATCCCGAACAGCACGCCGTTGAAGAGGATCGCCAGCCACCACGCCCGGCCGAACAGCACGCCGTAACGGTGGAAGAAGAACGTACGGTAGACGAGTTCCTGCACCGCCACCGACATCAGCGGATAGAGCACCATGATGCGTGCCCATGTGTCGGGTCGGTTGCGGGGAAACTCGAGAAACAGCGCCGGGTGATATTCTGCAACGTAGGTGGCGACGGTCCCGCCCGCGAGTACGAACACCGTGAGCATGGACGCGAGCTGGGCGATGCTGAACCCGCGCGTCAGCTCGCGGCGGAAGGAAAAGCTGCGATCGAGCGTGAGAAACAGCACGACGGCCGCCATCACGGGCATCAGCGCGACGAACACCGGGATGCCGCGCTGGTGCACCATGTCGTCGACCGCGAACGGTGCTGCGAGGAACACCAGTCCCAGCTCCGCAAAGCGCCATATCCGGCGAGACTGCGAAAGCTCCGGTAGAGACAGCGTTCCGCCGGCAGAGAGGACGTTACCGGGCGCGGCGGCGCTCTCCTGCATCACCGTTCGCCTCGCGCCACCCGCCAGTGGCGCTCGATTTCGCGCGCGATCGTCTCCGCCGAGTTGAGCGGCGCATAGCTCCAGTTGGGCATCTCTTCCGCGCGCTCGGGAAGCGGGCGCGTCGCGCCGTGCGCCTCGAGCGCCGCGTGAAACCGGCGAAACTTGGCCGATCCGCCGCCCGGGTGGAACACCAGCACCGGTCGCCCCGTAGCCGCCGCCTCACCCGTCATGTTGACGCTGTCGGCCGTGACGACGAAGGCTTCGCCATGGGCGAGAAAGTCTGGGTAGGGGTTCGCCCCCTGCCCGTCCCACAGGATGCGCGGGAAATTGCGCGTTGCGCCGTCCGTCGCGTCCAGCAGCCGCGGATGCGTGCGCCGCGACGGCGTGATCATGAAGCTCGCACCCAATTCACCCAGCGAGCGCAGCGCCGTGGCAAAGCGGATGTCGTCCTCCCGCCGGAAATCGTAGACGGCGTTCTTGCCGCCGAGCACGACCGCAATACGCGGACCGGGCAGCGCGGCGATGCTCGGCGGCATCCCGCGGCGAAGCTCGGCGATCCGCTGCGGCGTGAAGCTATGGGGCGCGGTGAGCGTGGTGATGACGTTCGGCCCGCGCAGGCGGTCGTGCTCCGGCACCCAGATGACGTCGGCGGCGCCCAACCCCGCCCGCGTGTCCAGCATCAGGATGGAGAAGGTTTCGGCCGACCGCCGCCGCAGCGCGCGCACATAGGGAACCGCCGTGCGCCCCAGCCCAATCACCACGTCCGGCCAGGGCGGCGCGAACGTGCTTCCCTCCGCACCGAACCGCTCGGCGGATGAAACCGGCCCCCACGGGGACATCAGCTTGAAGAGACCGCGCGGCGCGATGGGCTTCATCGCATAGTCGAGGCCGAGGGCATCGGCGAGCCCGCACGTTTGCGCGTCCATGCCGGCCGCACCCGTGGTGATGATCCACGTGCGCTTGCCCTCAAGCGGGCGTGGCTCTCTGGCGGCGGCATCCATGTCGTGCTTGCAGCTTTTCCCCATTGCGGCGGCGGCTGTCCACCGTTCTTTGCGATGCACCGTTGCGGCACAAAAGTGCCCCCCGAACGCTAGCCAAACGCCGCGGCATGGTGCAACTCTGCCACCTCCGGCGCCCCTTGGGCGCGCGCTTCATCCCGGAGATTGGAGCCCATGGCCCTGCGCCTGGACCCCGTCGATTGGCGTATCCTGAAAGAGTTGCAGGCCGACGGCAGCATAACCAATGTTGCCCTGGCCACGCGCGTCGGTCTTTCGGCGCCGCCGTGCCTGAGGCGCGTACGGGCCCTCGAGCAAGCGGGCCTGATCGCGGGCTACACGGTGCTCCTCGACGAGGCCGCGCTCGGCTTCGAGCTCACCGCCTTCGCCATGGTCGGGTTGCACAACCAGGCCGAGGCGGAACTGCGCACCTTCGAGAACCGCATTCTCGGCTGGCCCATCGTGCGCGAGGCCTACATGCTCTCGGGCGAGAGCGATTTCATGCTGAAGTGCGTGGCGAAGGATCTGCCGGCGTTCCAGGAGTTCGTGCTGGAGCACCTGACGGCCGCACCCAACGTCGCCAGCGTGAAGACCTTCCTCACTATCCGCCGCGCCAAGCGCGAGCCGGGCGTGCCGATCGCCGTCCCCGAAAAGTGAGCGGCGCCGGCAGCCCTTGCCGCCAGCGCCGTCGATCTCGCATAACGACGCAACAGTGGCGCCGCCCGCAGGCCGAGACGCGAGCCCGCCCTACTTCCACTCGATCTTGAGGACTTCGTACGAGCGCGCCCCGCGCGGCGTCGTCACCTCGGCGGTGTCCCCCTTCGCCTTGCCGATCAGCGCGCGCGCGATGGGCGAGGAAATCGAGACCTTGCCATCCTTCACGCTGGCCTCGAAGTCGCCGACGATCTGGTACTTCACCTTCTCGTCGGTGTCCTCGTCGACGAGGGTGACGGTGGCGCCGAATTTCACGGTATCGCCCGAGAGCTTCGAGGTGTCGACGATATCGGCGCGGCTGATGCGATCCTCGAGATCAGCCACGCGTGCCTCGTTGAGGCCCTGGGCCTCCTTGGCGGCGTGGTATTCCGCGTTCTCCGAGAGGTCACCATGGGCGCGCGCCTCGGCGATGGCTTGAATGATACGGGGGCGCTCCTCCGATTTGAGGCGCTGCAGCTCCGCTTCGAGCGAGCGGTAACCCTCGATCGTCATCGGGACCCGTTCCATAGTCATTCCCTAATATCTCCCTTCGGCCTGGCAGGGCTGCC
>Ga0180221_1000303_pt1 | contig 49410 bp, 45 predicted proteins | sample eDN5th37CKraftMG_FD_151339 | JGI IMG/M metagenome (GOLD analysis project Ga0180221, IMG submission 151339) | Enriched Miracle-Growth compost microbial communities from Emeryville, California, USA - eDNA 5th pass 37_C Kraft MG (version 2) (version 2) ...
CGACTACATCGAGCGGTTCTACAACACAAGGCGCCAGCACTCAACGCTGGGATACGTCAGCCCCATGCAGTTCGAGGCGGCGGTTTGTTAGGTTAAACAACCTGTCCGGAGAGGCGGGGCAAGCCCAGGGATATCTTAGAGGTGACCTTGTCTCCATCGTCTGAACAAGCCTTTTCGCGTTCGCGCCTCAAGCTGATGGCCCTCGGCTATCGAATGCTTGGTTCCGTCGAAGAGGCTGAAGACTTGGTGCAGGATGTATGGCTGCGTTGGCATGATGAAGCCGAGAATCAGCGTGAAGTGGTGCTCGTTCCAGAGGCTTGGCTTGTCACGGTTACCACACGCATGGCAATTGACCGCTTGCGTGCTGCCAAGCTTCGACGAGAAGCCTATCCTGGCCTCTGGCTTCCCGAGCCACTGATCAGCGACGGTCCAGCCTCCCCGGAGCAAATCCACGAAGTTGCCGATGACGTTTCCATCGCCTTCCTGGTGCTGCTCGATTGCCTGACGCCAGAGGCACGCGCGGCATTCTTGCTTCGGGAGGTCTTCGACGTCGACTACGAGCATATTGCCGCAGCCATAGACAAGAGTGAGGCGGCATCCCGTCAAATCGTGCACCGTGCAAAGCAACGGCTGACGGCAGCGCGCGGCTCAGAGCGACAGCGGTCGCGAACCCCGCCGAAGGAGCAGTACGCGCTTTTGCATCGTCTGATACAGGCCATCATGGACGGTGATTTCAGCGGGATTCGCGCATTGCTGGCCGAAGAGGCAGCTCTGGTAGGCGACTTTGGCAATAAGGGGCCAAGCTTGCGCCACCCCTTGAGCGGCGCCCAGCGTATTGCCCAACTGTATTACGCGCACTACCTGCGGCATGGCAGAAACATGCGACTGGAACTGGCCTTCTTGAACGGTGAATGGGCCCTCTTGCGCTATCTGCAAGACGAACTAGAGTCCGTCCAGGCCTTTGAGTTCGAAGGTGGTCGCATCGCGCATGTGCGGATACAGCGCAATCCGGAGAAGTTGGCCGGCCTCAAACGCTATAGCGACTTGCTGACAGCGCCAAATCCTCACTGATCTAACCCGTCCGGGGCGCAAAACAACGCTCGCAGCGCGCGGTTATTCGCCGCATTTTTCTTCACGGGTGTCACAGAGCCCTCATGTCAAACGTCTTGTGAGCAGGAGGTCGCGGTCGGCCTCCACCCATCAATGACATTGAAGGAATCTGATCTATGAATCGCGCTGTATGGTTTCAAGCCTCCCCTGAAGGTGCCAAGGCTGTTGGAACGCTGCACCACTTCGTCACCAAGAGCACTGGCCTACCGAGCTTGCTGACTCACCTGGTCTTCCTGCGTGTGTCGCAGATCAATGGTTGCGCGCACTGCATCGACATTCATACGCGTGACCTACTTGCTGAAGGCATGTCGGTTGAAAAGCTGGTACTCATCCCTGTCTGGCACGAGGCCCAATATCTTTTCTCAGAACAGGAGCGCGCTGCGTTGGCGTGGTGCGAGGAAGTAACGCTGGTGAACGAGACTCACGCCTCAGATGAGGCCTATTCGGCCGCATTGGCCGTGTTCGGGGAGAAGGATCTGGTGGACCTGACTCTCACGATTGCAGCCATGAATGCTATCAATCGCATGGGTATAAGCTTCCGCATGAAGCCGCGTGCCAAGTCTTAAGGCGGAGGACAGGCCGCGATTACGAGGCTGAACGGCTCGCCCCAGGCGCGCATTTTGGGTGCCAGCGAGCGACCGCTCCTGGCCCCATCGTAGCCGTCGGACGCCGGCCCGAGAAGCGCCCAGAGTGCCACTTACGGCGCTCCACTTGCCTCGCTACCTACGTGGCTCATGGTGTAACATGGCTTCGAACGCCGCTGGTAGCACTACTGGTAGCAAGATTCTGAACCTCGCCACCACCCAAGTGGTTGATTCATAAGACTTTTCGGGCTGAGGCAAGTTTGTCCCACCCTCTCCGCCAGTCATTGCAAGAACCCCTTGATTTCATCGATCAAGGGGTTTTTTGTTGCCGCGGTCAAAATAAATAGCCGTGGCCTCAGGCGGATCGCTACGAACCAAACCGATACCGCCCCTGGTCATCACGCCCAATCGCGCGCCGGGAAGCGATGTCCTCCAACCCTTGGACAAGCTCGCGCCCATCCCGAGTCCCAACCGCCGCCATAAGTTCCGCAAAAAACTTGGGCCCGCTCTCCAGCGCAGCCTCCAGGGATGCATGGCTGGACGCCCCGAACCTCGGGGGATGCGGAACTTCATGCTCGATGGGACGCCTGGCTCCAGGTGCCAGCCATGGCAGCGTCAAGTCGAATCCGGTCTTGTCGGTCGTTCGCGAACCCTCCAACGAAGGATCTAGTGGAACGGTCCTCAAGCCGCTTTGGACAACCAGGTCCCTGCTCGCCTGAAAACGCGTCGCCAACGCCCACTCCATCTGGGCGTCGGAATAGATATCGATGTCCGGGTCGACGACGAACACATTCTTGACATTGCCCAGGCAGCCGAATGCGGCCGCGATGGCATTGCGCGCTTCGCCCGGCACGCGTTGCTGCAAGGCGATACGGACGTTGAACGATCCTCCCGCCGCGGGGGGCGCGTAGACCGCCCGCACTTCGCGCACGGCGGATTCGAGCGCTTTCCAGACCAGGACCTCCGTGCGCAGGGAGCAAAGCTGCGCCGTATCCGTGCAGTGCATGCTCGGCCCGCCGATGGAGGCCGTTTGGAAGATGGCGTCCCGGCGGTGGGTGATCGCGGTCAAGTGGAAGAGCGGATTGCGTTTTACCGCTCCGTAGTAGCCGAGGAACTCGCCGAAAGGACCTTCGGGTTCCACATGGCCGCGCTCGTCGAAATAGCCTTCGAGGATGAACTGGGCATCGGCGGGCACCATCAGATCGTTGGTCACGCACTTGACGACGCCCAAAGGCTGGGCCCGCAAGGCCGCGATAAGCGCCAGTTCGTCGCCGGGAAAGCGGAGCGTGGCGGCGAGTTGATCGATGGGGTGGCTGCCGATGGCGAACGCCACCGGCGTGCGCTCGCCGCGTTCCGCGCGCGCCATGTAGATGGCGCGCAAATCGGAAGGCGCGACCAGATCCACGCCCGCCGACCGGCGGCCGCGCAGCATGAGGCGGCGCATGCCCACGTTCGTATGCCCGGCGAAGGAATCGTGGACGAAGTCGACCGACGCCGATATGTAGGGCGCGCCGTCGAATTCGTGCTGCAGGTGCACCGGCAGGGCGGTCAAGTCGCATTCGTCGCCGGTCAGCACGACCTCCTGGACCGGCGCATGCGCGCGCGGCACTTCCACCAGTTCGCCCGGCTTGCGCAGCCGCGCGAGCACCTCGGACAGCACCTTGTCCGCCGTGGTCCCGAAGGCGGCGGCCAGGCGGGCCCGGCTGCCCGCGACGTTGCCGCACAAGGCGAAGCGGCTCCCTTCGATGTTTTCGAACCATGCCGCGCGCGGATTGCTCTCCAGGCGGGCGGCGATATCGGCAAGCGCGACGGGCGCGGCATGTCGTTCCAGGTCGTCGGCGGGCAGGGACGCAAGAAAGGTACGCAGGCCGAATCGTTGTAGATCGGGACGGCTTTCTGATCGGGGAAGGGGCGCGTTCATGTTTCTCCTCCTTGTTGCGACGAAGTATTTGTAAAGATTGTTTATATAAAATATTCTTATATTAGTCTCGGCAACAGAGAAACGCCACGACCATCCGCAGATGGCGGTGTAAACCACGACGCGCATGAAGCGCCCGCTTTGCCCCTAGGAGGAGACGACATGAAGACACGCTTAGGAACAAGAGCCGGGACCTGGCTGGCCCTGGCAGCAGCGGTGCTGGCACCGGTTGCCGCGCCCGCCCAGGACCAGGCCGGCCGGTACCCGGACCGCATGATCAAGCTCATCGTGCCCTATACGCCCGGCGGCCTGGTGGACACGTTCAGCCGTGCCCTGGCCGAAGACATGGCCAGCCGGCTGGGGCAACCCGTGGTCGTGGAGAACCGCCCCGGCGCCAACCAGGCCATCGGGGCCAATGCCGCCGCCCGTGCCGCGCCCGACGGCTACACCCTGTTCGTCAGCTCGCAAACCGGCATGATCCTGAACCCGCTGACGACCAAGGGGCTGCTCGTCGATCCGGCGAAGGATTTCACGCCTATTGCCACGATGTTCTCCACGCCGTTCTATCTCGTGGTCAACAGTTCCGTTCCGGTGAAATCCGTCCAGGAACTGGTCGCGCTGGCGAAATCCAAACCCGGCAAACTCACCTACGGCTCGTTGGGCCGCGGCGGCACCCACCATCTGGCGGGCGAAATGTTCACGCGCCGTACCGGTACGAATATCCTGCACGTGCCGTACAAGGGCAGCGCCCCGGCCATGAACGATTTGCTGGGCGGCCAGATCGACATGATGTTCGAGGGCGGAACCTCGACGCTTCCCTATGTCCAGTCCGGGCGGCTGCGGGCCCTGGCCTCCACCGGCCAGACGCGCAGCGAAGCCATGCCCGATCTGCCGGCGCTGAACGAAATCATTCCCGGGTTCTCGATGACGGTATGGATCGGCCTGGTCGCGCCGAGCGGCATTCCCCAGCCGATCGCGGACAAGCTGAACGCCGCCGTGCAGGCCATGCTGAAACTGCCTTCCACACACGAGAAATTCGCGCCTGTCGGCATAGAAATGATGCCCGGCTCGCAAGCGGATTTTGCCAGGTTGATCCAATCCGATCTTCCGACCTGGACCAAGATCGTCCAGGACGCGGGGATAGAACCGCAGTAGGACTCTTCCTGACCCGCCATCCGGCCGCCGCATCGGGCCTGCTTCCGGTTCCGATGCGGTAAAGTCCATCGACACTTCGGATGGAGCGTTTGATGAACCCGAGAATGCCCCGCTACGCGTCCGCCTGCGCCGCCTTGCTTGCCTGCGCAAGCATGCTGGCTGTTTCGGCGGCGCAAGCCTGCACCCGCTTTGTCTATCTCGGCGCCGGCGGACAGGTCGTCACGGCGCGCTCGATGGACTGGAAGGTCGACGTCGGCACCAATCTGTGGGTGTTTCCGCGCGGCATGAGGCGATCCGGCGAAGCCGGCCCGAACTCCATCCAATGGACCTCGAAATACGGAAGCGTCATCGCCTCGGGCTATGACATCTCGACAACGGACGGCATGAACGAAGCGGGGCTGGTGGCCAACGTCCTGTGGCTGGTCGAATCCTCCTACCCGGCCTACGACGGCAAGACGCCCGGCCTGACGCTCGCGGCCTGGGCGCAATACACGCTCGACAACTTCGCCACCGTCCAGGAGGCGGTCGACACCTTGGCGAAAGAGCCTTTCACCGTCGTCACCGACAACGTTCCCGGCGAAGCCCGCCTGGCGACCCTGCATCTCTCGCTCTCGGATGCCAGCGGCGACAGCGCCATCATCGAATACATCGACGGCAGGCAAGTCATCCACCACAGCCGCGACTACCAGGTCATGACCAACTCGCCAACCTTCGACAAACAGCTGGCGATGGAGGAGTACTGGAAGCAGATCGGCGGGACGGTCATGCTGCCCGGCACGAACCGGGCATCCGACCGGTTTGCCCGGGCGGCTTTCTACGTCAACGCGATTCCCAAGACGGAAGATCCGCTGGAGACGATCGCCAGCGTCTTCAGCGTCATCCGCAACGTCTCGGTGCCCCTGGGCATCACCACGCCGGACCAGCCCAATATTTCGTCGACCCGCTGGCGCACCGTCGCCGACCACAAGCGCAAGCGCTATTTCTTCGAATCGGCGCTGACGCCCAACATCTTCTGGGTCGACCTGGCGAAGCTGGATTTCTCGCGCGAGACCGGACAGGTGATGAAACTCGACCTCGGCCCGAACCAGGCGAACATCTACTCGGGCATGGCCAACGGGGGGTTCAAGCCGGCGGCGCCGTTCAAATTCCTTGGGATCTGAATCGATCGGCCTCATTTCGACCGCCCATAACAAACAAGCCCTCTTGCGAGGGCTTGTCGTTTTTGAACCTACGCCGTTACCAACCGGCGTATGTCAAGCGTTACAGCGGCGTGATCTTGGTCGCCTGGGGACCCTTGGGGCCCTGGCCGGCGATGAAGCTGACGCGTTGGTTTTCCTGCAGCGACTTGTAGCCGTTGCCCTGGATTTCGGAGAAGTGCGCGAACAGGTCCTTGCCGCCGTTGTCCGGCATGATGAAGCCGAAGCCTTTTTCAGCGTTGAACCACTTGACGATACCGGTTTCCATAATTGTTTCCTTGATGAGAGATGGGCACACGCCCGGGAACAGACGATCAAGGAGGGACTAGAACAATTTATGGCGCACTATCGGATCGCACACAACCGCAGGAATCGCAACACTTGAAGATCTGCATACACTATCAGGCATGCGGCCTCCACCGTCAAGGCGTATTGTGTGACAGGACTCGGCGGCTCCGGTGGCGGATATGCAATGATTCTTCCGAAACCGCCACTCCCCACCGTCCCATGCTCCAGCCACAGGCTCTTCGCTACTTCGCCGAAGTCGTCCGCACAGGCTCCCTGCGCCGGGCGTCCGAGCTCTTTTTCGTTGCCCCCAGCGCCATCAGCCGCCAGATCGTGAACCTGGAGCAGGAACTGGGCGCGTCGCTGTTCGAGCGCTCGCCGCGCGGCATGCTGCCTACCGAGGCGGGGCGGATGCTGTTCGAGTTCGTCCGCGACAGCGACCATCGCATCGAACGCATTCGCTCGGATCTGCACGACCTGACCGATTTGCGGCGCGGCATGGTCCGGCTGGCGGTGATCGAGGCCGTGACCGGGGATTTCCTGCCGGCGCTGATGACGCGCTTCAGCGCCGAGTACCCGGGCATCGATTTCCACGTGGAGGTGTGCGGCACGCATCAGATCGCCGACCGGGTGGTGGGGGAATCGGCCGAGATCGGGCTGGCGTTCGACGTGCTGAGCCGCGAGGACCTGGTGCTGCAAGGGCGGCTGGCGCAGCCGTTGCAGGTGATTTGCCGCCCTTCGCATCCGCTGGCGCGCCGCAAGTCGTTGCGCATGGCGGATCTTGCCGGCGAACGGATGGTGTTGCCGGATGAGACCTTCGGCACCCGCTATCTGATCGACCACGCCGCCATGCGCGCCGGCGTTACGTTGTCCGTCCATTGCGTGGCCAATTCGCTGCAATTGCTCAAGACGCTGGTGGCGGGCTCGGATGTGATCTCGTGCATGCCGCCCCTGACGTTCGCACACGAAGAGGCCGCTGGGCTGCTGGCCGGGGTGCCGGTTTCGGACAAGTCGTGCCGGCAGGCCAGCCTGGACATCATCACGGCTCGTCACCACAAGCTATCGGCCGCGGCCAGGGCTTTTCTCGAGCCGTTGCTGGCGAAGTGCAAGGGGCGGTGATTCCGCCCAGGTGTTCTATTTTTCAGAACGCTGCCATCACTTGTTCCCCGCTTCCGTGGCACAGGCCTGACGCGTTTAATGAAAGTACTTTCATGGAACGCCTGGAGCCCGCGGCATGACTTTAGAGAAAATCCTGTCTCCCTATGACGGCAGTGTGGTGGGCGAAATGCCGGTTGCCGGTCCCGCCGACGTGGAGCAGGCCATCGTCCGGGCGCAGCGCGCCTTCGAGGTCATGCGCAAGCTGCCGCGCTTCGCGCGCGCCGACATCCTGTCGCGAGCGGCGGAATTGCTGAAGGTGCGCCGCGACGAGTTCGTGCGCACCATCGCCGCGGAGGCGGGCAAGCCATTGTTCGATGCGCGCGGCGAGGTGTCGCGGGCGATCTTCAACCTGACCAACGCGGCGGCGGAGGCCCGGCTCCAGCATGGCGACGAGGTGCCGCTGGACGCGGATGCCGGGGTGTTCGAGTACCAGACCACGGACGCCGATGGCCGCCCAGCTTCGCTGGCGGACCTGGACCACGCGGCGCTGGCGTCGATGCGCCGCCGTGTGGGAATCGCGCGTCGCTTCCCGATCGGCACCATCCTGGCCATCGCGCCCTTCAATTTCCCGCTGAATCTGGTGATGCACAAGGTCGCCCCGGCGATCGCGGTCGGCAACAGCGTGGTGCTCAAGCCGGCGCCGCAGACGCCGCTGACCGCGCTGCTGCTGCAAGAGCTGTTGGCCGACGCGGGGCTGCCCGCGGGCGCGCTGGAGGTCGTCCATTGTCCGGTGGACCTGGCCGAGGCCATGGTGCGCGACGAGCGCTTCGCGATGGTGACCTTCACCGGGAGCGCCAAGGTGGGCTGGCACATCAAGGCCATCGCCGGCCGCAAGAAGGTGGCGCTGGAGCTGGGCGGCAACGGCGCGGTGATCGTGGCCGAGGATGCCGACCTGGATCTGGCCGCCGCGCGCTGCGTGCGGGGCGGGGTGGTGTACGGCGGCCAGTACTGCATCGGGGTGCAGCGCATCCTGGTGCAGGAGTCGGTGGCCGATGTCTTCATCGAGAAGCTGGTCGCGAAGGTCGGGGCCTGCCGGGTGGGCAATCCAATGGAAGAGGGCGTCGACGTCGGTCCGGTGATCGACGAGAACTCGGCCAGGCGCATCCAGTCGTGGGTGGACGAGGCCGTGGCGCAGGGCGCGCGCGTGCTGGCGGGAGGTTCGCGCGAGCGTGCGGTGGTGATGCCGACGGTGCTGACAGACACGCGGCCCGGCATGAAGGTAGAGGACGAGGAGATTTTCGGGCCCGTCGTCACCGTGAATCGCTACCAGGATTTCGACCAGGCGGTGCATCGTGCCGCCGATTCTAAGTACGGATTGCAGGGCGGCATCTTCACGCAGGACCTGCGCCGTGCCTTCCGGGCGATCGAGGATTGGGAGGTCGGTGGCCTGATGATCAACGACGTGCCGATCTACCGCATCGACAACATGCCCTTCGGCGGGTGGAAGGAGTCGGGCACCGGCCGTGAAGGCACGCGCTACGCCATGGACGAGATGTCCGAGATCCGCCTGATGGTCATCAACTACGCCTGACTTTTCCTCTGCCGCACTGACGCCAGGAGCCTGCCCATGAAACGCTTGACCGTATTCTGCTGGATCGCTGCCTTTTCCCTGCTGTCGGGCGCCGCCCGCGCCGATACCTATCCCTCCAAGCCCATCAAGATGCTGGTGCCGTTCCCGGCAGGCGGCACGGTGGATTTCTTCGCCCGAACGGTCGGCCCGCGGCTGGCCGAGGCGCTGGGCCAGCCGGTGCTGATCGAGAACCGCTCGGGCGCGGGCGGCAATATCGCCGCCGAGGCGGTGGCCAAGTCGCCAGCCGACGGCTACACGCTGCTGATGGGGTCCGAGATCGTCTCGATCAACATCACGCTGTACGAGAAGCTGGGCTACGACCCGGTGAAGGACCTGGCGCCGGTGATCCTGGTCGGCACCGTGCCCAACATCCTGCTGGTCAGCCCTTCGCTGCCGGTCAAGACCACGCAGGAGCTGATCGCGTATGCCAAGTCGGGCAAGAAGATGTCGTACGCGTCCACGGGCCTGGGCACTTCCAGCCAGTTGTCGTCCGAGTTGTTCAAGTCGGTGGCGGGCATCGACGTGCTGCACGTCCCGTACAAGGGAGGGGCGCCGGCTATCGTGGACCTGGCCGGCGGCCAGGTCGAGATGATGTTCGTCAACATGCCCACCGGGCTGCCCATGGTCAAGGGCGGCAAGGTGCGCATCCTGGCGGTGACCAGCGCACAGCGCGCGCCGCAGGTACCGGACGTGCCCACCATCGCCGAGACCCTGCCGGGCTTCGAGACCGCGGCATGGTCCGCCATCTACGCGCCCGCCGGCACGCCCAAGGCGGTGATCGACAAGCTCAACGCGGCCATGGTGAAGATCCTGCAGATGCCCGACGTGCAGGCGGCGCTGGCCGAGCAGGGCGCCGTGCCGGCGGGCGGCACGCCCCAGGCCCTGGGCGATTTCACGAAGTCCGAGATCGTCAAATGGGAAAAGATCATCAAGGCGTCCGGCGCCAAGATATAGTCCGTCGATCCATTCCCGCCACGAGGTCCCGCATGTCCCAACCCTCCATTCGCATCGCCGTCGGCGACTACGACCGCACTCGTGCCCTGGTCGACGGCAGCGTCGGTGTCGAGGGCTTCGAGACCCGGTTCGCGACCGGCGACCTCGAGGCCATCTTCTCGCAGGCTTTCCAGACCGCCGAGTACGAGGTCACCGAGCTGTCGTTCAGCAACTTCCTGATCGCCAGCGTGCGAGGCGGCTGCCCCTATGTGGCCTTGCCCATTTTCCCGTCGCGCTCGTTCCGCCACTCGGCCATCTACGTGCGGGCCGGCAGCGGTATCGCCACGCCGGCCGGCCTGGCGGGCAAGAGGATCGGCCTGCGCGAGTATTCCAACACGGTGGCGCTGGTCGCCCGCGGCATGCTGTCGGACGAATACGGCTTCGATCCGGGCAGTTGCGCGTGGTTTGCCGGCGACGTGGACCACGTGGAGCGGGACACGATCGACCCGCGCAACTGGCCCAAGGGGGTGAATATCCAGGCCGTGCGGGGTCGCACGCTGTCGTCGATGATGGAGGCCGGCCAGCTCGATGCGCTGATCGCCTACACGCCGCCGGCGATTTTCGGCCGCGCCGGCGTGGGCCGGCTGTTTCCCGACTGGCGCGACGTCGAAAAGGACTACTACGCGCGCACGCGGCGCTTTCCGATCATGCATGTGATCGCGCTGCGGCGCGACGTGGCCGAGGCGAACCCCGGCCTGCCCAAGGCGCTGCTGGCCGCATTCAACCAGGCCAAGCAGGTGGCGCAGGACCGCCTGGCCATCCACCAGGCGCTGCCCGTCATGCTGCCATGGATGCAGGCCGAGGCCGAGAGCACGCAGGCGCTGATGGGGCAGGACTTCTGGCCCTACGGTTTCGAGGCCAACCGCGACATGATCGAGACGCAGATCCGCTGGTCGCACGAGCAAGGGCTGATTCCGCGCCGGCCGGCCGCCGAGGAGCTGTTCCCGGGCTGGTAAGCCTGCGCCGGCTCGCATCCCCGCCCACCACTATTCGTTCCCCGCATACAGGGAATGACCGCCTTCTATTGGACGCCGGCCAATAGGAGCGCCTATCTTTCGTCTCCAACAGGCGGCGCATGCCGCCCCCAAAAGAATCCACCGAAGTGGAACAGGAGACGACATGAGCCGGAACCGGCGGCCGATACGCAGCGGCATGGGCCGCAGCACCCCCGAACGCATCTTCGTCCAGGGCCTGGACCTGGCCCGGGACATCATCGGTACCCTCAATTTCGGCGATATGGCGTATCTGGAGCTGACCGGACGCCTGCCCGATGCGCGGCAATCCCGGGTATTCAACGCCATTCTCGTCACCCTGGTCGAGCACGGCATGACGCCCATGGCCATCGTCGCGCGGCTGACCTACCTGGGGGCGCCGGAGTCCCTGCAGTCCGCGGTGGCCGCGGGGCTGTGCGGGATGGGAACCACTTTCGCCGGTACAGCCGAAGGCGCGGCACGGATGCTGGAATCCGCCTGGGCCGCCACGCCGGAGGGCTCGCCAGAAGAGCTTGCGCGCGGCGTGGTCGCGGATTTCCGGGGCCGCAGGCAGTCCGTCCCGGGTATCGGCCACAACCTGCACAAGCCCGTTGATCCGCGCACGACCCGTCTGTTCCAGGTCGCGGCCGAAGAGGGGCATGCCGGACGCTATGTCGAGTTGATGCGCGCCATCGGCGAAGAAGCCGAATCGGCGTATGGCAAGAGCCTGCCCGTCAATGCCACCGGCGCCATCGGCGCGCTGTGCTGCGAGCTTGGGATCTCCTGGCGCGCGGCGCGCGGGATCGCGGTCATGGGCCGGGCAGTGGGGCTGGTCGGCCATCTGGTCGAGGAGCAGGCGCATCCGGTGGCCACCGAGATCTGGCTGCGTACCGAGGAAGAGGCTGGCGAACATGACACGCCGCCCGCGGGCGGACGACAAGGAGGGTGACATGCGGCGACTATCGATGCGATGGCTGGCGGTTGCGGTGGCGGGCCTGGCCTGGTGGGGGCCGTCCACCGCGCATGCGGAGTGGCCCGACAAGCCCATCCGCTTCATCGTGCCTTATCCGGCGGGAGGCGGTACCGACATCGTGGCGCGCGCCGTCGGCAAAAGGATGGCGGAAAACCTGGGCCAGCCCGTCATCATCGAGAACCGGCCCGGGGCCAGCACCATCATCGGGACCGAGGCGGTGGCCCGGGCCGAGGGGGACGGCTACACGATCGGCCTGGTGACGGATTCCCACGCGTTGAACCCGATCTTCTTCGGGCAGAAGCTGTCCTACGACTCGGTCAAGGATTTCGCGCCGGTCAGCCAACTGGTCTTCGTGCCGTTCATCCTGGTGGCCAATCCCAAGGCGCAGGTCTCCACCGTGCAGGAGTTGATCGCCGCCGCCAAGGCGCGGCCCGGGAAGATCACCTATGCCTCTATCGGGAACGGCACCCCGCACTATCTCGCCATGGAGTGGGTGAAGGCGCTGGCCGACATCGATCTGACCCATGTTCCCTACAAGGGGGTCGCCCCGGCCTTGGCCGATGTGGTGGGCGGGCAGGTGGACGTGATGTTCACCGGCATGTCCTCGGGCGTGCCGCACGTGCGTTCGGGCCGGCTCAAGGGGCTGGCCGTCTCGGGCAAGGAGCGGTCGGCGATCGCGCCGGACATTCCCACGGTGGCCGAGTCGGGCCTGAAGGCGTTCTCTTTCATGACCTGGTACGGGGTGGTCGCGCCGGCATCCACGCCGCCGGGGATCGTCGGGCGCCTGAGCAAAGAGATCCGCAAGGCGCTCGAGAGCCCCGAGGTCAAGGAACAGTTCGTGAAGCTGGGCGTGGAGGGGGCTCCGTCCACGCCGGAGGAGTTCGGCGCTTTCCTGCAACGGGAGTCGGCGCACTACCAGCACATCATCAAGTTGACCGGCGCAAAGGGCGAATAGTGGAATTGACTCAGGAACAACGGCTGATCCGGGACACGGTCCATGCATTGGCGAGCGAACGGTTCGCGCCGGGCGCGGCGGCGGCCGACCGGCAGTATCGGCCTCCGCTCGACAACCTGAAGGTGCTGGCCGGGCATGGCTATACCGGCATTTTCCTGCCCGAGAGCTACGGCGGGACAGGCCTGGGGCTGCTGGAGACGGTGCTGGTGGTGGAGCAACTGGCGCGGTCCTGCGCCAACACGGCCATGCTGTATTCCTGCACCGACGGCGCGACGCCGCGCGCCATCCTGCACATCGGTTCCGAACCGCTCAGGCAGCGCTACCTGCCTGCCTTCGCCAAGGCGGAGCGGTATGCGGCCTGGAGCATGTCGGAAGCGAATGCGGGCTCCGACGTGGGCAATGTGCAGACCCGCGCCGTCGGCGATGGCCAGCATTACGTGATCAATGGCAGCAAGCTCTGGTGCACCGCCGCCCAGGTGGCGGACGTGTTCCTGGTGCTGGTGCGGCTGACCGACGAGCCCGGCATGAAGGGCGTGGGGGCGGTGCTGGTCGAGCGCGGCACGCCCGGGTTTTCGGTGGGCAAGCATCTGGATCTGCTGGGGCTGCGCGGGACGGGCATGGCCGAACTGGTCTTCCAGGACTGCCGCGTGCCGGCCGAGAACCTGCTCCTGCCGGCGGGACGCATGAAGGATTTGCTGCAGGTGCTGGACGCCGATCGCATCACCGGCAACCCGCCCATCTGCCTGGGGCTGGCCCAGGCGGCGCTGGGCCATGCCGTCCAGCATCTGAAGGACCGTGCGCAGTTCGGCCGCCCGCTTGCGGAGAACCAGGGATTGCAGTGGAAGCTGGCCGACATGGCGATGGATATCGAGGCGGCGCGCGCGCTGGTGTACGGGGCCGCGCAGGCCATCGACCAGGGGCGGCAGTCGGTGGCGCAGGTTTCCATCGCCAAGACCTATGCCAACGAGATGGCGGTGCGCGTGACCAACCAGGCCATGCAGCTTGCCGGCGCATACGGGCTGTCGGAGGAATATCCCTTCGAGCGCTACTTCCGCGACGCGCGCGGCATGTCCATCGGCTACGGAACGACCGAGATCCATAGAAATTCCATCGCGCGGGAACTGCTCAAGGGCAGCTACCTCGTCTGACGCCTGATGCGCGGGAGGACCATGATGTCAGAAGCAAAGACCACCATCGACGCCGGCGACGGGCGGGGTTTCGCCGCTTATGTCAGTCGGCCGGGGAAACCGAACGGCCATGCCGTGATCGTGCTGCAGGAGATATTCGGCGTGACCGACGCGATACGCGGCGTCGCCGATCGCTATGCGGCCGAAGGCTATCTCGCGCTGGCGCCCGACCTCTATTGGCGCATCGAGCCGGGCGTCGAGCTGAGCCATTCGAAGGCCGACATCGAGCGCGCGTTCCAGTATCTGGAGCGGTTCGACGAAGAGGCGGGCCTGGCCGACATCGGCAGGGTTGCCGCGCACATCCGCGCCATGCCGGGATTCCGGGGCCGCGTGGCGGTGGTGGGCCTGTGCCTGGGAGGAAAGCTGGCATTCTGCTGTGCCGCCAGGCTGGAGATCGATGCGGCGGCCGTGTTCTATGGCGTGGGGGTGGAGGACCATCTGGACGAGGCGGCCGCCTTGCGCTGCCCGGTGGTGCTGCACTACGGCGACCAGGACCGCTACGCGTCCGCCGAGGCCCAGGCCAGGATAGAAGCAGCGCTGCCGCCCACGGCAGGCGGAGGCTTTCACCGATACCCCGGGGTCGGCCACGGTTTCTATACGCGCGGCGAGCTGGCGGCGGCCGAGCTGGCCCACGAGCGGACCACGGCGTTCCTGCGGACCGCGTTGGGGGCAGGCAATCGATGAAAGTCCTTCAAGGGATCCGGGTGCTCGACCTGGGGAATTTCATTACCGCGCCGCTGGCCGGCATGTCGCTGGCCGAACTGGGGGCGGATGTCGTGAAGATCGAGCGGCCGGGCAGCGGCGACCCGTTCCGCGCATTCAAGGGGGGGCTCTACAGCCCCCAGTTCCAGGCGCACAACAGGAACAAGCGCAGCCTGGCGCTGGACTACACCCGACCCGAGGGGCGGGCCGTGCTGGACAAGCTGGTGGAAGACGCCGACGTGCTGCTCCTGAACATGCGTCCGGGCGTGGAGGAGCGGCTGGGCCTGGGCGCCGAGCGTCTGCGTCGGCTCAATCCCCGCCTTGTTTATTGCGCCATCACGGGCTTCGGCGCCAGCGGCCCCTATGCCGGCCGGCCGGCCTACGACAACGTGGGGCAGGCAGTCTCGGGATGGCTGTCCATGTTCCACCGCGGCGAGGACCCGCGGGTGGCCGGCCCCGCGGTGTCCGATGCGGTGACGGGCATCTACGCCTGCCTCGGGATCCTGGGCGCCCTGGTGGAGCGGGCATCGACCGGCCAGGGGCGCAAGGTCGAGGTCAACATGCTCGAAGCGATGATCGCCATGGCGTGCGAGCCGCTGGGTTCGATGCTGGCAACCGGCCAGACGCCCACGCTGTATGGGCGGGCAGCCATGTCGCAGTCGTACATCCTGACCTGCCGTGACGGGCGCCGCATCGCCCTGCATCTTTCGTCGCCCGACAAATTCTGGCGCGGGCTGGTCCAGGCGATCGACCGCCCGGACCTGCTCGCGGCCTATCCGGCACGCCACGATCGCGTGGAACGCTACGACGAACTGGCGCGCACGCTGGCCGAGGTGTTTGCCCAGCGGGAGCGGGAGTACTGGCTGCCCCGGCTCGAGGCCCATGACGTTCCGTTCACCCCGGAGCGGACGCTGGACGAACTGGACGAGGATCCGCAGGTGCGTCACCTGGGCGTCTTCTATACGCAGCAGCATCCGCGCCACGGCACGTTGCGCGCCGCGCATCGCGCGATCCGTTACGACGGCGACCACGACAGCAATTTCCTGCCTCCGCCCGACCTGGGCGAGCACACGGAAGAAGTCTTGCGGGAGGCCGGTTTTTCCGAAGCCGCCATGAGCGAGCTCAGGCGGGCCCGAATCATCTGACGCGGATCTTTCCGCACGAAGGAGATGGCGATGAAGTTGGCACGCTTCACGGGAACGCTGTGCGCGCTGGGCCTGGCGGTTGCCGCCGGCCAGGCGGGCGCGGCCGGGTGGCCGGATCGGCCGGTGCGCATCGTCGTCTCGTCGGGGGCGGGGGGGACCGCGGACATCGTTGCCCGCCTGCTCGCGCAAAAACTGGAGGCGGCTTTCGGCCAGCCATTCGTCGTCGAGAACAAGCCTGGGGCGGGCGGACATGTTGGTGCCGCCCAGGTGGCCCGCTCACCCGCGGACGGCTATGTATGGCTGATGAGCGGCAGTCCGACGCACTCGGTCGGGCCGCACCTGTACAAGAACCTTCCGTATGACCCGATGCGCGACGTGCCGCCCGCCGCCATGGTCGCCATTGCGCCGAACCTGCTGGTCGTCAATCGCGAGCTACCCGTGCGATCGGTGGCGGAACTCGTCGCGCTGGCGCGCGAGAAGCCCGGCGAGCTGACCTACTCGTCGGCCGGCAACGGCACGTCGGGACACCTGGCGGGGGCCCTGTTGCAGAGCATGGCCGGGATTCGCCTCAAACACGTTCCGTACAAGACCGGTCCGGACGCGGTGACGAGTGTCATCGCCGGCGATGTCTCCATGACCTTCTTTACCGTGCCCGCGGTGATGAAGCAGGTGCAGGCGGGCCGGTTGCGGGCGTTGGCCGTGACATCGAGCGCGCGCACCCCGCTCGCTCCCGATTTGCCCACGGTGGCCGAGGCAGGCTATCCGGGATTCGATGTGCTGGGCTGGTACGCCTTGTTCGCGCCCAAGGATACGCCCGCGCAGATCGTCGACCGCTTGAGCGCGCAGGTCGAGCGTATCCTGGCCCAGGCCGACGTGCGCGAAAGACTCCAACAACTCGGCGCGGAACCGCACTACCTCGATGCCAAAGACCTGACCGCTTACATCGCGGTCGAATCACCGAAGTGGAAGACGCTGATCGAAGCATCGGGCGCACGGGTGGACTGATGGCCGAAAACAGTCAGATCGAGCGCATCGTGCGCTGGGACGTGTTCGTCCGCAGCCTTGCCTACGCTCGCGAGGTCCGTTGGAGCGACATGACCGAGGCGGCCGCGCAGTTCGTGATCCTGCGCATCGAGACCGAGTCCGGCGCGGCGGGGGCGGCCGAGGTCGTGGTCAAGCCGACGTGGGTCGGCGCCACCGCAGCCAGTCTCGTCGCCACGCTGCGCGAGGTGTTCGAGCCCTTGGTCCGGCAAACGGGGTTGTCGGGGCCGGGGCAACTACGCGGGGCGCTCGAATCCATCCCGGGCAACACCGTCGCCAAGGCCTTGATCGACAACGCATGCTGGGACTGGGAAGCAGTTCGCCAGGGGCAGCCGTTGTGGCGGCTGTGGAAGGGGCGGTCCGAGGTCGAACTGTCCTGGGCCGTTACCCGGCAGGCGCCCGACGCCATGGCGCGCGAGGCCGCCGCGATGGTGCAAGCCCATGGCTTTCGGACCCTGAAGATCAAGGGCGGGCAGGGGCTGCATCTGGACCGGGCCAGCCTGTCGGCGGTACGCCGGGCACTGGGCGATGCCACGCGCCTGTATGTGGATGCCAATGGCGCCTATCCGTTCGAAGAAGCCGCGGACTACGTGCGAGCCATGGCGCAGGAAGGCGTGGAGGTCGTGGAAGATCCTTCGCCTTTGTCCCCGGATGGCGCGTTCCAGGCCCTGCAACGGGAGGCGGGCCTGCCGCTGCTGGTCGATTTCGGGATGACCTCGACGCGGGACGCCCGGCTTTTCCTGGAGCGCGGCGCCGGCATCCTGAGCGCGAAGCCGGGGCGCTTCGGCCTTTCCGATGCGCAGGCCATGCGCGATCTTGCCGCCCGGGCACGGGCCGGCACGGTAGCAGGCCTCATGGGCGAGAGCGCCATGGGCACGTGGAGCGGCCTGCAATTCGCCGCGACGCTGCCGGCCGGCTCGCTACCCGCCGAACTGAGCTGGTTCCTGGCCATGCGGGAGCAGTACGTCGGGCACGTGCCGGCGATTGTCGACGGCATGGTGGCCCTGCCCGAGACCCCCTCCGTTGCCGAACTCGTGGACTGGGAAAGCATGAAAGATTTCAAGGTGCCGTCATGAGCAATGTCCGAATGGGTAGGCACGCCATCGCCTATGACGAACTGGTCGTGGGCGAGCGTTACGAGGGAAGCGCCCGCACGTTGACGCAGACCGATCTTTCCCTGGCCTGCATGTTGAGCGGAGACTGGCACCCCATTCACGCCGACGTCGAGTTCTGCCGTGCGGCAGGCATGCCGGGGCCGATGTTCCAGGGCCCCTACGGCATCCTGCTGGCCATGGGCATGGCGACGCAACTGCCTGTATTCGCGGATCCTGTCGTCGGCGCGACCGGCCTGGCGCAGTGGCGATACCGGCGGCCGTTGCGGGTGGGGGACACGGTGCATGTCAGGGCGACGATCAATGGCAAGCGGGTGACATCCGACGGACAGCGAGCCATCGTCGACAGACGCTTCGAACTGCTCGGCCCGGACGGGGAGTCGTTCCAGGAAGGGTATGGAGGAACCATGCTGCGGCTCTCATCCAGGGGGGAACAATCATGATTCTCGGCGACATCGTCGACCACAACGCGCGCTGCCTGCGCGATCATCCGGCCTTTCTTTTCGAAGGCCGCGTCATCACGCACGGAGAGTTCGGGCAAAGGGTGAGACGGCTCGGCAATGCGTTGCTCGCCCAGGGCCTGGCGCGCGGCGACCGCATTGCGATCCTGGCCCAGAATTGTCCCGAATACATGGAGATGTACTGTGTGGCGGGCATGTGCGGGTTCATCGCGGTCGGGATGAATTACCGGCTGTCGGCGGCGGACCAGGTTGCCATCCTGCGTGATTGCGCTCCCGCCCTGCTGGTCTATGACCCGGAGTACGAGGACCGGGTGCGGGAGTTGTGCACCGCCTTGCCTGCGCAGGTCCAGACCATGAAGCTGGGCGGCGATGCGGGCGATTCGGGCTACGAGGCGGCCATCGCCCGCGCGGACGCCGTGCCGCCGCCGATGCGCGCCCGGGACGACGACACCGTTTTCCTGATCTATACCAGCGGCACCACTGGAACCGCCAAGGGTGTCATGCTGGGCAACGCCGGCCAGGTGGAGCAGGCCCGCATGCTGGCGCTGTCGCACGGCGCGCAGCCCACTGACCGCATGCTCATCGTCATGCCCGCCTATCACATAGGGGGTACCACCGAGCTGCTCAGCTACCTGATCTGCGGTGCGACGATCGTACTGCACCGCCGGTTCGACGCGCGGGAGATCCTGGACAGCATGGCGCGCCATCGCGTGACGGCCGCCCACTTCGCGCCGATCATGATCCAGGCCCTGCTGGACGAGCAGGAAAGGCAGGCCGTGGACCTGTCCAGCCTGAAGACGATCTGCTATGCCTCCGCGCCGATGTCGGTGGCGCTGTCCCGGCGGGCGCATCGCGCGCTTGGCCGGATTTTCATGCAGGTCTATGGGATGACCGAGCACGGGCCCGGCACCGCTCTCCTGAAGCACCAGCACGAACCGGAGGGGGACTCGGCCCAGGCCGCCCGCATGGCGTCGGCAGGCCAGCCGATCCCCGGCGTGGAAATCAGGATCCTGGACGAGCAGGGCCGGGAACTGGAACAGGGGCGAATCGGCGAAATCGCCATGCGCTCGGCCGCCATCATGCAGGGCTATTGGGGCAGGCCGGCGGAGACCGCGGCGGCGCTGGACGGCGGGTGGATGAAGACGGGCGATCTGGGCTACTTCGACGAGGACCACTACCTGTTCATCGTCGACCGCAAGAAGGACATGATCATCTCCGGCGGCGAGAACATCTATTCGCGGGAAGTGGAGGAGGCCTTGCTGCTTCATCCCGCGGTCCTGGAGGCGGCAGTGATCGGCGTGCCCGACGAGAAGTGGGGTGAATCGGTCAAGGCTTTCGTCGCCCTGAAGGCGGGCGGACAGACCGACGAGCGCGCGCTGATCGAACATTGCCGCCAGCGGCTCGCCAGCTACAAGAAGCCGCGCAGCATCGAATTCATGGCCGCGCTGCCGCGCCTGCCGAGCACGAACAAGATCGACAAGAAGGCATTGCGCGCGCCGTACTGGGCAAACAAGGCCAGGCAGGTCGCCTGAGCAGACAGACCAAGGAGACGAGCATGAACGTACGCAGGATTCTTGCGGGCATTGCCGCGCTGGCAGGGTGCGCGGCGGCCGGAGCTGTACAGGGCGAGGCGTTTCCCGCCAGGATGGTACGCATCGTCGTGCCTTTCACCGCCGGCGGCCTGGCGGATGTCGTGGCGCGGGGAGTCGCGCAGGAACTGACGACGCGCTGGTCGCAGCCGGTCATCGTCGAGAACAGGCCCGGCGCCAACACCATCATCGCCGCCGAGCACGTGGCCCGGGCGGCGCCCGATGGCTACACGCTGCTGATGGCCAACGATCCGACGCTCTCCTCCAATCAGTATCTCTACCGCAAGCTTTCCTACGATCCGGTCAAGGATTTCGTGCCGGTGATCAATCTCGTGCAGACGCGGGAGATCCTGCTGGCCAGCAGGAAGTCCGGACTCGCCAGCGTGGAGGAACTGGTGGCGCGCGCCAAGGCGCGTCCGGGAGAGACGACCTACGGCTCGTATGGCGTGGGAAGCAAGGCTCAGCTGGACGCCGAGACCTTTTCCTCGCTGGCGGGCATCCGGATGAATCACGTGCCCTACAAGGGCGTCGCCGACGTCATGGCCGCCCTGGTTGGCGGCCAGATCGACGTGGCGTGGGTGGGCGTGCCGCCATCCATTCCCATGGTCGAGGGCGACAAGGTCCGGCTGCTGGCGGTCGCAGCGCCGCAGCGGATAGCAGCCTTTCCCGGCGCGCCGACTTTCGCGGAGCTGGGGTTTCCGAAAATGGTCTCGCAAGCCTGGTTCGGACTGGTCGCGCCCAGGGGGACGCCCGACGGCGTCGTGAGCAGGATCGCCGCCGACGTGTCGGCCGTGGTTTCGCAGCCGGCCTTCCTGGACAAGTACGTGACGGGTGTCGGGCTCGAGCCGTTGAACCAGGGGCCGCGTGAGTTCGGGCGTTTCCTGGCGCGGGACCGGGCCGAGTACGAGGCGAGCATCCGCAACGCCAAAGTGAAACTGGACTAGCTGGAGAAGACCGATGGATTTCGAGCTGGAACCGGAGCTGCGCATGCTGCGCGACGCCGTGCGCCGTTTCGTGGAAAGGGAGTTGTTGCCGCTGGAAGGCCGCTACGCCAACGAGCATGACATTCCCGACGACATCCGGCAGCGGCTGCAGGACAAGGCCAGGGACCTGGGCTTCTGGGCCTTCGACCTGCCTGAAGAGGTGGGAGGCGGCGGGGTTGGCGTGGTCGGCATGTGTGTCGTGTTCGAGGAACTGGCACGGTGCAACGTCCCCTCGTTTCGCGCCCCCACCGTCCTGACGCCTTATCTGGGGCCGGTATTGTTCCATGGCAGCCAGGAGCAGAAGGAGGAATACCTGCTGCCCGTCGCCCGGGGAGAGAAGCGCACCTGCTTTGCGCTGACCGAGCCGGGGGCGGGGTCGGATCCTTCCGGCATGCGGACGACCGCGGTCGCCGACGGCGATCACTTCGTCATCAACGGCGCCAAGATCTTCATCACCGGCGCCGACAAGGCGGATTTCGCGCAGGTGTTCGCGCGCACCGTCAAGGACGGACAGGAGCTGGGCATCAGCTGCTTCCTGGTCGATCGGGACACGCCGGGCATGCGGCTGGGCCAGAGCTTCGAGCTGATGTCGCCGGACCGGCCATGGGAACTGCTGTTCGACAATGTCCGGGTCCCGGCAAACCGGATGGTGGGCGCGGCGGGCCAGGGCTGGGAGCTGGCGCGCGAGTTTCTCGACATGGGCCGCCTTGTCCACGGCCCGAAAGCGCTGGGCCGCGCGCAGCGGGCCCTGGACATGGCGATCGCCTATGCCAATGAGCGCAGCACGTTCGGGCAGCCCCTGGCCCGGCGCCAGGCCATCCAGTGGGTGATCGCCGATTCCCTGGTGGAGCTCCATGCCGCCAGATCCATGGTGCTGCATGCGGCATGGAGGGCCGACCGCGGACTCGACTATCATCTCGAGGCATCCGCGGTGAAGCTCTACGCGGACGAAATGTTGATACGCGTCGTCGACCGGGCCATCCAGATCCACGGCGGCCTGGGGTTGTCCCGCGAATTGCCGCTGGAGCTCATGTATCGAGATGCGCGCAGCCGCACCATTACCGAGGGTTCTTCCGAAATGCAGAGGATGATTATTGCGTCGGGAGCGCTGTCCGGCCGGTACGGAGTCAATCGCTTCGAGACTTGAACAGGCCGTGTTGCCGCCAGCGATCGATCGCGTTCCACGGAGGGCGGCAATGAACATCGAGAGCATCGATCTGAACCTGCTGGTGGCTTTCGACGCGATGATGCAGGAGCGCAACGTTACCCGGGCCGGGTTGCGGGTGGGCCTGTCCCAGCCATCGATGAGCCATGCCCTGACTCGCTTGCGGCACTTGTGCGGCGATCCGCTGTTCGTCCGCGTCAAGGCCGGAATGGAGCCCACGCCGTTCGCGCAGCGCATCGCCCCCAGCGTGCGCGCGGGGCTGGCCATCATGCGCGCGGGACTGGAAGAGGCCGTGGCGTTCGATCCGGCGCGGTCCGAGCGGATCTTCCAGATCCTGTTGAGCGACATCGGCGAAGTGGTCTACCTGCCGCGCCTGATGCAGCATCTGAAGAAGGTGGCGCCGGGCGTCGGACTTCGCATCCTGCAACTGCCGCGCGAGAGCTACCGTGAAGCGCTGGAATCCGGGGATGCCGACCTCGCGGTGGGGTTTCTGCCTGGATTGAGCGCGGGTTTCTACCAGCAGCGCCTGTTCAGCGATCGCCATGTCTGCCTGTTGAGGTCGGACCACCCGCGCATCGGGGCATCGCTCAGCCTCCAGAGCTTCAGCGATGAATCGCACATCATGATCGAACCGGCGGGGACGCGGTACAGCCGCGCCTCGCTGCATTCCTCGACCACGACGCTGATCGAGCAATACCTGGAGAAGAACGGGCTGCGCCGCCACATCGCGCTGCGCGTGCCGCATTTCACCATCGTGCCCGAGATCCTGGCCGCCACCGAACTGCTGGTGGTCATCCCCGGTACCGTGGCGCGTCTCATGATGCCCTGGCGTCACGTCAAGATGCTGCCGCTGCCTTTCGAGGTGCCGGAATTCGAGGTCAAGCAGTTCTGGCATGAACGCAGCCACCAGGATGCCGGCACTCGCTGGCTGCGCGGCGTCTTCGCGGACTTGTTCCTGGAGCAGGGCGCGCAATTGCGGACGGCAGGCTAGCTCGGAAGCCGTAGTCGTTGCAGACCATTTCCCTCGCCGCTCCTGGCGTCAGCTGTGCGTCGCGGGCCTGAGCCTGGGGGTGACGCCATTTGTCCGGGTGCCATCGCTCGCGCCCGACTGCATCGCCCGGGTACTGGATGGCGGGGCCCTCGGTGTCATTGCTCCCCACGTCCAGGGCGCGGACGAAGCCGCCCGGGTGGTACGCGCCGCGAAATATCCTCCCTCCGGCTCGCGCTCATTCACCGCGGCGCTGCCTCACTTGAGATTCCGGAGCTTTCCCGGCGCGGAAGCCGGGGCGGCGATCGATGCCGCCACCATGGTGGTCATCATGATCGAGTCGGCCGTGGCGCTGGAGGCGGTGGATGCCATCGCCGCCGTCGACGGGGTGGACATGCTGTTCATCGGCACCAACGATCTCTGCGCGGAACTGGGTATCCCCGGGCAACTGGACCATCCGCTGATTCGCCAGGCCTATGCCGCATGCATGCGTGCCTGCGAGGTGAATGGCAAACACCTGGGCATAGGCGGACTGAACGCGCACCCCGCGCTCGCGGCCGAGTTCGTCGAACTGGGTGCCCGCTACGTATCGACGGGTACGGACCTGTCGTTCCTGGCCACAGGGGCGGCGTCTAGGGCCAGGCAGATGCGCGAGCGTTTTTCCGCGCCTCCTCACACTTGAAGACGACCCATGGCCCCGGCCTGGCCGCCGTCGCTGGCGCTTCTAGAACCCCAGCGCCACCGCCAGCCCCCCGCCCACCACGCCGATCCCGACCACGCCCGCCACCAGCACGGCCAGTTCCACCGGCCTGAACGACTTCGCCACCATCGCCAGCGAGGGCAGGCTGATGGGCGGCAGGGTCATGATCAGCGCGGCGGCGGGGCCTGCGGCCATGCCCAGCGACAGCATCGCCTGCACGATGGGAACTTCGCCGGCGGTGGGGATGACGAACAGCATGCCGGCCACGGCCAGGCCGACGATCCAGAGCACGCTGTTGTCCACGCCGGCGCCGACTTCCGGGAACAGCCAGGCGCGCGCGGCGCCCAGCAGCAGGACCAGCACGATGTATTCGGGCAGCAGGCGCAGCGTCATGCGGGCCAGGATGCGCATCCAGCGCCGGAATACGTTCGGGTCTTCCGGGCCCGTCTCGCCCGCGGCCTGCATGGCTTGCATCTGCGCGACGTCGAAGGCGCCGGTGCGGCCCTGGCTCATGCGGTTGAGCAGCCAGCCCAGGCCCAGCACCATCACGAGGCCCAGTCCCAGGCGCAGCCCCATCCAGTGCCAGCCCAGCACGAAGCCCATGAAGATCAGCGTGGCGGGGTTGAGCACCGTGTTGCCCAGCCAGAACGCGGCGGCGCTGCCGGGCGCCGCCTGGCATTTGCGCAGGCCGGCCACGACCGGCGCGGCGCAGCAGGTGCACATCATGCCGGGCAGCGAAAGCAGGCCGCCGGCCACGACGCTGCCCAGGCCGGTGCCGCCCAGCAGGCGCAATATCCATGCGCGCGGCAGCAGGGCCTGCACGCCCGATCCCAGCAACAGGCCCAGCACCATGGCCTTCCAGATGGCCAGGCCGTAGGCCACTGCATAGTCCAGCGCCGCCTGCATCGATGGCGCGGGCGGGGCGGACTGCCCGCCCATCAGGATGGACCGGCCGATGGAGTGCGTGTCGGCCGCGACGAAGGCGCGGTCGTAATAGGGCGACCATTTCACGTAGAACAGGCCGGCGATCGCGATCAGCGCGAACACCGCGATGGCCCAGGCGGGGTGGGGGGCGGAGCGTGGGGAGGCGTGGGTACTCATGAAGGGCTGCGCAAGGTGCCGTCGTTGGCGAGGAGGCACCATTTTAGTGGCTGCGCAGGCCTGTTCTTTCGCGGTGCCACGATTCCCGGCCGAGCTGGCGGCCTACCGTTTTTACAAATAGTCATCTGAACTGCAACTATTGACATTTGGCGCGAACCGATGCAGTCCGGCAGACAAAATCACTTACAATCGCCGGTCATGCGAGCCCGGTGGCGTTTCCGCCATGCCCGGCCCGCAAGCCGTTCCAGCCCGTGATCGCATGGGCTTTTTTATTGGGCGCGGCAGCCCACGCGTAGGAAGCGCGATCAGATGATGACCGTATTGGGATGTATCGTCGACAGCCACAATCCCTGGCTGGTGTTACTTGCCGTCCTGATCGGTTGCGCGGGGTCCTGGGTGGCCATCCGCCTGTTTCTGCGCGCCGCGCGTACGGCCGGCGTCCAGCGCCTGGGCTGGAACGTGTTGACGGTCGTGGCGGCCGGCTCGGCGATCTGGTGCATGCATTTCGTGGCGATGATCGGCTTCGATCCCGGGGTGCCCATCGCGTTCGATCCTACGGTGACCGTGCTGTCGCTGCTGGCCGCCATCGTCGGCGCGGTGCCCGGCTTCGCGCTGGCGAGCAGCCGCCGGTGGCGGTTCGCGCCCGCCCTGGGCGGGGCCGCGGTGGGGCTGGCCATCGTCCTGATGCACTATACCGGCATGATGGCCTATCGGGTCCAGGGCATCGTGTCCTGGCACATGGGCTATCTCGCGGCGTCCATCGCGATCGCCGTCGTATTCTCCGGCCTGGCCCTGCACCTGGTCGTCAGCGATGACCGGCCCGCGTACCGCTATGCCGGCGGCTGCCTGTTGGGACTGGGCATCGCCGGCCTGCATTTCACGGGCATGACGGCTTTCCAGGTGTCCCCCATGTTGGTGGAGGGGGTGTTTTCCCAGCCGCAGGCGCTGCAGGCACTGGCCCTGGCGGTTACCGGCGTGGCGCTGGTCATCGCGGCGGCGGGCGTGGCCAGTTATCTGATCGACGACAGCGTGCGTTCCGAGTCGCTGGAGCAATTGCGCCACATGGCGATGACGGACAGCCTGACGAACCTGCCCAACCGCAGCAGTTTCAACGAGCGCCTGGACAACGAGCTCTATCTTGCCGATCAGATGGGCGGCAAGGTGGCGCTGGTGGGCATCGACCTCAACCGCTTCAAGGAAATCAACGACCTGCACGGCCATGCCGCGGGAGACAGGGTCCTGGTGATCCTTGCCCAGCGCATGAGAAGCCTGCTGCAGGAAGGCGAATTCGTCGCGCGGCTGGGCGGAGACGAGTTCGTCGCCATCCACCGCCTGCGCGAGGGCAGCCTGCTCGACTTCCTGTCGCGGCTGGAAACCTCGCTGTTCGCCCCGATCCAGGTCGACGACTGGGAAGCGGTGCCGGGCGCCAGCCTGGGAGTGGCCATCCATCCGGACGACGCCCGCGACAAGAGCATGCTGATCGGCAACACCGACCTGGCGATGTACCGGGCCAAGTCGGACATGCTGAAGAACGTCTGCTTCTACGAACCGTCGATGGACGAGGCGGTGCGCGCCCGGCACACCCTGGCCAGCGAGCTGCGCGAGGCGCTCGAGAGCGGCCAGCTCGACATTCATTACCAGGTGCAGACCTCTGTCGAGACGCGCGAGATCCGCGGCTACGAGGCGCTGCTTCGCTGGCAGCATCCCCGGCGCGGCTACGTTCCGCCCGCCGAGTTCATTCCGCTGGCCGAGGAGAACGGCCTCATCCTGCAGCTGGGAGAATGGGTGCTCAGGCATGCATGCGCCCGCGCCGTGTCCTGGGATCCGCCCTACAAGGTCGCGGTCAACCTGTCGCGCGCACAGTTCGCCCATTCGGATCTGCCGGCGCTCATCCAGGACGTGCTGGCGGACACCGGACTGCCGCCGGCGCGGCTGGAGCTCGAGCTGACCGAGTCCACGCTGTTCGCCGACCGCGAACGTTCGCTGCGCATGCTGCGCGAGATCAAGGCCCTGGGCGTGAGTATCGCGCTGGACGATTTCGGCACCGGCTATTCCTCGCTCGAGACGCTGCGCGCCTTCCCGTTCGACAAGATCAAGCTGGACTGCTCGTTCGTCAGCGAGGTGGAGTCCAGCCCGCAGGCGCGGGCCATCGTGCGCGCGGTCCTGGCCCTGGGCAAGAGCCTGGACATTCCCGTGCTGGCCGAAGGCATCGAGACCCAGGGGCAATTGTCGCTGCTGCGCAAGGAAGGCTGCGACGAAGCGCAGGGTTATCTGCTCGGCCGTCCTGCGCCGCTGGGCCAGATCGTCGACAGCGGCCAGATATCCCTGGCCGCCGTGGCTGATAAGCTGGTGCATCCTTAGGAAAGCACGGACCGACCGGACAGCGGACGGCGGCGCCCGGCGGTTGAGGGTATCCTTGCGGCAGGCCAGGCAGCGCGCCGTGGCGGCTCGAATCAAGGCAAGGGGACACAATTGGCAGGGCAACGCATCGGCAACTGGTATTTCGGCTGGACCATCGTGGCGGCGGCCACGGTGCTGACGCTGCTGACCGTCGGCATGCGCATGGGTATCGGCCCGTTCTTCCTTCCCATCACCGAAGACCTGGGCTTCAGCCGCAGCATGCTGGCCGGCATGGTCGCGATCGGCATGCTGTGCTATGGCCTGGCCATGCCGCTGGCCGGCTATCTCGTGGCCGCGCGCGGCACGCGCTTCGTGTTGCTGACCGGCATGGCGGTGGTCGTGGCTTCGTCCATCGCCACGGTACTGGCACGTCATCCGCTGGCGTTCTTCCTGGCGTTCGGGGTGGGGCAGTCGGTGGGGCTGGGGCTGACCAGTCCGGTGGCGCTCACGCCCATCCTGACCCGCTGGTTCACGCGGCAGCGCGGCATGGCGCTGTTCTTTCTTTCCACCGGATCGATGGCCGGCATCGCGCTGATGACGCCGGTGTTCACGTCGTTCATCGCCTGGCTGGGCTGGCGCGCGACCATGCTGGTCTTCGCGGCGGCCTTCGCCCTGTTCACGGTGCCTGCCGCGCTGCTGATCTTCCGCGACAATGCGCCGCCCGAAGCGGACCTGCGTCCCGAGGACCTGGCGGCGCGCGCCGCTGCCAGGTCCTCGCAGCCCGGGCCGGCCGCCGCCACCTTGCGCGTGGGCGATGCGCTGCGCTCCGCGCCTTTCTGGCAGATCGCGCTAGGCCTTTTCGCCTGTGGCTTCAGCATGAACCTGCTGGGGTCGCACGGCGTGCCCATGCTGATGGACCACGGCTTCGATGCGATGACCAGCGCGCTGGGCATCGGACTGATCGGCGCGGTGGCCGTGTTCAGCACACTGGTGCTGGGACGCCTGGCCGACGTGCTGCCCAGGCGCGACATCCTGGCCACCATCTATCTCGTGCGCGGCCTGGGGTTCTTCGCGCTGGTCGTGGTGGGCACGCACTGGGAGCTGTATACCGCCGCCACGCTGGGCGGCATCGTCTGGTCGGGCAGCATCGCCCTGTCGTCGGCCTTGCTGGCCGATGTCTACGGCGTGAAGCTGGTGGGCATCCTGTACGGCTGGGCCTATCTGGGACACCAGTTCGGCGGCATGATCAGTTCGTGGCTGGGAGGCTGGGGCTACGAGACCTTCGGCACGCACTGGGTGTCGTTCGGCGCGGCCGGCACGCTGCTGGTGGCGGCCGCGCTGCTGTCCATGCGCCTGCCCCGGCGCGCGACGCTGATGGTGCCGCGCGCCACGCCGGCGAGCTGACTCGCCGGGCGGCTGGCGGCGTCAGTTCACCGAGACGTTGAACTCCTTGATCAGTTTTTCCCATTCGCCGGCCTCGCGCTTCATCGACTGCCCGAAGGCTTCGGAGCTTTCGAAGGCCGGCTCCAGTCCCTGGTCGCGCAGCCACTTCGTCACGTCGGCCTCTTTCAGGATGGCCTGGACGTCGGTGCGTATCCGGTCGACGATGGGCCTGGGCGTGCCGGCGGGCGCCAGGATGCCGAACCAGCCGCCCGCGCGCAGTCGGGGGAAGCCCAGCTCGATGAAGGTGGGGACGTCGGGCAGGACCCGGGACCGCTTGGGTGCCAGTACGGCCAGGGCGCGCACACGGCCGTCGCGGATATGCGGAAGGGCGGTACCCACCGAGTTGAAGCTGGCTTCCACGTGGCCGCCCATCATGTCGGTCAGGGACAGTGCCTCGCCCTTGTAGGGCACCGGCAGTACGTCGATGCCGGCGCCCTGGCCCATGATCAGGCTGTAGAAGTGGAAGCTCGAACCGTTGCCGAAGTTGCCGACCCCCAGGGGCTTGCCGCGCGTCTTCACGCCTTCGACCAGTTGTGCGAACGTCTTGTAGGGCGAGTCCGAGCGCACGACCAGCACGGTCTCGGTATCGACGAGCTGCACGACGGGCGCGAAGTCGTTGATGGGATCGTAGGGCGTCTCGGGGTAGAGCAGTTTCACCATGCCGTGCGAGACGAAGGTCGACAGCAGCGTATAGCCGTCCGGCGCGGCGCGCGCGACGATTTCGGCGCCGATGCGGGTCGTGCCGCCGGGACGGTTCTCGATCACCACCGGCTGATTCCACTTCTTGCTCAGATGCTCGGCCAGGAGCCGCGTGATGCGGTCGGGGCTGCTGCCGGGCGGGCCGGGCAGCACGATGCGCACGGATTTTTCCGGCCAGGACTGGGCGGCCGCGGTCGCGCTGGCGGCGGCGAGGGCGCATGCCCACAGCAGATGGAACAGGCGGGGCTTCATTCGGGTGTCTCCTTGTCGGGATGTCTTGTACGTGTCGGGGAAGCCGGGGGAAAGCAGGGACCGGACAGGTCTCATGCGGGCGCGGCGGTAGTCTCCAGCGCGGGCATGACCTGTTCGGCGAACAGGCGGGTCGAGTGCAGGGATTCGTCGCGGCTCAGGTCGCCGAAGGCCAGGCGGCAGACGAAATAGTTGATGCCGGCCTGGGCCGACTGGTCGGCGATCCAGTCGCGCACCTGGTCGGGGGTGCCGGCGATGCCCAGGCCGGCGCGCTGGGCGTCGTCGAACTCGTCCGGGAAGGCCAGCGTCTGGGGGCGGGTGCCGTGCTTGACCCACAGATGCATCAGGTGGCCGTGCCAGCGCCGGTAGGCGCGCCGGGCCGCGTCCCGCGCCTCGGCCTCGGTATCGGCCACGACCACGTGCCGGCTCATGCCCATGAACGGAATGGCGCTGGCGTCGTGGCCCAGTTCCGCCCAATGCCTGCGGTACTGGTCGGTGATGGCGCGCACCTGGGCGGCCAGTCCGTTGCAGACGATGTTGATGCGCTGGGCGGCGGTCCACTGGGTGGAAGCCGGCGTGCCCGCGCCGTACCAGATCGGCGGGGTGGGGCGCTGCACGCATTGCAGTTCGACCGGTACCTTGCGCAGGTCGAAGTGCTTGCCCTGGAAATCGACGACGGACCCGGTCAGCCCCTGCATGATGATCTGGTAGGACTCGTGGTAGATGTCCTGGGCCTGGGCCGGATCGACGCCGTAGTAGCCCAGCTCGTAGGGCGAGATGCCGCGTCCGAAACCGACCTCCAGGCGGCCGCCGCTCATCTGGTCGAGCATGCAGATTTCTTCCAGCACCCGCAGCGGGTGGTGCATGCCCAATGTGTAGACCAGCGGTCCGAAGCGCAGGCGGCGCGTGCGCTGGGCGACGGCCGACAGGTAGACGCCGGGCGAGGGCGAGATGCCCAGCGGCGTGGAATGATGCTCGGCCACATGGTAGGCGTGGAAGCCGGCGCGGTCGTAGGCCTGCACCAGCGCGAGCCGGTCCTCGTACTGCTGGGCCAGGGAGACCGTGCCGCGGTCCATGTGGTCGAAGACGGCGAATTTCATGGGCTGCTCTTGCTAGGGAAGTGAAGGGAAACGGGGCGGGCGTTCAGGCTGCGCTGAACAGGCCGCTCTTGTAGAGCAGGGACAGGTCGTCCTTCTGGGCGAGGGCGACGATTTCCCCGATGTAGATGGTGTGTGTGCCGCAGTCGATGGCCTGGGCCACGCGGCATTCGAAGGCTGCGAGCGCCTGGCGCAGCAGGGGCGCGCCGGTGCTGCCCGATGTCCAGTCGCCGGTGCGGAAGCGGTCTTCCGGCGCGCCGGCCGGCGCGGCGAAGGCCTGGGCGATGTCGCCCTGGTCCTGGCTGAGATAGCTCACGCCGAAATGGCCGGCAAGGCGGATGTGGTCGTGCGCGCGCACGCGCTTGTTCACGCAGACCAGCAGTTGCGGCGGTTCGGCGCTGACGCTGCAGACGGCGGTCGCAGTCAGGCCCCGGCGTTCGCCCTGGTGGGCCGCGCCGACGATGGCGACCGCGCTGGGGACGCGGCGCATGGCCGCCTTGAACGAGTCCGCGCTCGGAATCATGCCGATTCGTCTCCCTAATTCAATAATATTGAATTGTTTGATATAGTTTAATTAATCGTAGGGGCAGGCGGCCAGGCTGTCAAGGTGCCCCTGGGTACAATGCGGCACTCTTCCGGCTTCGTGCCCCTGCTCGCGTATCGGCTCCATGACATCAAGCAAGACGGCTAGCGCACCCGTGCCGGGCCCCGGACCGCGCGGCATCCAGTCCATCGAGATCGGTTACCGCATCCTGGTCGCGATCCAGATGGGGCCGGGCGCCGTGGCCCTGAAGGTCGTTGCCGCCCGTGCCGGCATCGCGCCCAGCGCGGCGCACAACTACCTGGCCAGCTTCGTGCGCACCGGCATGGTCAAGAGCGATGGCCGCGGCCTGTACCGGCTGGGTCCCAGCCTGGCCGCGCTCGGCATGACCGCCGCCCGCGACGTCGACCATTTCGAACTGGTGCGCGAGGCGGCCGTCGCGCTGAGCGAGGAAACCGGCCTGGGCGTGGCGGTGGTCATCTGGAGCAACGGGCCCGTCATCCTGGTCAATCAGTCGGCGGTGCGCGGCCGGGTGTTCGAATTGCGCAATGGTCCCGTGGAGATGCTGCACACGGCGGCCGGCCACGTGTTCGCGGCGTATCTGCCGGCCGAAGCGGTGCTGCCCGTGCTCAAGCGGGAGCTGGAGGCGGACGGGCTGGCGCCTACGGCGCAAGATGCCCAGGCCCGGCTGGCGGCCATACGCGCGGCGGTGTTGGAGCGGGGATATTCGGTGGTGGAACTGCGGGCCTTGCCCACCTATCTGGCCGTCAGCGTCCCGGTCTGGAACGTGCATGCCGAGGTGGCCTATGGCTTGACGATCACGTCGCCCATGGCCTTGCTGGATACGAGCGCCGACAGCGCGCAGGTTCGCGCGCTCAGGGAAAAGGGCCGGGCCTTGTCACGCCTGCTGGGCGCGCCGGCCGGTCTTTGGGCCGGGTGAATGCGCGTGCCGGGGGCTCGCCCCGGCACGGTTCACGCGCAGGACTGCTTACATGTTGGCGGGGTATTCGCCGGGGCCGCCGGCGCGGTTGGACGCCTCGTAGTTCCTGACTTCCTGCCGGACTTGCGCGCGGTCGACCGGCTTGCCGGCTTGTTGGAGCGTCTGGTCGGGGAAGCCTTCCTGGCCGTAGACGATGCCGCCGTTGGCCTTGGCCTGCGCCAGTTCCTCAAGGACCTGGGCGCGGGTCAGCTGGGACGTGGTCGAGATGGCGGGAGGCGGGAAGTCGTTACCGTAGTTGTTGCCCTGGTCGGCATGGGCGGCGGCGCCGAACAGAGAGGCGGCGATCACGGCGGTGTAGGCAATGGCTTTCATGGCATATCTCCAAAGTAGGTGTGTCGGGCGGCTGGACATCGTGTCAACCGCCGTGCTTTGAAGATGGGCGCGCAAGAATCCTTTTAAATATCGAAGATCTGGAAATGACTTTTCCAGTTCCGCCAACAATCGGATGGTCCGCAGGCTGGCGAAGCGCAGACTAGAGCGAGAGCATTTCCTCGCCCTCGCGCGCCATGGCGTCGCGGGCGTCGCCCCGTTCCTGTCCGGGGGCACAGGCGATCCGATCGCGTCCCTGCCGCTTGGCGGCATACAGCAGGACGTCGGTGCGGGCGAAAAGCTCGTACAGCGGCTCGTCCACCCGGGACTGGGCGATGCCGAAGCTGGCCGTCACGGCGAAATCGCCTCTCGGCATTTCCAGGCGCGTCAGGGCCAGTTGCGCGCGTATGCGCTCGGCAACCTGGACCGCGCCGGCCGCCGGCGTGCCGGGCATCAATATCGCGAATTCGTCGCCGCCCAGGCGCCAGGCCATGTCGCCGGTGCGGGTGCAGTCGCGGATGATCCGGCCGATTTCGGCCAGCGTCGCGTCGCCGGCGGCGTGGCCATAGGTGTCGTTGATGGCCTTGAAGGTGTCCAGGTCCAGCAGCACCAGGCTGAACGGATACTCCGGATGCCGCTGCAGGCGCTCGAGACTCAGGTCTTCGAAATTGCGGCGGTTCTTCAACTGGGTGAGCGGGTCGGTGATGCGTTCGTGCTTGAGCGGCGTGATGACGTCGGACAGCGCGCTGGCGAAGAGCGAGCCGCCCAGCACCAGGACGAGGCCGGCGGGCGGAAGCGCCCGCAGCCAGGCATTCGGTTGCACGAATTCCCCGGCCCGGGGCGCGACCGAGCCGGCGGCCCAGGAAATGCCCAGGAACAGGCAGGCGGAAACGAGCGGAAGCACCCAGTACAGGACCTGGTCGGCGGTGCCGCCGCGGCGCAGCGCACCCAGCCGCATCCATGCCAGGAGCAGCAGCGCGCCCAGGCCGACGCCCAGCGTATAGGCGAACGCGGGGACATCGTTCTGCATGATGTGGAAATGCAGCAGCAGGACCAGGACGGCGATGCCCAGCGCGCCCAGCGGCGAGCCTTCGGCATCGATGCCGCAGCGCGAAAGCAGGCCGCGGGCGAGCAGCAGCGCGCTGCCCACGTAGAGGACAGCGGCGGCCAGGTCGTCGCCCGTCACGTCGGCCTGGTCGAAGATGCGCAACAGGGTACCGGCGGCGTAGACGGCGAAAGCGGCCGCGTACAGCAGCAGATAGGCGCGCGCCCGCTCGTGGGCCCACAGGCAGGCGAAGCCCAGCGCGAACAGCAGGCACATGGCGGGATTGCCCAGCGCCAGGGCCTGGCTGGCGGTAAGAGGCAGGGATGAGTCCAATTTGATACTCCTGAACGACCCGGCCATGAAGCCTTGCCGGGAACAGGTAGCCGTATCTTAGAAAGGGCCGCCCAGGAATGAAACTGCTTGTAAAGAATCGTTCACCTTTGCGCGCGCGTCGTGGCCGTGAGGTTCAACCCGCGAAACGGTAGCCGACGCCGACCTCCGTCAGCAGATAGACGGGCTGGGCGGGATCGGCCTCGAGCTTCTGCCTGAGGTGGCCCATGTAGATGCGCAGGTAGTGATTGTTGCCGACGTAGGCCGGTCCCCAGACCTCGCGCAGAAGCTCGCGGTGCGTCATGACCTTGCCGCGGTGCGCCGCCAGGGTGGCGAGCAGGCGGTACTCGCGGTTGGTCAGGTGGACGGCCTTGCCGCCGCGGGTCACGGCACGCCGGGCGAAGTCCAGGGTGATCTCGCCGAAGTGGATTTCCGCGGGCTGGCCGGCTCCCCCCCGGCCATGTCTGCGCAGCAGCACGCGCACCCGTGCCAGGAGCTCGCCCACGCCGAAGGGCTTGCTCAGATAGTCGTCGGCCCCGGCGTCCAGCGCGCCGATCTTGTCGCCTTCGGCGTCGCGGGCGGACAGCACCAGCACCGGCACCTCGGTCCAGCCACGCAGTTCCCGGATCAGGGTCATGCCGTCGGCATCGGGCAGGCCCAGGTCCAGGATGACGAGGTCCGGGTGCCGGGTTCCGGCCTCGATCAGCCCGCGCTGCACCGTCTCGGCCTCGAAGATCGCGGCGCCTTCGCCTTCCAGGGCGGTGCGCACGAAGCGGCGGATGGCCGCATCGTCCTCGATGATCAGGATGTTGGGTCGGTAGTCGAACATGGAACGTCCGGTTCAGGATGGATGTCCGGCGGCGTGCCCAGGGGCAGGGTGAACGCGAAGCGCGCGCCGTGCCCGTCCGGAGCGGCCTCCAGCCGGATGTCGCCGCCATGGGCGCGGACGATGGCCTGGCAGACGGCCAGGCCCAGGCCCACGCCCGGCGTGGATGATTCACGCTCGCCGCGAGCGAATTTGTCGAAGATGCGTCCGGCGGTGTCCGGCGGCACGCCGGGGCCGTCGTCGGTCACCAGGGTGGCAAGCTGGCCACCGCGGATTTCGGTGTCGATGCGGATGATGCTGGACTCGGGGGTGTACTTGATGGCGTTCTCGAGCAGATTGCACAGTACGCGTTCGATCAGGACGCCGTCGCATTCCACCAGCGGCAGGTCGGACAGGCTGCCTACGATCACGCGCCGCTGGCCGAGCGCATCGCGCATGTAGGCCAGCGCCGATCCGACCAGTTCCTCGATGGATTGCCACTCGCGGTGCAGCGGGGCATCGCCGCTTTGCAGCCGGGCCATGTCCAGGATGTTGTCCACCATCGCGTGCATGCGGCGGGCCTGCACCGTCAGCCCGTGCAGCGCTTCGAGCACCGCCTGCGGCAGTTCCGGATGCTGGCGCTGCAAAGTCTGAGAGGTGCCGACCAGGCTGGTCAGGGGCGTGCGCAGATCGTGCGAGACGGCCGCCAGCAGCGAGTTGCGCAGTTTCTCGGACTCGACGCTCAACAGCGCGTGCTGGGCGACTTCCACATAGTGCAGGCGCTCCAGCGCGATGGCCACCAGCGTGCCGTAGGCCGCCATCTGCCGGCGGCTTTCCGCGTCGTCCAGGCCGGGGCGGCCGCCGCAGGCGATCGCCAGCACGCCGCGCGTGCGCATCGATGCCTGCAGGGGCAGGTAGTAGAAGGCGCTGGTGGACAGCGTGGCGGTGCCGGCGCCAGCGGGCTGCCCGTGGTCGTAGGCCCACTGCGCCAGGGCCGGCTCCAGGCCCGTCGGGACATCGGCCGGGGCCGCGGGCCGCAGGTGGTCGGTGGTGTCCAGGACGTACAGCACGCAATGCGTGTCGAAGGCCGCGCGGACATACGAGGACGTGGCCTCGACGATCTGTTCCGGCTGCAGCGCCGACGACAGCTCGCGCGCGAATTCGTACAGCCCGTGGGCCTCGGCCTCGCGGCGGACGGAGGTCTCGGCCTGCAGGCGCAGTCCCGCGGTCAACTGGCCGACCACGAGGCCCGCCGCCAGCAGGACGAGGAAGGTCAGCGCGTACTGGATGTCGGAAATGGCAAAGGACCACAGCGGCTGGACGAACAGGAAGTCGAACAGCGCGACGCTGACCAGCGAGGCCAGGGCGGCCGGCCCGCGGCCGTGGCGAAGCGCCACTCCGATCACCGCCAGCAGGAACAGCATGACGATGTTGGTCTGGTGCAGCACCGGGAAGGCCAGCGAGGACAGCGCGGCCGCGGCGCCGCAATACGCCAGCGCCCAGAGATAGGCGGGCAGGCGGGAAGCGCCGCGCGGCTCGCGCTCGCCTGCAGGCGGCGCCGCCACGCGCGCCTGCGCGGGCAGGGGCGGGGCGGCGATGCGGATCACGTCGATTTCCGGGCAGGCGGCCGCCAGCAGGTCGGCGAAGCTGTGGCGATGCCAGATCCAGCCCGGCGCCAGCAGGCGCGACAGCAGGCCCGACAACGACAGGCGCAGGCGCCGCAAGCCGCCCGGCGCGGAGCGGCCCAGCACGACCTTGGTGATGTTGTGGCGCCGCGCATAGCGCACCACGGCCTCGACCAGGTCGGTGCCGCCCAGGACCTCGGTGCGCGCGCCCAGCGACTCGGCATGCGCCAGCACGCGCCGCAGGTAGTCGTGCCGGGCGGCCGGCTGGGGCTGGACGCTCAGGCTTTCTACGGTGACCACGTGCAGTTCGCAATCGAGCTGCTGGGCGAGCCGATGCGCATTGCGCACCACGTGGCCGGCATCGTCGGCGGCGACGCAGGCCAGGACCGCTTCGCGCGTGCGCCAGATGTCGGTGATGGACCGATCCAGCCGGTAGGCCTGCACGTCGTCGTCCACGTGCTCCGCGGTGCGCCGCAAGGCCAGTTCGCGCAGCGCGATCAGGTTGCCCTTGCGGAAGAAGTGGCTGGCCGCGTGCCGGGCCTGCTCGGGCAGGTAGACCTTGCCCTGGCGCAGGCGGCGCAGCAGTTCGTCGGCCGAGGTGTCGACCAGGATGATCTCGTCGGCGTCGTCGAACACGGCGTCGGGCACGGTCTCCCGTATCCGCACGCCGGTGATGCCGCCCACCGCCTCGTTCAGGCTGTCCAGGTGCTGCACGTTCAGCGTGGTCCAGACGTCGATGCCGGCCGCGAGCAATTCGTGCACGTCCTGCCAGCGCTTGTCGTGGCGCGACCCTGGAACGTTCGAGTGGGCCAGTTCGTCCACCAGCACCAGGGCGGGCCGCCGGGCCAGGGCGCCGTCCAGGTCGAATTCCTTCAGCGTCCGTTCGCGGTAGCGGATCTCGGCCTGGGGCAGCGTGGGGATGCCGGCCAGCAGGGCCATGGTTTCCTTGCGCCCGTGCGTTTCGACGACGCCGGCCACCACGTCCGCGCCTTGCTCCATCCGGTGACGCGCGGCTTCCAGCATGGCGTAGGTCTTGCCGACGCCGGCCGAGGCGCCGAAATAGATGCGCAGCCGGCCGCGCGCGGCCGGCTGCCCGGCGGCATCGAGGTTCCTGAGCAGGGTATCGGGATCGGGACGTCCAGGGGCGGCGGATGCCATGTATGGGATCGGGGCGTGATCGGCGGGTCAGGGGCGGGGCAGCCGGTCCAGCGCCAGGTTGAGCTGGAGTACGTTTACCACGGGTTCGCCCAGTATGCCGATGAATGGCCGCTCCGTATGCGCGGCGATCAGTTGCTCTACCTCGTCCGCCGGCAGGCCGCGCTCGCGCGCGACCCGGGGCGCCTGGTAGCGGGCGCCCGCCACGCTGATGTGGGGGTCCAGGCCGCTGCCCGAGGCGGCGACCAGGTCGACCGGGATGGGCGCCGCGTTGCCGGGGTCGGCCTGTCGCAGCGCCACGGCGCGTTCGCCCGCCAGGCGCGCCAGGTCGGGGTTGCGCGGCCCCAGGTTGGAACCGCCCGAGGCTTGCGCGTTGTACGGGCGTTCGGCGGTGGCCGAAGGGCGGCCCCAGAAATAGCGGGGCGAGGTGAACGACTGCCCGATCAGCGCCGATCCGACCGTCGTTTCGCCTGACTGGACGGGCGATCCAGCCGCCTGGTGCGCAAAGGCCAGTCGGGCGAGGGCGGTGGTGGCCAGCGGATAGAGCAGGCCGGTGACGAGGGAGAGCGCGGCGAATACCGCCAGCGCGGGCCGCAGCACGCGTTGCCGGGCGAGAGAGGAATCAGGGGGCATGGGAGTCTCCGAAAGCGGGTGGGTCAGGCCAGTCCGGTGGCGGCCAGGATCATGTCGATCAGCTTGATGCCGGCGAAGGGCACCAGCAGGCCGCCCAGCCCGTAGACCAGCAGGTTGCGGCGCAACAGCGCGGCCGCGCCCAGCGGCCGGTAGCGCACGCCCTTCAGGGCCAGCGGGATCAGCACGATGATGATGAGCGCGTTGAAGACCACGGCCGACAGGATGGCCGACGACGGCGAGGCCAGCCGCATGACGTTCAGCGCGGCCAGTTGCGGGTAGACGCCGGCGAAGGCCGCCGGAATGATCGCGAAATACTTGGCCACGTCGTTGGCGATACTGAAGGTGGTCAGCGCGCCGCGCGTCATCAGCATCTGCTTGCCGGTCTCGACCACCTCGATCAGCTTGGTCGGGTCGGAGTCCAGGTCGACCATGTTGCCGGCTTCCTTGGCGGCCTGGGTGCCGGAATTCATCGCCACCGCCACGTCGGCCTGCGCCAGCGCGGGGGCGTCGTTGGTACCGTCCCCGGTCATGGCCACCAGCCGGCCGTCGGCCTGGTAGCGGCGGATCAGCGCCAGCTTGGCCTCGGGCGTGGCCTGCGCCAGGAAATCGTCCACGCCCGCCTCTGCCGCGATGGCCGCCGCCGTGAGCTTGTTGTCACCGGTGATCATCACCGTCTTGATGCCCATGCGGCGCAGTTCTCCGAACCGTTCCCGCATGCCGGGCTTGACGATGTCCTTGAGCTCTACCACGCCCAGCGCGGCGCGGCCGTCGCACACCACCAGCGGCGTGCTGCCGCGCCGGCCCGCATCGTCCGCCGCGCGCGCGACGGCCTCGGGCAGCATGGCGCCCTGGCCGGCCAGCCAGTCCTGCATCGCGTCGACCGCGCCCTTGCGTATGCGGCGGTCCGCCAGGTCCACGCCGCTCATGCGGGTATGGGCCGAGAACGGTACGAATGCGGCGCCGGCGGCCGCTTCTGGCATGTGCCCCAACTGGCGGGCCGCCAGCGCGGCGATGCTGCGTCCTTCGGGCGTCTCGTCGGCCTGCGATGCCAGGCAGGCGGCGCGCGCCAGCACGTCGGCCGCCACGCCGGGCGCCGGATGGAAGGCGCTGGCCTGGCGGTTGCCGAAGGTGATGGTGCCGGTCTTGTCCAGCAGCAGCACGTCCACGTCGCCGGCCGCCTCCACGGCCCGGCCCGAGGTGGCGATCACGTTGGCGCGCATCATGCGGCTCATGCCGGCCACGCCTATCGCCGAGAGCAGGCCGCCGATGGTGGTCGGGATCAGGCAGACCAGCAACGCGACCAGCGCGGTGATCGCGATGACCGTTCCCTGGCCGGCGGCGGAAATGGCGAAGAACGAGAAGGGAAGCAGCGTGGCGACGACCAGCAGGAAGACCAGCGTCAGGCCCACCAGCAGGATGTTCAGCGCGATCTCGTTCGGGGTCTTCTGGCGCCGCGCGCTTTCCACCATCGCGATCATGCGGTCCAGGAAGCTTTCGCCGGGATTGGCCGCCACCTGCACGATGATCCAGTCCGACAGCACGCGTGTGCCGCCCGTCACCGACGAGAAGTCGCCGCCGGCCTCGCGGATGACGGGCGCCGATTCTCCGGTGATGGCGCTTTCGTCCACCGAGGCGATGCCGGCGATGATCTCGCCGTCGCCCGGGATGGTGCCGCCCGCCTCGACCAGCACGATGTCGCCCTTGCGCAGGCTGCCCGACGGGCGTTCCGTCACGTGACCGCGATAGGCCTCGGCCGTTGCCGGCGTGCCGGCGGGCACGCCCTGCACCACCCGGGCGATCACGGTGGTGCGCAGCCCGCGCAGCGCGGCGGCCTGCTGTTTGCCGCGTCCCTCGGCCAGCGCCTCGGCGAAGTTGGCGAACAGCACGGTGAACCACAACCATGCGGAGACGGCGAACATGAAACCCGTATCGGCATCCGCGTGGCCGAACAGGCCGGCGATCCACAGCAGGGTGGTCAGCATGCTGCCCACGTATACGGTGAACATGACCGGATTGCGGACCTGGGTCGAAGGCCGCAGCTTGAGCAGGCTCTCTTTCAGGGCCGTGCCGAGCGGGATGCCGGACAGCGCGCGCCGGCCAGGCACCGCGGCGGCGGGGTGGGGAAGGGAAGGTTCCAGGTGCGTAGACATGAGGATGCCCGTCCAGGCGTTCAGGGTTGCAGGTGTTCCGCCACCGGCCCCAGGGCCAGCGCGGGGATGTAGGTCAGCGCGCCCACCATCAGCACGGCGCCCATGAGCAGCACGACGAACAGCGGCCCCGTGGTGGGCATGGTGCCCGGGCCGGCGGGGATGCGCCGCTTGGCGGCCAGCGATCCGGCCAGGGCCAGGACCGGCACGATGATCCCGAAGCGGCCGCACCACATCGCCAGGGCCAGCAGCACGTTGTAGAAGGGGGTGTTGGCCGACAGGCCGGCGAAGGCGCTGCCGTTGTTGTTGGCGGCCGAGGACAGCGCGTACAGCACTTCCGAGAAGCCGTGGGCGCCCGGATTGAATATCCCCGCCTGTCCGCCCGGCAGCGACACGGCCGCCGCCGTGCCCAGCAGCACCAGCAGCGGCGTGGCCAGCAGCACGATGGCCACCATCTTCATGTCGTGGCTTTCGATCTTCTTGCCCAGGTATTCGGGCGTGCGGCCTATCATCAGGCCGGCGATGAACACGCCGGTGATGGCGAAGACCAGCATGCCGTACAGGCCGGAGCCGACGCCGCCGAACACCACTTCGCCCAGTTGCATCAGCAGCAGGGGCGGGAAGCCGCCCATCGCCGTCAGCGAATCGTGCATGGCGTTGACCGCGCCGCACGAGGCCGCCGTGGTGACCACCGCGAACAGGGCGCTGGCGGCGATGCCGAAGCGGCTTTCCTTGCCCTCCATGTTCCCGCCGGCCGACAGCGCGGAGGGCGCGGCGTCGATGCCCGGCTGCGCCAGCATGGGGTTGGCCTGTTGTTCGAAGTAGCCGGTGGCGAGCACGGACAGCACGAACAGCACCGTCATCGCGGCCAGGATCGCCGCTCCCTGGGCGCGGCTGCCCACCAGTTCCCCGAACGCCATGCACAGCGCGGCGGGGATCAGGAAGATCGCCAGCATCTCCAGGAAGTTGCTGGCCGCCGTGGGGTTCTCGAAAGGGTGCGCCGAATTCGCGTTGAAGAAGCCGCCGCCGTTCGTGCCCAGCAGCTTGATGGCTTCCTGCGAGGCGACCGGCCCCATGGGCAGGGTCTGCGCCGCGCCCTCCAGCGTATGCACGGTCTGGTAGGCGTCGAAGTTCTGGATCACGCCCTGGCTGACCAGGAACAGCGCGAGCAGTAGCGACAGGGGCAGCAGCACGTACAGCGTCGAGCGCACCAGGTCGGCCCAGAAGTTGCCGACCGTGCCCGCGCCGTGCCGCGCCAGCCCGCGCATCAGCGCGAACAGCACGGCGATGCCGGTGGCCGCCGACACGAAGTTCTGCACGCCCAAACCCAGCATCTGGGTCAGGTAGCTCATGGTCGTCTCGCCCGCGTAGCCCTGCCAGTTCGTGTTGGTGACGAAGCTCACCGCCGTGTTCAAGGCCGAGTCCGGCGCCACCGCGCCGAGGCCGGCGGGGTTCAGCGGCAGCCATCCCTGTACGCGTTGCAGCGCATACAGCGCGGCCAGGCCGACCAGATTGAAGGCCACGGCGGCCACCGCATAGGCCTTCCAGCCGGTTTCCAAGGCCGGATCGATGCCGGCAAGCCGGTAGATGACCCGTTCGGCGGGGCGGCCCCAGGCGGTCCACCGCGACGGGCCCGCGTCCATGGCAAGACGGATGTAGCGGCCCAGGAAGGGGGCGATCGCCAGAAGGACCGCAAGGTAGAGCGCCAGCAGAAGGAGCAGCTTGGTATCCATCAGAATTTCTCCGCCTTGAACAGGGCGACGAGCAGATAGACGAACAGGGCCGCGGCCGCCACCGCCCCGGCCAGGTGCAGCCAGGTCATGGCGTTTCTCCTTGCGACAGCGCCGCGCAGAACTGAATCAGCCCGATGGTCGCGCGCGCGATGACGACCAGGCCCAACAGGTAGATGAGATCCATTTTTTCCCGCCGATGCGGACTCCACGATGGGCGGGGGCGGCTTGTTCGTCCCCATGCCCGACGCCTGCCAGCGTAAGGAGACGGGCGTAAAAACGGGGTATAGCTTGGGCGGACGGGTATAAAAATGGCGTAAAAATCGCGGCGGTCGGCGGCGCGTTAAGCTATCGCCCATGACCAATGCGGGGACCGCCATCCCCACGCGCCGAGGAATATCGTGTTTACCGGAATCATCCAGGGCACCGCCCAGATCGCCGCCATGAACGACCGCGAGGGCCTGCGCACCTTCACGATCGAGTTTCCGCCGGGTTTCTGCCAGGACCTGGCCATAGGCGCCAGCGTCTCGGTGGACGGCGTCTGCCTGACGGTCACCGAGATCGCCAGTCCCACCGCCGCCTCGTTCGATGTCATGCTGCAAAGCCTGAACATCACCACGTTGTCCGAGTACGGCGTGGGGTCGCGCATCAACGTCGAACGCGCCGCCAAGGACGGGGCCGAGATCGGCGGCCACCCGTTGTCCGGCCACGTCGACTTCACCACCACCATCGCCAGCATCCGCAGCTCGGACACGAACCGCGTCATGCGCTTCACCATTCCCGAGGCCTTTCGCAAATACGTCTTCGCCAAGGGCTACATCGCCATCAACGGCGCCAGCCTGACGGTGGCCGAGGTCAACCGGGCCGAGGGCTGGTTCGAGGTCTGGCTGATTCCCGAGACGCGGCGCATGACCACGTTCGAGGAAAAGCAGGTGGGCGACCGGCTCAACATCGAGATCGAACGCGGCACGCAGGTGGTGGTCGATACCGTGCGCGAGACCGTGCAGGAAAGCCTGGGCAAGCTCCAGCCCCTGCTGGAGGCCGTGCTGAAAGAACGCGGGATCGAGCTGGAAGACCTGTTCCCCGCGCCCAAGTCGCTGAAGTAGCCGGGGCCGGCTCCGGGTTTGCGAGAGTTGCGGCCTCGCATGCCGCTGGTATTATTTACCTACCGTTCGGTAAGTAAATAAGCCTGCCATGTCCGCACCCGCTTCCCACCCCGCTCCCCGGCGCCGCCAGGGCCGCCCGCCCGTGGTGGCCGACGCGCGCGAGCGCATCCTGCTGGAAGCCTCGAAGCTGTTCGCGCAAAGCGGCTACGAAAGCAGCTCCATCGGCGAACTGGCCGCCGCCATCGGTGTCTCCAAGCCGGCCATCTATCACTACTTCGCCACCAAGCAGGACATCTACGACGCCATCATCCTGCAGGCGCTGCAAGGCCTGACCGATGTCGTCGTGCCGGCCGTGAACGCCCAGCCGGCCCCGCTGGACAAGCTGCGCGTCTTCATGACGGCGCATGCCGCCTACCTGGAACGCAACTACTGGAGTTTCGTCGCCATGCTGGTGGGCTTCAGCGGCATGAGCCCCAGCTACCGCGACGACGCCGCGCGGCTGCGCGACGCCTACGAACGGCTGCTGCGCCAGATCCTGGAGCAGGGCGCGCGCGAAGGCGTGTTCCGGCCGGGGCAGGTCGTGACCTCGGGCCGCGCCGTGCTGTCCCTGCTCAACTGGATGGCGCGCTGGTTCAAGCCCGGCCACGGCAGCACGGCCGAACAGATCGCGCTCGACTATTTCGAACTTCTATCCGCCGGCCTGTGCGTCAGGCCGGCGGCCACTTCCTGATGGGGACTGTCATGTCGTTGGATGCCGATACCTTGAATTTGCTGATCGAGGCCACGCGCACGTTCGTGGCCGAGCGCCTGGTTCCGCTCGAGGCCGAAGTGGCCGAAACCGGCGTGATTCCGCCGCAGGTGCGCGAAGAGATGCAGGCGCTGGGCCTGTTCGGCCTGTCCATCGCGCCCGAATACGGCGGGCTGGGCCTGAACATGGAAGAAGAGGTGTTGATCGCGATGGAGCTGGGCCGCACGTCGCCGGCCTTCCGGTCGCTGGCGGGCACGAATATCGGCATCGGTTCGCAGGCCATCGTGCTGGCGGGTACCGACGAGCAGCGCAAGCACTACCTGCCGCGCCTGGCCAGCGGCGAACTGATCGGCTCGTTCGCGCTGACCGAGCCGGACGCGGGGTCCGATGCGCTGTCGCTGCGGACCTCGGCGCGCCGCGACGGCGACCATTACGTCCTGAACGGCACCAAGCGTTTCATCACCAACGCCCCCATCGCCGGCCTGTACACCGTCATGGCCCGCACGGGAGAGGGGCGCGGGGCGGGTGCGATCTCGTGCTTCCTGGTCGAGGCCGGCACGCCCGGCATCACCCTGGGCAAGCCGGATCGCAAGATGGGCCAGGCCGGCTCGCTGACCTGCGACATCGTATTCGACGATTGCCGCGTGCCCGCCAGTGCCCTGCTGGGCGGAGAAGAGGGCAACGGCTTTCGCACCGCCATGCGCGTGCTGGACAAGGGCCGCCTGCACATCTCGGCCGTCTGCGTCGGCATGGCCGAACGGCTGATCGCCGAATCCGTGCGCTACGCCACCGAACGCAAGCAGTTCGGCCAGCCCATCGCCGATTTCCAGTTGATCCAGGCCATGATCGCCGACAGCCAGACCGAAGCCTATGCCGCCCGGACCATGGTGCTGGACGCGGCCCGCAAGCGCGATCGGGGCGAACCGACGACCCTGGAGGCTTCCTGCTGCAAGCTGTTCGCCACCGAAATGGTCGGGCGGACAGCCGACCGCGCCGTGCAGATCCACGGCGGATCGGGCTACATTGCCGAATACGCGGTCGAACGCTTCTATCGCGACGTCCGCCTGTTCCGCCTGTACGAGGGAACCTCGCAAATACAGCAACTCGTCATCGCGCGCGAAACCATCAAGGCGCACACGGCCTGAGGGCCGCCAAGGGAGGCAGGAATAAATGGCACGGATCAATAGCGTGGGGATAGTCGGCGCGGGCGCCATGGGGCGGGGCATCGCCCAGATCGCGGCCCAGGCCGGGCTGCGCGTCTACCTGTACGACACCGCCCAGGCGGCGCTCGCGTCGGCGCGCGACAGCCTGCGCGACACCTGGGACAAGCTGGTGCAGAAGGGCAAGCTGGAAGCGCCCCGGGCCGAGGCGGCACTGCAGGCGCTCACCCTGTGCGAGGACCTGGGACGGTTGCGCGACTGCGATCTCGTGGTCGAGGCCATCGTCGAACGGCTGGATGCCAAGCAGGGGCTGTTCCGGCAGCTCGAGGACATCGTTGCCGAAACGTGCATCCTGGCCTCGAACACCTCGTCCCTGTCCATCACCGCGATCGCCGCGGCATGCCGGCTGCCCGCGCGCGTGGCGGGCTACCATTTCTTCAACCCCGTCCCGCTGATGAAGGTGGTGGAGGTCATCGACGGCCTGCGCAGCGATCCGGAGGTGGGCGACGCGCTGGCCGAACTGGCCCGCCGCATGGGACACACGCCCGTGCGCGCCAAGGACATGCCCGGCTTCATCGTCAACCACGCCGGCCGGGGCCTGAATACCGAAGGGCTGCGGGTGCTGCAGGAAGGCGTGGCCGATTGCGCCCAGGTCGATGCCATCATGACCGGCCAGGCGGGGTTCCGCATGGGGCCCTTCGAGCTGATGGACCTGACCGGCCTGGACGTCTCGCATCCGGTCATGGAGTCCATCTACCGCCAGTTCTTCGACGAGCCGCGTTTCCGCCCCTCGCCGCTGACCACGGTGCGCCTGGCCGGCGGACTGCTGGGCCGCAAGACGGGCCAGGGTTTCTACACCTATGCCGATGGCAAGAAGCAGGCCGCGCCCGAGGCCCCGCCCCCTTCGGTCGCGCAGATGCCCGAGGTCTGGGTATCGCTGGCGCGCCCGGAGGCGCGGGCGGTGGTGGTCGAGCTGCTGGAGCGCCTGGGGGCGCGGGTGCAGCAGGGCGACCGTCCCGGCGACGATGCCTTGATCGTGGTCACGCCCCTGGGCGAGGATGCCACCACGGCGGCGTGCGACCAGGGCCTGGATGCCCGCCGCACGGTGGCGGTGGACGTTCTGCACGGCCTGCCCGAGGGGCGCCGCCGCACCCTCATGGCTACGCCGCTGACCGCGCAGGCGTGGCGGGACGCCGCCGTGGCCCGCTTCGCCTCCGACGGCGCGCCGGTGACGCTGGTCCAGGATTCGCCGGGCTTCGTCGCCCAGCGCATCGTCGCCACCATCGTCAACATCGCCTGCGAGATCGCCCAGCAGGGCATTGCCACGCCCGAGGACATCGACCGCGCCGTCACGCTGGGCCTGGGCTATCCCAAGGGGCCGCTGGCCATGGGCGACGCGCTGGGCGCCGCGCGCATCGTCGAGATCCTGCGCAACATCGTGCGCGTGACCGGCGACATGCGCTATCGGCCCAGCCTGTGGCTGCAGCGCCGGGCCCAGCTGGGGATGTCGCTGCTCGATCGCTAGCCCCGTGCACCGCGCGCGGGCGCGGTCACGAAAGAGATCGGCGGGGACGGCGCCATATCTTCTAAAATGCGGCGCTGTTTGATGGAGGATGTAATGGGACTCTTCATGGACCCCCGCCGGCAGCCCGAGGACACGCGCAGCAGCTACGCGCGCCGCCGCGCGCCATGGCTGGTGCTGGTGGCGATCGGCTGCAGCGCCTATGTGCTGTCCAGGGGCTACCCCAGCTATACCGGCTGGCTGGCGATGATGGTGACCTGGGTGGCGGCCGTGCTGGCCATCACCACCGCGGACTGGAGCGACTTGCGCAGGAAATGAGACGCCCTTGACTGTCGCCAGCCAACACCCCCTGGCGGCCGAGCTGGTCGCGGTGCTCGTCGCCGCCACCGACGCCGAGCCGCTGGTCCTGACCACGCACGATGGACGCATGCTGCCGTCCGGACCCTTCGAGTCCGGCCACCGCTCGCTGCAGGCCGGCCTGCGGGCCTGGGTGGAGGAGCAGACGCACCATCCGCTGGGCTACGTCGAGCAGCTCTATACCTTCGCCGACCGCGACCGCACCGAACAGAACACCGAGCAGCGCGTCATTTCCATCAGCTATCTGGCCCTGACCCGGCAGGGGCCGGTTTCCGGCGCCGATGCCGCCTGGCACGGGTGGTACCGCTATTTCCCCTGGGAGGACAGGCGCGCGCCGTCGGCCGAACTGGGAGAACTGATCGATGGCGCGCTGCGCGCATGGTGCCGGGCGGGCGCCGATGCCGCGCAGCGCCGGGCCCGGCTGCAACGGGCCGAGGTCTGTTTCGGCCTGGACGGCCGTGCCTGGAACGAGGAACTGGTCCTGCAGCGCTACGAACTCCTGTTCGAGGCGGGGCTGGTGCACGAAGCCATCCGCCGCGCCGGCAGGACCGGGCTGCCCCACCTGGGCGAGCCCATGCGACACGACCACCGCCGCATCCTGGCCACGGGCATCGCGCGCCTGCGGGCCAAGATCAAATACCGCCCGGTGGTGTTCGAGCTGATGCCGCCGTCCTTCACGCTGCTGCAATTGCAGCAGGCCGTCGAGGCGCTGGCCGGGCGGTCGCTGCACAAGCAGAACTTCCGCCGTTTCATCGAGCAGCAGCAGCTGGTCGAGGAAACCGGCGCGCTGTCCACCGAGACGCCGGGGCGCCCGGCCAAGCTCTTCCGCTTCCGCGGCGACGTGATGCTGGAGCGTGCCCTGAGCGGCAGCAAGCTCCCGCTGGTTCGCGGCAACTAGGGCCCATTCCCGGCCTGTGCCCGCCTCCTTTTGGCGGGAGCCGGCCTAAGCCACTGGATCGTCTCTTTCAGGTTTCCACGTATTGACAGCCCTTATGCTCATATCTAGCATAAAGAGCACGGCTAGAGCCGCGATTTTTTCAACGGAAAATACTCATAATGAGCATAAATAACCTCAGCGCCCATGCCCGGGGTGCCCACGAGGCCTGGGACATCGCGCCGCTGCCCTCGGTCATGATCGAGCCCCTGGTGCGCGCCACCCTGTTGGAAGACCTGGGCCGCGCCGGCGACGTCACCACGAATGCCATCGTGCCCGCCGGCCATCGCGGCCGTACGGCCATGGTGGCGCGCCAGCCCGGCGTGGTCGCCGGCATGGACGTGGCGCGCGTGGCGTTCGGCCTGATCGATCCCGACATCCGTGTCGACGTGCGCAAGCCGGACGGCAGCCGTATCCAGCCGGGGGACGTCATCGCGGTGGTGGAGGGCAACTCGCGCGCCATGCTGACGGCCGAGCGCACCGCGCTCAATTTCCTGTGCCACATGAGTGGCATCGCATCGGCGACGGCCTCGGTGGTCGATGCCATCGGCGCTGCGCGGTCGCGCGTGGTGTGCACGCGCAAGACCATGCCGGGGATGCGCATCGTGCAGAAATACGCGGTCCGCGTGGGTGGCGGCTCCAACCATCGCTTCGGCCTGGACGACGCGGTGCTGATCAAGGACAACCATGTGGCGATCGCCGGCAGCGTCGCCGAAGCCGTGCGGCGTGCGCGCGCCGGCGTGGGGCACCTGGTGAAGATAGAACTGGAAGTCGATACGCTGGAACAGCTGGACGAGGCGCTGGAATTGAAGGTGGACGCCATCCTGCTGGACAACATGAGCGTCGAGACCATGGCCGAGGCGGTGCGCCGCGTGGACGGCCGCGCGGTGACCGAGGCCTCGGGGCGCATCACCCCCCAGACCGCGCCGGCCGTGGCCCGTACCGGCGTGGACCTGATCTCGATCGGCTGGCTGACGCACAGCGTGGGCGTGCTGGACATCGGGCTGGATCACGCGCCCGCATAGTCGCTATATATAGGGAAGGAAGCTGCGGGAGCGGCTTTCTTCCCCGTTCCCCGGGGCGAGTTGCACGCGCCAGAAAAACCGTGCTATAGTCTCTTTCTCGACGCAAACAACGCAGCGATGCGAAGCAAGCGAAGAGTGAGGAAGGCAGTTTCAGCGGCGGTTACGCGTTAAGCGGGCGCAGCGAATCAGCCGACCGAAAGAAGGAGCCTTGCGGCAGGGTGGTAGTGCAGCAGGGGTCTGGCGAATCGAAATTGGCAGCGCTAACGACGATTTGACAGACGTAAAAAACTTCTTCATAATCTCGTTTCTCTGCTGATGACGCGGCGCTAGCAAGACAGCGCAGCGAACGGCAGGGAAGTGAAGCAGTA
>Ga0180221_1000304_pt1 | contig 49342 bp, 41 predicted proteins | sample eDN5th37CKraftMG_FD_151339 | JGI IMG/M metagenome (GOLD analysis project Ga0180221, IMG submission 151339) | Enriched Miracle-Growth compost microbial communities from Emeryville, California, USA - eDNA 5th pass 37_C Kraft MG (version 2) (version 2) ...
CCGACGAAGCCTCCGAACGGATGCGGTTGACCTCGGCGATAAACTCCCGCGTAAACTCCTCGAACAGCGCCGGCTCCATGAGCCGAGTCTTGAGACAGTCCAGAATGGCCTGCTCGATCTTGTCACCTCGTACAGTGACACGATTGATGCAGGTAGCCCTGTCGCGGGCCCCGGCACACGCAAAGCGGTTAGCGCCGGATTTCGTATAGCTCGCTCCGCACGCGCCACATTTCATCAAACCTGAAAGCAAATAGCGCGGGCGCTTGACCTGCCAAAATACCGGCTGCTTACAATCGGGCCGCGTTCCGCGCGCCATCTCGGCTTGTCGCGCCTTCGCTCTGTCCCAAAGGTCTTGCGGGACAATCTGCAATTCAGGAACGTCGGTCACAACCCAGCCCTCGCGAGGATTGAGGCGCGACTGCCGTCGACCGGTCTCAGGATTCTTCATGTACTTGAGCCGGTTCCAAACCAGCCTGCCGATATAAAGCTCGTTGTTGAGGATCCCTGTTCCGCGGGCGGCGTTTCCGTTGATCGTAGACGGCCCCCACGATTGTCCCGAGGGTCCAGCAATGCCTCGGAGATTCAGATCCTTCGCAATTGAGCGCGGTGAAGCTCCGTTCCCATAGGCTGCGAAAATTTCCCTTACAACGGCGGCCTCACGGTCGTTGATCGTGCGCAAACCAAGCTCTGCCCCATCCATTTGGGGCGATCCTCTGACGACATCGTATCCATACGAATTGCCGCCACCCGAGCGACCTTTTTCCACACGCCCGCGCAAACCTCGATGGGTCTTTTCAGCAAGCTGCTTCAAGTAAAGCGCACCGATGGTGCCGGAGAGCCCAACATGTAGCTCGGTAATCAGCCCCTCACTCACCGTGGCAATCTGGATGCCCAAAAAGGCAAGACGCTTGAACAGGTGTGCCACGTGTTCCTGATCTCGCGAGAGGCGGTCAAGGGCTTCGGCAACAACCACATCGAACATTCCACGCTGGGCATCATCGATCAGCTTCTGGTAACCGGGCCTTAATAGCGACGCCCCGCTCATCGCGCGGTCATGGTAGGCGTGCAGATATGTCCATCCTTCGCGGGAAATGCGCTCGCGACAGATGCGTATTTGATCCTCAATGGACTCGCTTCTTTGAAGATCACTGGAGTAGCGAGCGTAGATTACAGCGCGCACAGCAGCCCCCTCTGGAAAAGCGCATCAGTGATCGTCACTGTTTTGCGATGCGTCTCAGTCTAGCACGCGTCTCAGCGAGATGGGCAGCATACCGTTCACTCGCCTGCACCGACCGCGCTTGATTGTAATGGCGCTCACCGACGTCGGGCGAAGCATGCTGAAGAATTCCCGGCGTCAGGCCAACTTTTTCCGGGGCGGAGATGGCCAAGAATGTTGCGGCCGCGCGACGAAAGTCGTGGAGGCCCATCCGCTTGCCGAAGCGCGCGAAGACTCGCGCACGAACGATATCGTATATGCGGCCAGGGGAAAGTTGTCCGCCACCGTAGGAAACCCATAGACCATCATGGACACGGTGGCCGAGCAAGCGCGGACGGACTTTGTCGAGATAGTGGCGAAGGTAGGGGGCCAGAAATTGCGGCACGCTAAAGTCTTCGGCCCGCTTGCCTTTCGTATCAGCCGCACCCAAGAGAATATCGATCCCCGCGTCGCTCACCTCAATGTGACGCGTGATAGTAAGCGCAGCGATGCTCCGCCTACGTATGGGCCAAACGCTGAGCAGAGCCAGAATTAGACCATCGCGATATTGGATCTCTTGCTCGCTATGGCCCGATCGGGAACGCCCTGCAGCGCCATCCATCAATTCGAAGCCAAGCTCGAGGGTGAGCCACGGAGCGACTAAAACTGGGAATCGGTCTTCGGGTTGTGCGCACGCAATAAGACGAGATCGCGCCAACCTCAACCAGTTCCAATCGCTCGCTGGGCTGATCAGGCGCGCTGCGAAATAAAGATTGTCGACAGCGATGGCGACGGACGTAGGCCGCGTCCCGCTGAGGTATTCGATGAACTGCCGCACCCGCTCACGAGTAATTCGAGCAGCGGGCGGCAACTCGAGATCGCGCCCATGCTGTGCGCGCAAAAATCCAAGCCACCTGCGGTACGCGGTCTTGATGAGCTTTCGCGTCCCCTCAGCCAAATGCGCTCCAGGACCAGCGGTTTCGTCGAAGATGTCTCCGGCGACATAGGCTGCATCGAAAGCGGCGCGATCAGCCGCCGGCCACAGATGCTCCGGAAGGTGCTTCGGAATTTTCATCGCCGACGCTTCCCATTACGACGCTTTAAGCGCAGCGCCTCGCGTTGCTCGCAAAGAAACTCGCCATAGGCGCGACTAGCACGCCGCGTCGATGAGCCCGCGTAGATGCGCGTTGTCTTGCTCCAGCCATGGCCGAGCAACGTGCGCAAGGTTTCGAAGTCGTCGGGATGCCGCTCGAGGTACGACGTCGCCGCAAAATGTCGAAATTGGTGCGGCGTCATCTTGATGCCGACATGTGTCGCGATCGCTTCGCAGATCTGGTGCGTGAGCGTCTCCTGATGTTTTCGGCCCCCGCGCTGCGTTACGAATAAATGTCCATTCGGATTCATGCCCAATCCAGCCAAAAAGCGCCGGTACCATCGAATTCGCGCGGCGACGTCTGGTGGGAGTTGCGCCTCGATGTCGACCCGCTTCGATTTTGTGCGGCCAGCCGGTATGTGCAGAAGGAGCGCGCCCTTATCGCCATCCGGCTCGATAAAGTTTTCCCGCCAGTGAAGTTCGATGAGGTTCTGCGATCTCAACGGAACCGCGAGCAGGATGTCGATCGCGAGACCCATTTGTGCCTCGACTAAACGAGGCCGCCGCCCGGACGCAACGTCTTTTTCAACGCGAGCCTTGAGCTGCTCCGGCAGGAAGATAAGTTTCGCGCGGAGTTGGTCCGATTCCAACTGACGCATGACCCGTTTGTTCTTCTCCGTCAGGTCGAAAGGCAGAGCTGGGAGTTTCGCTGTGAGGCGCTTGAGCTCAGCCAAATCTTTGTCGCTCACACGCACGTGGTACTTCGCGACTTGCATTAGTGTTTTGGCCACCCCGTGGGCAAATGCATTCGGCGCGGAATCGGCACGGTCGTGGTAGTGGCGAATCACTGCTCGAAATGATTGAGGGGTTACGAGGTCCGCTAGCCTGTGCACTTCCTGACCCCCGGCCCGCAAAACCGAGGCTGCCAAGCGAATGTGCTCCCGCTGCTGCCGCAGTGTCGTCTCCGCGAGCGGTCGCACAGGTGCGTGCTCGCTGAAAACGTCCGGAGATCGGCGCATTTCCAGATACGCCGCAACGTCACGCTGAAATTCTTCGTTGAATTGCTCGAGCTTGAAGTGCTTCGACGGCGGGCGAAACGAAATGCGGCTCAGCCCGACATCCGGCCAGCCAACTGCTAGCGTCCGTGCTCGGTTCCAATGCACCGGCACGCCGCGTACGAGATCACGTGGACGGGGATGCAGAGTGCGGTGCGTGAGCCAGTCGTGAAAGGCTGCGACAGCGTCATCGTTCACAGCGTGGGGGGCAATACCACGCGCGACGCAGAAGTTGCCAAACGCGGCCAGTCCATTTGCGAGGGCCTTATTTTTTGCGACGCCCCGCATCAACACGCCCCAGTCCGGATCCTTGAGCGCCCATCCGCGTCCGGGCTCGTCAGCTGCCCCGGCCATCTGGAGAGCTGCGGCTAAGAGGCTGCGGATGTTCGCGAAGTGCTTCGCGCTCACGCCATGCGCAGCGGGACGGATAGCCGCCAACTGGAGCCTAACAGCCGCAACATCGACCGGAAAAGCAGCCGGGCTCATGCGGGCCATTTCGCAGACGCGCCTGATTGCCGACAACATGTCACGCTGACGTGTAGCGGGAAGGCCAGCCTGACCAATGTACATGAGGAGATCTTGAAACGTGGCCGGAGGAGAACTTTTCAACATTCGGCACTCCAAAACTTCAAAGATGACAGGAGGTGACAGGCGGTGACATTCGGGAATTCTCGCATGAAAGAGCTGGAACGATTTCTCGCCCCACGCTTTCCCGACATCGCCTACGGCGGCCGTTTTGTGAGATCTCGCTGCCCCGAGAGCGCGTCTTCGAGGTCAGCAATCGCGACACGCCGCGTGCCGCCAATTCTCGTCGATGGAAGCGCACCGCTACTGATCCAGCGCCGCACCGTCCGGAGCGAGATTCCAAGCTGGCGCGCGACCTCGGCCGCCGAGAGATATTCCGCGGCCTCGTGGCCGGAACCGCCCCGGCCCACGTTGCGGGCCGCTCGGCGCCCGAGGATCCGGGCGAGGCGCTTTAGCTGCTCATCGGCGGGAAGTTGTCTCGTCATTCTCCCGACCTACATCTACGAGGCCAGGTGGCAGCGAGATTGGGTAAGTTCGCGTCGAAGCAGTTCGCGTTAAACGTGACGCCGAGCTAATGCCTTCACGCGTTCACGCCATTGCGACGGGGTCTGTTCGATTTTTAACGGCCGACTCGCTGCGTCGAGAAACAAGCACAGCTGTGATCCCCGGCCATATTTAAGCGGCGAGAAGGGGTCTACCCGGGTAAGCGCCTTATAGATTCCGAGCATCGCGCTCACCCACTGATTCAGTGGCCGGTTGCCGTCGTACGTTTTGAGGCCGCCCAACTCCCCGACATCAACCGAATCCCGCCCAGCCTGAATAGCGCGACCACGAATGTCGATTGCGGCACAGGCCGACGCTACAATCTGAGGGAGGAGAGCGATCGCCTGGATTGACCGCAAAAAATCGTCCTCTGAAACATCCTCATACGCGAGCACTAGCGCGTCGAAGATTTCTCGATCTCCGGGACCTTCTGGGGCATCGTTCGCATCTGCTACGCCAAGGTGGCCAAGCAGGCGAGTCGCAGCCTTCGAAATCTGGAGCAGCTTCTTTCGAACGTCGGACGGCTTCGTGCTAGGCCGGCGAGGTGGACTTCCAACTTCCAGGCGGTACCAGCGGGCCGCATCCTCAAAGACATTAGACAGACGCTTTACGCGGGAGGGCAAGACACCCAGCGCCTCTGCAATCAGCTCATAGTCATTGTCGGAATACCGGCTCGCATACTTTGACGCGCGCCTTGCTATTTCTTCCCGCGAAAGTTTAGAGCTGCGCGATTTTCTCGGAGCTTTCTCCGAGAGGTTTCGCCGCCGGGGCATCAGAGTTCTCTGCGCAAGACTTGATCGAAGAACCGTTCGCAGACCGGGCCGATGGGGTCGCTATCCGCGGACTGCCGGGGACTGTAAGCGCGATGCGAATGGTAGGTGCGCCTCACTTTTTAGCCTCATCATCCCGCATGACGAGGCCGACGTGGCCGACGTCTAGCGCCTGGGCGATCTCATAGAGCGTAATGACAGTTGGATTGCGGGCGCCTCGCTCCAAGTTGCCTAGATATTGAATCCTGAGCGCCTCTCAAGGCTCTCCCACGTTACATCCATCGCCTATCGGTTCAAGCTGGCTAGCGCTTTGACTTCGTCTTTCCTTCAGCTGTTAGACCTGCCTCTACCAACCGCCTGATCGCCTCCGCTCGTGCTGGTATTTCCGGCTGCTGACGGCGCCATTCGTCCACCTTTCGCCAAAAGGAGGTCGAGAGCCTGATCTGGTAGGGGCGAACTTCATCTTCATCCATACGCACACTATGGACCAGCGCCATGTCCGATGGTCAATCCGTCGGCAATATCAGATACTTAAGCGATATCTATTGTATCTTGTATATCTCAGATGTAAAAACTCACGCCAACGGAGGAGCGTGCGTTGAATGTAATCGTTAGGGCAGCGTTGACGCCCAATGTTGTAGAGCGGCCCTGCGAAATATGCGGATCACCGCACTCGGATATCCTAACGCGGGATGCTGCCGCGCCCTGGCCCCTTGTCCGGTGCAGCCAGTGCAGCTTCGTCTACCTTCAAAAGGTGCCAACGTACGCGGCCCTGGCCGCCGATTTCCCGTGGGAAGTGACATTCACAGCCGAAAAGCAGCGCCGCTCAAAATCGCGCCTCGGCTGGCTGGACGCAGCAACGCGCTGGCGCACCTATCCGGGCCACGCCCTTGACCGATATCGGCGTCGGCATGTGCTTGGCCTCACGGGCAACGTCCTTGATGTCGGTTGCGGCGGATCCTGCCGCGTTCCAGCCGGTCCGATCCCTTTTGGTGTGGAGATCAGCAGCGCATTAGCGACCCAGGCCGCACCAGCATTTGCCGCCCGCGGCGGCAGCGTCGTTCATGCAAGCGCGGTAGACGGGATCGATACCTTCGCGGACTCCTTCTTCTCTGCCATCCTCATGCGATCGTATCTGGAGCATGAGATCCAGCCACGACTTGTGCTGCAGAAGGCATTCCGCAAGTTGGCGTCAGGCGGCAAGGTATTTGTTCGTGTACCTGACTATGGATCCGTCAACCGTCGCGTAGCCGGGAAACACTGGTGCGGCTTCCGCTTCCCCGATCACGTGAACTATTTCACAGGACGTTCTCTGCGCCGGCTCGCGGAAAGCACAGGTTTCACTTACCGCCGTATCAATTGGCTATCGCCGTTGGACGACAACATCATTGCGATCCTGACCCGTCCTTGACGGCAAAAATGCTGCGGTCGCGCTTGCCTGCTCTGGCCTGGATGGCAGACAGAAAACCTCGCATTCCGACCGGTGCATGTGGCCAGCATCTCGCGTGGACACATTAGACGGGCTCCCGCAATCTGAGCATGCGACATCTCCCGAAGCCCTGCGCCAGTTCGATTGTTCGAACCAATGCCTGGGCTTACCGACCGAGATGTGAACTCGGCCGACTCACCTGCACGTCGAATAGACGTCTCAGCTTCCCCGGCGCACTATTATCGCCCTTCCATCATTTGACTATGATTTTACCGGTCATGCCAGCCTCCCGGTGTCCCGGAATAAGGCATGCGAAATAGAGCTCTCCGGGCGCTGAAAACTTCCACACCAGGTCACCGGTCTGCTTCGGTTGAAGGCGTTTGGCATTGGGATCGTCGTGGTCCATGTCGGGCATCGCCTGCATCATTTCGGCGTGCTCTTCGATCTCCTCGGCGGTTCCCAGTATAAACTCGTGCTCCAGTTCGCCATCGTTCTTGAGCCGAAACCGTACTTGCTCATTGACAGCGACGGTAATCTCTTCCGGAGCAAAGAGCATGTTGCCGTCACCTTCCTGCATCGAGATTTCGACAATCCGGACCAGGGCGTTCGTATCACCCGGTACTCCCGCGGCTGTTTCCCTGCTGACACTATGACCTTGGGGTCCGTGGGCCAATGCTGGTGCGGTTGCGAGCAAAGCAGCAATGGTGAGCAGTGTCCGTCGACGCATATCAATTTCTCCCGTCTTCATAGATGTTAGCGTTGGTTTCGAGGCTTCTAATCGGCCACGAACCTGGCTTGAAGCGAATGTCCATCCGCCAGCGTACCCATGACCACAACTTTTGCACCGGAAGACAACGGAGCGGCGAGCTTGCCAACCAGCTTGTTCGTCTCAACGGCGGCAAGGTCGATCTGCACGGTCTTACCGTGATCCTGGACGATGGCTTTGGCTTTCGCGCCCGCGGATGCAATCGGCGCATCTTTTTCGCCGGTGAGATAAAACGTTAGCTCTTCGGCCGATGGCACGAACTCGACGTGATGGCCGTCGACATCGACCAGGGCCCCGCCGTTCGGGCCTTTAGCGGCATCGTGAGCCATTGCGCTTACGGGGAGCGCAAAAGCGCACACCGCGGCTAGCACCACAGCCGCAAGTTTTGACGTTCTAGGCATGTTCGACCTCATTTCTCTCGTTAGTAGACTTCAGCGGTTTGGCCGCTCGCCACAGGTTGGCGGCTTTCGGCGAGCCGCTTCACAGCAGGCGCACCGAACTTCAGGAACAGGATGGGTGTGAGGATCGTGTCGAGCAGCGTCGCACTAATGAGGCCGCCGAAAATCGTGACCGCTACTGGATGCAGGATCTCCTTGCCCGGCGCATCAGCCCCGTAGAGCAGTGGCATCAAAGCCATCCCCGCGGAAAGGGCCGTCATCAGCACCGGCGTCAGCCGTTCCAGGCTCCCTCGCACAACAAGCTTCTGGCCGAAAATCTCGTTCTCGTGCAGGACCAGGTTGATGTAGTGGCTAATCTTGAGGATTCCGTTCCGGGCACTGATGCCAGTCAACGTGATGAATCCGATCATCGAGGCGACCGATAGTGGCTGCCCCGCAAGCCACAAGGCGATCACACTGCCGATAAAAGCGAGCGGGACATTGCCCATGATGATGAGCGCGAGCACGGCGGAACGGTAGCGGCTGTAAAGCACTATGAAGATCGAGGCGAGCGAGACGAGCGATAACCCCAAAATCATCCGCGACGCCTCTTCCTGCGCCTGGAATGTCCCTTCAAGGCTCGTTGAATAGCTACCCGGTAGGGAGATCGATGCCAAAACCTCACGAATGCTCGCGACGATCCCGGCCATATCGGACCCGTCAGTGTTGGCCAGCACGACGATGCGCCGTCGTCCGTTCTCGCGCGCGATCTGGTTCGGCCCTTCGGTCTCTTCGACCGTCGCAATCCGGCTGAGCGGCACGCGCCCCTTAGGCGTCTGGATCAGAAGCTCGCTCAAGCCCTCCGTGGTGCGGTCGGCCTCGGACAAGCGCATCACAACGTCAAATCGCTTGGCACCATCGAGGAGGGTGGAAACGGTGCGGCCATTGGACAGGCTTTCGAGAGCTTCCGTGACAGCGGCGGGCGTGACGCCAAACAAAGCCGCCCTGTCCGCATCGACGCGGATTTCGAGCTGCGGGATGAGAACCTGCTTCTCGGTCTGAAGATCGACCAGACCGTCGATGCCCGATAGCTTCGATCTAAGCGTCTCCGCCAGACCTCTCAGCGTGTCGAGGTCATCGCCATAGATCTTGAGGGCAATTTCGGCCCGGACGCCGGACAGGAGGTGGTCGAGCCGGTGCGAAATCGGCTGTCCGACATTGACGGTGGCTGGAAGCACAGCAAGCTTTGCACGCACATCGGCAAGGATCTCTTCGCGCGTCCGATCGGACGTCGCCAGATCGACGTCAATCTCGCTCGAATGCACGCCTTCTGCGTGCTCGTCGAGCTCGGCACGTCCCGTGCGCCGTCCCGCAGCCTTGACCTCGGGAACCTCAGTGAGCAGTTTCTCTGCGATGAGCCCAACCCGGTTGCTTTCTTCAAGTGAAATACCCGGATTGAATGCCATGCTGATTGTGAGCGTACCCTCGTTGAACGACGGCAGGAACGCGCGCGGCAGAGCAGAAGCCGCCATACCGGCAACGACAACAGCCGCAGCGATCGTCACAACAATCGCTTTCGCGTGGCGGAACGCCCAGTGCAGCAGACGCTCGTTGCCGCGCTTCAGGACGCGGACCACGGCACCGTCGTGATGATCGAGCTCTTTCGCGTTTCCGAGAAGATAGGACGCCAGCACCGGTGTCACCGTGATCGAAACCAGCAGGCTTGCCAGGATAGAAACGATGTAGGCTACGCCCAACGGAGCGAATAGGCGCCCCTCGATACCTGACAGGGCGAATAGGGGAATGAATACGAGCACGATGATGGTGGTCGCATAGACGATACCGGAGCGAACCTCGATGCTGGCGTCCGCCACTACCTGCAGAAGGGGGAGCGGATTGCCCCGGGCCCGGTTCTGCCTGAGCCGCCGGAAGATGTTCTCGACATCGACGACCGCGTCATCGACCAGCTCGCCGATGGCAATCGCCAGCCCACCGAGCGTCATCGTGTTGATCGACAGACCAAAGGCTTTGAAGATCAGGACCGTGACCAGAAGGGACAGGGGAATTGCGGTCAGCGAAATGAGCGTGGTCCGGACGTTAAACAGAAACAGGAACAGGATGACAGCGACCACGACCGCCGCCTCCATCAGCACACTCTTGACGTTGCCGATCGACGTCGAAATAAAATCAGCCTGCCGGAACAGGATCTGATCGACATTGATGCCATTCGTTAGGTTCTTGTCGAGCTCGGCCAGAGCGGCCTCGACGATGCCCGTCAGCTTGACGGTGTCGGCACCGGGCTGTTTCTGGATCGAGATGATAACCGCCGGTGCGCCGTTGAACCCGGCGTCGCCCCGCTTGACACGCGCCGCGTAGGCGACGTCCGCCACCTGACGCAGCAACACAGGATGATCGTCGCGCGTCACAACGACGACGTTCCGGAGGTCTTCAAGATCTGTTGTCCGGCCGAGGTTGCGAATTAGATATTCGCGGCCATGCTGATCGACAAAACCGCCTCCGGTGTTGACTCCGAAGGCGCGGATCGCACGCTCGATGTCCTCGATGTCGACATTGAGGGAGGCCAGCGCGGCAATGTTGGGGGTCACGCGGAACTGGCGTACTTGGCCGCCGATCGCGATGACTTGGCTGATGCCCGAAATCGACAAGAGGCGCGGCCGGATGACGAAGTCGGCCGTCTCCCGCACGGTCATTGGATCGGCTCTATCGCCGCCTGTGATGGCAATCAGCATGATTTCGCCCATGATGGACGACACGGGGCCCATCTGCGGGCTGATTCCGGGCGGGAGTTGCGCGGCGATGCTCGCCAACCGTTCGGCCACCTGCTGCCGGTTGCGGTAGATGTCGGTGCCCCAGTCAAACTCGGCATAAACGACGGAAAGGCCGACGCCGGAGACCGACCGCACACGCGTTACGCCTGGAATGCCGTTGAGCGCCGTTTCGATTGGATAGCTGACGATCTGTTCGACCTCGGGCGGGGCGAGACCCTCCGCTTCGGTCATGATAGTGACAGTCGGCTTGTTCAGGTCCGGAAACACGTCGACCGGCAGCGTTCGCAGAGCGAGTGATCCCCAAACAACAAGGAGTGCCGCCGCCGCGAGCACGGCGATTCGGTTGTTGAGGCTGGACCTGACGAGAAAGTTGAACATCACTGCTTTCTCACCGGACCTGGTTGATGAGTTCGGCGCCGCGCGTCACCACGCGCATTCCGGCGTTGATGCTCCCCGTCACGCCGACGCGCTCGGCATCGATGGGGAAAGTCTGGACCACACGTGGTTCGAAGCGTTCCGCATCGACATGGGTCCAAACGACCGGCTGGCCGTTCGGCGAGCGAACGACGCTCGCGCGCGGGACCGGAACGGCCTCGACCGATTCTTCGATCACTGCATGCACCCTCACCGGCTCGCCGACATTTAGCGTCGGGCCGTCGCCCTTGATCCTGAAGAGGAGCGGCACCGCTTGCTGGCGAAGGACCGGTGAACGGCCGGCAAAGACAACAGAGACCTTGCGTCCATCCGCCGTCTGGGCGAGGGCGTCTTTGCCTGATCGCTCAATGCTTGTTGCGGATACCGGGTCGAACGCGAGGGCCTCGATCCAGAGATTGTTTGGATCGACGATGAGAAACAGCACGGTCTGCGCCTCGACCACCTGACCTGCTGTTATGTTGGCTTGAGCCAGGATGCCGTCAGCAGGTGCGCGCAACGCCTCTCGATCCTTCAGGACTGGATTGATGGCTGCGCGCCTACGACGCAGAATATCAAGCTCAATCCTCGTATCAACGATCTGGCTTGCTGGCACTGCGCTGCCACTTAACGGTTCAATGCGCTTGAGCTTTGCTTCAAGCAGGGCAATTTGTTTGTCGAGATCACCTTGGGTTTGGGTAATGTCGCTCTGGTCGACCAGCTCAACCCGTGGCATGAGATAGCCAAGCAGATCGCCTTTCCTGACCTTGCTTCCGATGGCTGGGAATCCATCCTCGGGCGGCTCAATCCGACCGGCTAGCAAAGACTGCACCACGCCGCTGCGATTGGGGTCTGAAATGACTTGGCCAATTAGACGGACAGTCTTTTGCACTGTCTTCGCATTGTCGGTTTTAAAGGTGGCGATGCTCAGTAGCCGTTGCGCCGATTTGGGCACGAACACCGCGCCATCCTGCAGACGCCGTGAGGCCTCGGGCAAGTCGAGTACAACTTGACCCCGCGCAACGGTCTCATCCACATGGCGTGCCCCGTTGGTCAGCACAACGGTCGCCATGGCCACGGTGCTAAGTCCGGACACTGCTGCTGCCAAGACGAAGGCTCTGCGAACCGCGCGCGGACCTTTGATGGCCAGCAGCGACAGCACCATCGCTAGACCCAAAGTGCTGGCCAGCATCCATAGGGGAACGTTGGGCAGTGCCGTTCCGTGCGGGATGATGTGATCCCACAGCGTGTCGTGTGACGGTTCCGCCTGTGGCGGATCTGGGATGTCGAGGCGCCCAATCAACAGGTCGGATTTGGGGCCTGCGGTGATCGAGAATGTTAAGTCGTAGTGGCCCGATACCGTCACCCAGGGCGCCTTGAACTCGTATGCGCCCCTGCTTTCTATCGCGGTGGTCGTTTCATCACCGCGCGTCATTTCGATCGTGGCACCCGTCACGTCCTCGTTGGACCAGAAGTCATTGACGTAGACGATGAGCTTGCCGCCGTCGCGCGCGCTTGGGATTCCGACCAGCTCGAATTCCTGGGAGTGAGCATCGATGCGCGGCCCAGTTGATGAGGTTACGGCCGGCTTTTCATCCCCGTGATCCTCGCCGCCATGGGCAAGAACAAGGGATGGAGAGGAGGATACGGTTGCAACGAACACCGCTGCGGCGAGTGCCATCACAGCACGGCGCCCGCACTTGATAAAACCCTTGTGTTTCATAATGGCCGTATCCTCGCTCTCGTTCTACCGCGTTACTTCTGACGCTTAGCGAGCTGATCCTTCATCATGGCGATCTCGCTATCCTGCGCTTTGATGATGTCCGCGGCGAGCTTCCGCGTGACCGGGTCCTTGCCGTATTTCAAGTAGACGTTCGCCATGTCGATGGCACCCTGATGGTGCGGGATCATGCCCATCAAGAAGTCGACATCGACATCGCCGGTCATCTCCATGCTCATGTCTTTGTGCATCTTGGCGTTGACCACCGCGAAGGCCGCTGCCGCTTCACTTTTCGGGGCTTCGGCGGCTTTCATATGGTGCATACCGTGCATGTCGTGCCCGCCGCCGGCATCAGCCATCTGCATGCACTTCATGTCACCCCATTTACCCATACCGTTGCAGCCGCCGCCCTCGGCGCTGGCCGCAACGGGCGTGAACAGTAAGGCAGTTGCGAAGAGGAGAGTTGTCGTTTTCATCGTGATGTCCTTTGGTCCTGTCAGGCTGCGTTTGTGTCGCGGTTAGCGGTACACCGCGCTCGTGGAATACGTGTGGGCTCCCAAACTTCCCGGGGACTGTGGCTGAAGGCCTGACTACTCACCGATGCAGTGATTTGCCTTGCGCGCCGCACGAAGTCGCACAGTTTGCCGTTTGGGGATTCCATGTTGGAACTCCTGCGTTTGGCTTCGAATTCATCTTGGTGTCCCACAGCAATTGCCGACGAGATCGGAATGACCGGCGGGCGGCGCAGCAACCGAAGTCGCGAGCCCGATTTGGGAGGGTGGGAACAGCTGCGCGAGTGATCGTAAGCGGATCACGTTGCGCGGAGGCTCTGCCGCGGCAGAACGACGATCAGGCCTTCGGCGGCCGATCGAGACCAATAACGACATCGAGATGGAGCCAACCCGAACGCGCCAAATGATAGCGCGTACGATTGCAGAGGTCGTGCGTCCATTCCGCAGGCTCGATGATCATGGAAGGACAGCAATGCCCGGCCACACCGCACGAGGAGACACCGGAGCCGCAACAGATTCCGGGCGGACAGGCCGTCACACCTTTATGCGCCGGTGCGGCATTGGCGGAAGTGTGCCCGTCACTTCGCATTTTCGGATGGGCCGACGAGGAGAGTGACGACAGTGCAGTCGTGGAGGTAATCTTGGCGGCGAACTGTTGTGGTACTGCCGTCCGTGCATCGTACTTTATTGTCACAACCGTAGGAGATTGTGCGTGGACGTGACCGGCATGCGCCAAAGCATGCGCCGTAAAGCCGAACAGGACGGCTATCACCACGATCGCTAGCTTGACTGCCTGCACCAGCCTCACGCGTCTTTCCCTCGGGTTCCCGTCAAGCCTTCTTGTCGTCTATTCGCTTCGATTGCGACAGTCAGATCCTAGCGAATCTCACTGGCCCAGCTTTGCCAGAAGCGGCATCAGCGAGAACTCCAAATCCACGGTAGTTCTTAAATCGAAGGCGCACTGCGACCTTCCCTTTGGCCCATCAGGGTATACCCCTGCGGGGTATCACGTCAATCGGATTACCCAAGTCGCTTAGACATGACGGGCTCGTCGCACGCCAACGCACAGCGAAAGTTTGCCGCACTGAGCGCCATGTGATGGTTGTCGACTGTTCCGGCAGAATTGAAGGCCGGTCACATCCATGATCCGGACCACAGATCTTCGATCTCACGCCCAAGAGTATCGTGCACCCGACGCCGGTCACGCGTTCTGTTCTTTCGTCGACGGCAGGGAGAAGTTTGGTCATCTGCTTTCTGCGGTAGCGTCAATCTAGAAGAGCTCGGACTTTAGGTATGTCAATTGATGTTCAGAAGAAGAACGAGGCCCAATTGGACCTCGTCTCAACAACAGCGCTAGCGCCGAACTGGCCTTTCGGATCGCGGGGTCCTCGGCAACCCATCGTGATAGGGAGGCTTATGATGGGCGATGACCATTTCCCCCTTCCGCTCCGCTGGGGTTCCCTCTTGTGCGGAAGTTTTCCTGAGCTTCGTGGTTTTGCTCGGTGTCGCGTGGTCATGCGGCATCGCGTATGGCGCGCGCTTGTAGGGAAAGGCCCACAGCGTGTGTGCCGCTGCTTGGCCGCCGGCGGCCAAAAGGACGACTGCCGCAAGAACAAGACTGGTAGTTGACGATTTAATCAATTTGTCTCTCCGGAGCTGAGGTTGCGCCTTACGTGAGGACAGTTCGGGCGCAGCCCCGCGCGGGTTACAAGCACGAGCCTATTGGCACCAAAGGCAACAGCCCGTGACAGCCGTGTAACCGAGGGACAGTGTGCTGCGAACTGTTGAAAAACGGGGAGCACAAATGCAGGCGCACGAGGCCGATTTAAAGCGCTTAATGGTTGAAGGCCTCGGCGGTGATGAGACCTCTTACCGCCTGCTGTTGGAACAACTCAGTCGGCATCTGCGCGGCTACTTTCGTGCTAAGTTGACGCAGGCGGGCTTCGGCGCAAACGACGCTGAGGATCTTTTGCAGGAAGCCTTGATCGCTATTCATACGCGGCGGCACACCTACGATCCCGCTGCACTTTTGACGCCATGGATAAGTGCGATCGCCCGCTACAAGCTCATTGACTACCTGCGCCGGACCAAGGGAGTGCGCTCCACAGTGTCCATTGACCTTGCCGATGAGTTTCCTGCCGTCGACACACAGGTCGCGGCAGAAAGCAGTCACGATCTACAAAAACTTCTCAGTCGAATTCCTACCAAGATGCGTCAAGCCATACAGAGCGTGAAGATTGATGGCCTCAGTGTCGCTGATGCCGCCAAGCGGAACGGCATGTCGGAATCCGCCGTGAAAGTTAATATTCATCGAGGCCTAAAAGCGTTGGCAAATCTTTTAGCGCAGGAGCATTCAACATGAAGACCGACGAACTCATGAATGTTCTGAGCACGAATCTGGAGGTTGTGGATACGCGCCGTGTGTTTCGTGAACTCGCGGCAGCCGTTATGGTCGGCACCGTTGCAGTCCTTGCCTTCGTATTTTTTGCACGCGGCATTCGGGCCGACATTCGCGAATTGCATGCTTTGCTTTTCATAAGCCTGAAGGTCAGCCTGGGCCTTGGGGTCGTCAGTGGAGGCTTGATATTTCTTGCTCAGGCCGCTCGCCCGAGAAGCGGGCGCAAGTTTGCGCCAAATGTTTCGACTTGGTTCGTTACTGCCGTCGCCCTTCTTGCCATCGCCAGCCTCACTGCCAAGCCGATCTGGCATTGGCACACCATGGCGATGACTGATGGTTGGCTCGAATGTCTCGTTTCGATCCCCTTCATCGCGATTGTGCCCTTCGCTGTAGTCGTCTGGGCGCTACGTCGGATGGCCCCCACGGATCTCGTGCGCGCGGGGGCCTTGGCGGGCTTCGTCGCAAGCGGCATAAGCATCATCGGTTACGCGCTGCATTGCACAGGAGATTCCGTTTCCTTCATCACAATATGGTACGGCGGCACTCTTCTTCTGTGCACTATGGCGGGAGCCCTGCTCGGACCTAGATTGCTACGTTGGTGAAGCGCAAAGCGCGTCGGTGCTTTCTCCATACGTGCAACCGCACCCATCAATTCTTGGTCTCGCAACACCGTAGACCGCTTCATTGGTGTGCAATGCGTACGCGTCGACGATCATTGACATCTCTGTGGAGTGCCGTGCCAGGCGTTGTTTGGGCCAAATCATGGGCGCGGCCGTCAAGGCGCCCAAGCAGCTTCCGCGTGTCGTCATCGGTTGCACGTTTTGTCAGAATGCCCTGCAGCAGATTGATCGTCTGCAGCGGCTGGCGCAGGTCGTGACTGGCGGCTGCGAGAAAGCGGGACTTGCCCATGTTGGCGCGCTCCGCCACAGTTTTCGCCGCCGCCAATGCCTCGCTCTCGCGCTTGGCGTCGGTGACATCGATGATCGACAAAAGGACCTTTCGGCCAGCAATCGATCCGTTTCCCATGGCGCGGGCGCTCATCTCGAACGATCGCGTTCCGAGCATGGGAATCTCAAGCGCGATTTCGGCTTCAGGAAGGCCCGGTCCGTCGGTGCGAAGGACGTCGAGAAATTTGCGCAGCCCCGGTACATCGAAAGGCGCGCCGATATCGTTGAGGTGCCGGCCGACGGAGTCCGACGGCTGGATATCGAAGACGTCATAGAACGATGTCGACGCGGAGATGACGCGAAGATCGGCATCCAAGACCACGAGCGGCTGGCTGATCGTCGCGATGATGCTGTCCGAGAAGGCGCACGCAGCCTGTATCTCAGCCTGAGCGGCCTTGATCTCGGAAATACCGGCAAAAGGTCACGACCACGCCCTCGACGTGCGTGGCGTCGCTGCGATAAGGCAGGATGCTGCGGATGTACCAGGCGCCGTCGTCGGCCTCGACCTCGCGCCGCGTCGGCACCGACGTTGCGAGAACCGAATTGGCATCGCTCAGCAGAGCGTCAAACGCCAAAGATTCTCGTTGGTTACGTGCGTGCCGCCCCACCAACGATTGATGCGATTAGACGTAGCGAAATCGGCTTCTCCATTGAGCAAGGCGTAGCCAAAATCGGTTACCTGCAGCTCGCTGCGCCTATAGTTGGAAAAGCGCTCCGCGTCGTCATGCAGTGCCAGCGAGAAAGGCCGTTCGCGGAGCCCTGCAACAGCCGGGATCTCGCTGGTGGCAAGATCATCGAGCAGGCGACCGAGCGTCCAGTACGAATACACTGCGGACCCGTCCATTAGCGACGCGAACACGTCCCCAGGTCGTGTGGTGCCTTGCCATATCAGAGTGAGCATGTGCGCCTGAGTGTGGGACAGCGCCGACCCAGCGGCCGGCAACTCGGCGAGCAGCTTCCAGCCGGTCGGTTGGAGGATCGGCAGATCGATAGCGCATCCCGCTCCCATCAATGCATGCCATGCCTCGGGTGTGGGGCTGCAATAGGCCTGCCAAGCAAGTTCGGCGGCTTCAAACTGCTTTGCTGTCGCGGGACGCGCCTCGTCTCGCCATTCGGATATTTCGTCGGGCAAGCAGTGGCCCAGCTGCTTTGGCGCCTGGAAAAGCGACAGTGGTCCGCTTCTTCCAGGACCCGACATCCACCAGTTCAGTAGTTGCACTTGCAGGAGTTGTCCGTTGGGCGCTGATCGACCCAGAACTCTATATCGTACCCAATTGCGCGAGCAGCTATAGCCTTCCAGGATTCGGCCGCCTCGTTTTCGAACTCTGCCTCCCAGTCCTCGGCATACGTCGAGAGCTCCTGCTTTCGAGCGAAAAAACTAACCGGACCGTCGACAAGAGAATAACAAAGCCCAATCTCGTCCGCGATACGGGCCGATTTCATAGCGCCGATCAATCTCGGCATGATGACTACTTATGAATCTTACGGCATGAAATCGTATGGGTATTCATTGAGCGATACCATCACGGTGCAGCCGCCACGCACCCCGTCAAGATACTGGTGCCCTTTGCTGCTGTTGGATAGCCGCTCAGTCAGCACGGCAAATCGAGCGCACTCTCCGGGGTCAAGAACCAGTCAAAACAACCGGCCTCATCGGCTCTGACTATGCCGCCTTCCTCTCGCGTCGGCCTGATGATCACCGTCTCACCCGTGGGCGATATAAAGCCCACAGCCGACAGTGACACGTCACGAGGATGGGCTGCGAATATCCGCAATAAGGACGCGAGTTGGAGCAGATCATTACCGTCTCCCCACATCAGCAGAGCGGGGCGCACCTCACTCTCCATGAATCCGAAGCGCATCTCTATGCCCGTAGAATAATTGGTGCCTTTAGCATCTTGCGGTTGCAGAAGAAGGCACGCAAAGATGAGTTTGCGCCCTGAAGGTCACTGCCTAAGGTGAACGAGTAGCCGGCCCTCTTAAGGTCGGCAACTCTTGGAGGGGCGCGGGACTTGAATGGGGTGCAAGCATCGGGCTCGATCCGGCCAAATTCGGCACCCCGCTACGGGCGCTCGAAGTCGATGATGCGATTGAGGTCGCGGAGAAGATCGACATCTGAGGACTGCTTGACTTCCGCGACCGGACCTGGTTGCCGAGCCTCCAGGAGGCGCCGACCACGGGTTGTGGACTTCCGCTAGTGGGACTCTCCAGTTCCCACCAAGTCGTCGAGATGCCGAGATTCCGGACATTTCCAAGCGATGGTCGTCGGGACAAAGAGGGCCGAGTAAGGGAGGCCGCTCCACATTCAACAGCGGACACTCACCGGTCGCGCACAACACACGTGATGTTGCGGGTGTTCTCGATGATCGTCCGGCTGGCCGAGACTCGACTGTCGAAAACCGATATGGCCGCACACCAGCGGCATGTAGGCCATCGATCCGCGCGGAAGGAGTGCGATTCCCCTCGGCTCCACAAAAACATCCAAAAAATCCGATACTTAGAGTCCAAAAACCTGTCGAAACCTCGCACTGAGTTGCAAGGTCTTTCATGGCCGTTCCCAAACCTTGGGGCATGTTTTGTGCGGCTCGACTTGTTGGCCGAACTGCGGCCGTTGCCCGCCTTCTTGCGGCAAGCAACCCGATTGCGAGCATTCCTGCTCGCCTTGGTGCATCCTTCAGTTCAGGTGAGGAGCGCGGGCCGGCCTTGGGCACTCCGCGCTTGATCGACGAGAGGAATTGCAGGTACGGCTGAGTCGCGGCGGACGCTCCACTTGCGACAGCCGACACTTTACTGGTCGCCCTCTGGGCCATTGACAGCCTCAAAATCAAGGCGCGAGTTCGGATTGCGCTGCAACCTCATGCGTTCCGCTCTTTCGGTCTTGCTGGTGCCGTTCTGAGGTCGCGCTCTGTCCGAGCGGGCAACGGCTGCTGCGCACTGGTGCCCGGTCCGTCCTCATGCACGATTTCAGCTGTGAGACCGCGCTCAGCCAGCAACTTGTTGAGGCGGGCGAGGTCGTCGCACCATCCCTGCTCAGCTTCTACATCCCGACGATTGACGCCAGCACTTCGGCCGGGATGATCGTACGCGCGTACCTTCGACTGGATGGCACCGCCAGGACCAGCGCTAAGCTGCACGTCATAATTCGGTTCGAAGGGCTTGCTGATCGTGATGCGACTGCTCTCGTCCCATACAGCACCCTGCAAGTTCACCTCATAGCCGAGTTCATTAAGCTCGCTGAGAAGCAAAGACCGGATGCGCTCGCCGTCTTCTCGCTTGCCTTCCGCCTCTGCCCAAGTGCGAGCCTCCGCCGAAACGCTCCGTGCCGCCATGACGTCATCAGATTCAGCTACTGTAGCGAGTCTCTTGCGCAAACTATCTGCGCTAAGCGACTGAAATGGCGTGAGCCACGCGAGACCCTCGTCGATAAGACTTTCGATTTCGCGCTTTCTCTTGGCGACATCGAGACGCTCCTGAGCCACGAGTTCAATCGAATCGATCAACAGGCCACGCTCAGAGATGGCTTTGGCTGGGATGTCCCTCAATCGTGCCATGAGATCGTCCACAGAGACGCGGTCGGACTGTAGGCGAGCTAGCTTCTCCGAGAGTTGGATGACCCGACCAGACACTGCAGCGATCTCCGCTGAGCCGGCAGCATATGATTCTTGGTCTGCTTCCTCGAACCCGGTGTTCGCTTTTGTGGTGCGAGCTTCTGCTCGCGATGCAGCCAGTAGGTCTCTCGCGAGAGCCATCTGATCGTCAGTCATTTCTGGGCTAGAGACTGTGAGTGGTGTCGCGAGCCGGTCCCTGACAAGTTTCTCGATCTTCGACTGGGCCTCCTGAAAGCTTTCTCCGAAGAGGCTGCCGGCCTTCCCAGCAATAGCCTCGAGTTCTTTCCGATCGCCAGTGGCTTCGGTCGACGCTAATAGCGTGGCTGCGGTCAGTTCGAGACGCAGTCGTTTCGCCTTTGCGTCGGAAAGCTCCTTCTCGAGCCGTCGTACAACGTCGGGGAGCTCATCGTATAAGCGGTTGTAGTCATCGACGAACTCGTTCCACCGGTTCGCGTCAACAAACTTGCGATAACGAGCGAGCGTCTCCTCCCAGTTCTCACCCGCAACTGGCTCGAGTGCTGCGAGCTCAGCCCGCAATCGCGCGCATCGCTCCAGCATCGATCTGATCAGCGCGATCTTCCGACGGGTCTCGCGTTCCTCAGCATCCGAGATCCTGTAATTCACGAAGACGAGCTTGCTCATGCCGCTCTTACCCTGGCTGTGGCCGCGCGCGCAGCGTGGATAAGGCGCTCGCGCTCGCGCGTTGGGTTCTGGACCCAAGACGATGATTGGATCCGGTGAAGAGTGAGCCCAGACCGGGCCAGCAACTTTGGTCTCCAGACTTCTCGCGCCCGAGCTCGTTGCAGCAGGTGGTGTCGCGGGCTGTCGAACTCGACCCCCAGGGCATAGAGCCCCGTAACGGCATGTTTCACGGCAATGTCGAGGCTGAAGGCGTCCTCAATAGGCATTAAGGATGCGTCGAACCCTTCCCGTTGCAGCGCCTCGAGGGCTTGTAAAACAAGTTCGTCTGCCGTCGGCTCTGGCCCGGGCATTGCGTAGTGAGGCTTGCTGTCAAACGCGTTCAGGATGCTGCTCGATGCCTCTAATTCACCTTCGTGGACGAGTTCAGCGTAGCGCATGTACCCCTGCAGATAGTCTCGGGCCATAGTGGGGGCACGGCGCTGTCCGATGAAGCTCGAAATCTCCGCAGTTGGCATAGAAGTAACAAGTACGACCTTCTGCTTTGCACGGGTAACCGCGACATTGAGCCGGCGTTCACCACCCTGTTGGTTCAGAGCGCCGAATACGCGCTTAAATACACCGTTCTCATCGCGGCCGAATGTCGTGGAAAAGACAATCCAGTCACGTTCGTCGCCCTGGACGTTTTCCAGGTTCTTGACGAAGAAGCCCACGTCTTCACCTTCGGAAGATCGCGTCCGTTCACGATCCAGGGACCGGGCAAACCTGCGATCATCTTCGGCATGCTGTTGAAGACTCGCTTCTATCAGTTCAGCCTGCTTCATGTTGAATGTAACGACTCCGACAGTCGGAGGCGTTGGCATCGATGTCCAGAGGTCTGAGAGCAAATCGACGATTGCAGCCGCTTCGTCCCCGTTGGTTTGGTTCTTATAGAGGCCATCGACGCGGTGGACTTCGATGGGCTTTGCGCGCTGCACATCCTCCGCTGGCCTTCGGACTGGCACGTTCAGCTTGCCGCCGTAGTAGGCTGCATTTGAGAAGGCGATCAGCTCGCGATAGGCCGAGCGGTAGTGAATGTCGAGGCTGGCTGGCGGCAACAGACCTGAAGCAAGGGTGAGAAGATCTTCACAGTCCTTGATATGGCGCTCACTGGCGTCCAGCTCGCGCTGATCAATCGATGCCGAACCAGCTTCTGCATCTGCACCATCTTCAACCGGGTCGTCGTCTGGCACTGCCCAGGGGTCTTCGAAGTCATCATCGACCGGATTCGGGGTGTCCAGTTTCGTACCGAAGAAATTTGTAGGGGGTAGCTGCTTCTCATCGCCGCTTATGATGGCACGCTTGGCTCGGAAGAGCGCGGGGAGTGCATTGACCACGCGCATCTGCGAAGCTTCATCAAAAATGACGACGTCGAAGAGCCCGGGTTCCATGGGCAGCATTCGGCTTGCCACATCCGGGTTGACCAGCCATACGGGCCGGAGTCTTAGCAGCCCCAAGTTGCGGCCCCTGTCGAAGACCTGACGTAGCCTGAGTTGATTGGGTCCACCCAAGGCCCAGACGCGAGCCCACTGATCCACGCGCGCCAATCCGGATTGGCCTATGTGGCCGAGGTAGCGTCGGTTGATATCACGCATCTCGGTGTCGAGCCGCTCGAGTTCGCCGATCTCTTTCTCTAGCTGCGTTCGTAGGCGCTGCAGCTGCGGATGACGGGTTTCGATTTCTCCCTTCCATGCGGTCGCTGCTTCCCTGCGCAGGAGGGCGGCGATCGAGTCGCTCGGGTTGGCCGCGGCGCGAAGCTTCTCGACAATCGGCTCCAGCTCGACGAACACGGCGCGCGCGGCGGGTGAAAGCGTGGCCTCCCGCAGTCGAAATGTCTGGAATGCAACAAGGGTGGGCACCGCCTCGTCGATAGCCTTCCAATCTAATGGTAATGTCCGTTCAACCTCGACACCTCTCGCAATGCCTCGCATGGTCTCGTCAGCAAAGTGCGGAGCGAGGCGCTCGGCACGTCTCAAGGTCATCTTGTTCACGGCGGCAACGGCGGTTGCGAAGCCGACGGCCGTTAGAAGGGGCGCCAGCGGTGAGCGGTCGTCGTCTCGTCTGTTCTGATCGAGATCGTCAGCCAAGTGCTCGACATGCGGCCAGAGCTCTGAAGAGGGTGCTCTGTCAAGGCGGTTTGCCATATCGCGAAAGCCGTCCAGCCACGTGGCGAGCCTTCGAGCCGCGCTCAAGAGCTGGCTGCGATCCGCAGGGCATTCGAGATTCTCGCCGAAGACCGAAGCGATCTCTATCAACTCCTGGAGCGAGGACCGGACCCCCTTCTCGAATTCTGCAGCTTCCGCATGGGCCAGGCAGGAGGCGCCATCGGTCTTGGTGGCGCGATGTGACAGAACGGATCTAGCCGCTCGACGGCGCAAGATCTGCGGAAAATTGAGGAACGAGAAAAGGCCTCCGATACTGCGCAGTGCTGGCAGAGCTCCCGAGAGCAGCTCGATCTCTTCGGATGTCCACTCTCTGACCGCAGCATGCGCCAGCGACGCCGGACCCGTCATGGCGAGGCGGTCAAGCTTCTCTAGGAGTTCCGAAAGGCGTTTTCGGCCAGCCTCGGCCGCGACGACGTGGGCCCCACTTGAGGCGAAGAAGCTACGCCAGCGACTCGCGCAGTCAAGCAGGTCGTTTGAGACGGCTTTTAGCGCCTCCTCGTTCTCATCGAGCCACTGTCCGAGGGCGTTTGGATCATGGCATGTAATTTTTTGAAGCTCCGCATCGAGCTTCTTGCGCTCCGCCAACACCCTGAGACGGGTCTCATCCGCAGTCCGCAAGGCGCCGAGATCTGAAGCGATCTGCTCGGCAAGCACTGTATCCGTCGCGAACGGACGCAGGATTGCGAGCGGGGTCCCAGTGACGCCCCCGTCAAGCCAGACCTGAATAAGGCCGGTGCATTCGCCTATGACGGCCTCGACTTCACCAGCATTCAACGGTGCGAGCAGCGACCGCAAACCGGGCACGGACACATCGGCCACGCGTTTGCCATTCTCGGCTATCATCGCAAGCACTTCACGATAGGTGAGGCCCAGACGATCGTCAGTCGCGTGAAGAGCTGCGTGATAGCTGTCAAGATCTGCTTCGATGGCGTCGAGCTGTGTCGCAACCTGGCGTCGCTTTGCTTGCGCATTGCCACCATGTACCGTACGGGCGTCGAGGACATGAGGCACTTGAGCGCGCAATTGTTCCAGGACAGGCTTCCGGTCGCTTTGCGTATTCTCGATACGAAAGACACGATGGTCGAGCTTCTCTGCCGCCAGACGCTTCTGTACGACATCGAGCGCAGCTTTCTTTTCGCAGACAACGAGCACGCTTTCGTTTCGGCCGATGCAGTCCGTTATGATGTTGACGATAGTCTGGCTCTTCCCGGTTCCGGGCGGACCTTGCACCACAAGACCAGGTGCGTGACGGGCCCGGAATACGGCGTCCTCCTGCGAAGGGTCCGCCTCCAAGGTGGTGTAGCGTTCAAGGTGAGAGACGTGACGAATTTCTTGTGCGGGCTCGGGCGCACGAAGGCGAAGCAGATACTCAAGAGCTGTACCTTCGAGCGGCTGCTGCTGTAATAGTCGGAGATCATTTGCGATTGCCTGGCTCGCAAATTCCGCCACGAAGATTGCAGCGCTGGCATGAATTTCGAGCTTGTTGGTCGCCTTGATGGTCTTGGCCTGAGGCACAGGCACAATCTTCTCGCTGATGGTGCCTTCAACCATCTCAGCAGCCGTTCTCAACACCGAGCTAAAGCTATCAAATCCGTCGCGAAGCTGGTCGTTTGCCCAATCTTGCCAGCGAGCACCGGCCTCGGGACCCATAATGGTCTCCAGGGCGGGATTGAGTTGCACCTCGCGCGTCTGATCGAATCCGATCGAAACGCGTCCTGCGGCTCCGCGCTGAACTGAAAGCGTCACAGGCCAGAGAAAGAAGGGAGCGATTCGGGTCTTCTCTCCATCGTCATTCTTGGCTCTGAGCGTGAGAATTGGAAACGCTATGAAGAGCGCATCAAGACCCGTATCGCGACGATAGGTCCGCGCCTTTGACTCCAGCGCACGCAGTCTATCGACGTGGCTTGCAGGCATGGCATCTAGAGGCAGTTCAACGGCTCCGTCCGAGCGGCTGACGACGCTGTCGAGAACGCGGGCCTGCAGGTCCGCTCTTCCGAGCCCGGTCACATCAAGCACGCTGGCTGTCGCGCGCATCTGGACAAGGGGGCCGCGTTGAATACTCGAGAGGACACGCCGTTCGAGGAAGCTGACGACGTTCCGAACGTAATCTTGATGCGGTGGTTCAGCCCAATCAGAGGCTGGCACAGCTAGGACGACCAGGAGCCGAGAGAGCGGCATGCGCCTGTTGGCGGCACGATACGTATCCATCCAAGAGTCGATGGCTGCACGCCCACAGCGCTCGAAACCCGGTACCCGCGCATCGAGATCATCAGCCAGAACTCGCCTTGGTCGGGCAAGTTCTCTTATCGCCGATCCGCGGTCAAACTCTGGGACTCCGGCCTCATTGGCGAGGTTCTGTGCATCCCTCAGGAGCTCTTCTGCCGGCCGGAAATTCTCAGTTGCTGCGGCTGAGAGGAGAAGCAGGTCTTCATCGGTGAGGCTACGCCGGTCGATGAGGCTACCGAGGACAGCATTGTCGCTGTCTGGAAAAAGCCCCCGTTTGGCTCTCCAGCGCTGTTCGAGAGCGGCTGTGGAGGTCGCGAGCTGGAGGATAGAAAAGCTATCTTCATCGAACTTGATGCGGGCGTCTTTGGCGCGCGAGCGAACGCGCTGAGCCCGATCGGCGAGCAAGACGAGCCAATGGTCGCTTGGCCTCTTGAGACGACGCAGGTAGGCGATCGGCTCGCGCGCGAGCCATTTGGCTCCCATATTTGGATCTGAGAGCAGCGCGGTCGGCGTAACGAATTCACCCTTGATGCACAGAGGCAGATTAGGGTTGAGCGCCGAGATTGCGAGCGCCAGCGGGAAATCGCTGTTCAATTCCTTCAGACGCTGATCGGATGCGAGCTTCTTGACCAGGTCCAGACCAGCCGGCGTCTTTTCGAACTCGTCGAGCCAGCTGGCAATCCGACCATGATCAAGCGCTGCCTGGGCGTTAGACCAATTCGCCTCTTCCGCCGCGATGAAGGCGAACTCTGCTGGTGATGTGATCTTGCGGTCTGCGAAGTGAATGAATGGACCGACGCCGGCCGCAGCGGCATGCTCGTACCCCGTTGGAATGTCGCTCTCGCCCTCCATCCAACGGAGGGCCTGCTCCGAGCGCCAGCGGCTTTCGTGGTTCCGCGTCAGCAGACCCTCAAGAAGATTGCGCCACCGGGGTTGGAGATCCTCCGGCAGGGCTACGCCGCGCGCCACGAGATGAAGCAAGAAGGCGCGATCGTGCACTCCCTCAAAGCATCGGCCGTCCGTCAACATCTCGAGCAGAACGATCCCGAGACTCCACCAATCGGAAGCTACGGTCGAAGCCTCAGCCACGGTTTCGGGGGCCATGTACCGACTGGTCTGCCGGAATCGGCTGGCCTCTACGTCAAACTCCGCGATACGTGCTGAGGCGAAGTCGGTTACGCAGGCGACCAGCGGACTTGTCGATCTCAGTCGGATGACGGCGGGCTGTAGATTGCCGTGCCTGAGGCCGCGCTGCTCGAACGCAGAAAGCGTCCGAATCAATGCGACAGCGATTTGTTCGATGGCATCGAGATCGCCAATAACTTCGTGGCGGAACTCCCCGAGGGTTCTACCTTCGACGTGCTCCCAGACCTCGTAAGCTCGACCGTCACTTCGTGAATGGGCGATAAGCCTGGCAACGTCGGGGCGCTCTAGGCGTTCCAATACAGCGTAGAGAGCTTGATCAGGCTCCATCCCTGCCTGAAAATAGCGCAAGACGCAGACCGCCTCCTCACTCGTGCGACGGGCAAGATAGAATTCAGAGTCAGGCGAGGTCAGGGGCAACTCGGCGACGATCTTCCAGTCGCCGATGCGCTTGATTCTTGGACCTGTAGCCTCCTCGGAAGAACCGAGCCTCGCTCCGCAGACGAGGCATAGGACATCATCCGGTTCAACTGCATGTCCGTTGGGGCAAAGGCCGTCAGGTTGTGTTCCCGCAGGCTCATCATCGGGAGCGGTCGGCTCGGTTGCGACATCTGAGGGCGCTGCGGGACCGGCCGTCTCATTTTTTGCATGCTTAGCCTCGCCGGCTGGCGTTGGATGGATGTCCAGCAATGGAAAGCGGCAGACCTCTCCGGTCTCCAGAGTGTTGAGACATTCGTCTTCGTCGAGCGGGCGCTCACTCGCGCAAGCGGGACAAGTGCGCACGTAGAGGGTCATGTGCTCACCCCCAGACGACCGGCCGAAGTCAGCGGCGTGATGCCGGCGCTCCGCAATCGGGTTCCCAGTCGCTCCAGATCTCCTGGTCCCGGAACCCCCGCCACCCAGATCAGCCCATCAGCTTCGGCAATAAGATCAAGCCTTCCGCCGCGATCCCGCCAAGCAGCTTCGGCCATCTGCCAGATTTCAGCCCCGCGCTTGGTGAGACACGTGGCGCGCTGGTTGGCCGAGCCGAAGAGGGGCGCACTGACCGCCTTCGTAGAATCGAAGGGCTCGGAGATCAGGAGGTCAATCAGTTCATGAATTGAGGAATGCCGCTCCATCAGCTGTTCGAGAGAAAAGCCGGAGTACGCGATGACGCTTGTGTCGGCGGCTATTCGAAGGCCCTCCAGCAGTTCCATCAAGGCCTCAGGTTGCTCGAACGGCTCACCTCCAGAAATGGTTATGCCGTCTGCTTCTTCCAGCCACGGCTGAACGCGATCTAGAAGCTCGGATACAACCTCCCTGCGGCGTGCCTCTGCCCACGTATCGCGACTCATGCATCCCTCGCACCGGATCGAGCATCCCTGAAACCAGATGCCGATCCGCCGACCCGGTCCTAGTGCCGTGATCGGGAAGTGAACCCGTGAAATCCCCACCTCATTAGACATTTGAAAATCCATCCCCGCCTAAGGACTTCTTATTGAGCCAGCGTCAGCGTCGTGATGCCTCGCTCGCTAATGACATCGGTAATAGAAGCGGCCGTCCCCGGTTGAGGATCGAGCGCGAAGAGCGCACGAGCCAGCGGGTTCACGAGATGCACCTCGACCTGATTTCGGATGCCGCGACCGCCATTCGAGAGATCACGTAGACAAAGCGCCTCCAGACGCTCGCTGGCATCCGGTGTGAAGGTCAGAGAGAGCCGTTGCTCCGACTGGAGGTCCTCAAGAACGCGACCAACCATCAATTGAAGGATCTCGCGAGCAATAGCGGGACGGATGAAGTCGAAGACGATGATGTTTTCGCCAATGCGGTTCAGTATCTCGGGTCGAGAAATCTCGAGCTTGAAGTGACGCTCGATCTCGGAGCGCACTTTGTGACGTATTTCATCAAGTGGCTCGTCCGAGGTCACATTTGCCACCCGCGAGCCGTCGGGCAGCGAGTGTGTCATCCCAAGGTTGGAAGTGAAGATAATCAAGCTTTCGGAGAAGTAGACCCGCTCGCCGCGCCCCGACGTCAGGACACCGTCGTCGAGAATCTGCAGGAACTTATCCAGGATCCTTGGATGGGCCTTCTCAATTTCGTCAAATAGAACAACCGAAAACGGCTTCTGCCGAATAGCGTTGGTGAGCTCGCCGCCAGTGTCATACCCGATGTAGCCTGGTGGTGCGCCGATGAGCCTTTGGTCGGCATGCTCGGCTGAGAACTCGCTCATGTCGAAGCGGATGTAGGCGCTTTCGTCGCCAAACAGCAGGCTCGTGATCGTCTTGGCAAGTTCCGTCTTGCCGACACCGGTCGGCCCAGCTAGGAACGCCACACCGCGCGGCCGTCCCCCGCGTTGTCCACCGATGCCGGTCGCTGCCCGCTTCACGATATCGAGAATGTGCTCGATTGCGTGATCCTGCCCGCGCACACGAGCATGAACATAGGCCTCTGCGCCTTTCAGCTTCTCTCGATCGATCCTGCGCCAGACGTCCTCTGTGACGCCGAGCTTGTAACGCCGCACGGCCTCGGCCGCGTCTGTGAGGGCCAAACTCTCGGCGCGTGAGAGTTGAATGATATTTGCAATGTCAACAACGAGCAGTCCCTCCGTTCCATCGACAAAGGCCTGCTCAGCTTTCTGGATGGCTGTCGGATCTGCTCCGTCAGGAGCCTTCAGCGAGCGTGAGAGCTTTGTTATGACTGTGCGACGAACGATGTGATCTGGCTTGGGCAACGGGATGTGCCGTAGTCGCGGGTTGTTGACGACGAGCCAGTCTGGCAGGTCGCCCTCTTTCTCTACGATGGAGATCAACGGATTGTAGTAAGGCTGACGCGTCCTGGGATGGACCTTGGGCTCGACTGTAAGCCCTGATACCAGCGCCCCTGTGAAGCCCCGGTGCTCGTTGTCGATCAGGCGCTCCGGGTGGACGATCATCCTCGCTGCGAAATCAGCGATGATGGCAGTCGGCTCGGGCGCCGTGTTCACGATCTTGGTCGACAACTCGAAAAAGCGCTCGATCGACGCGGGTGCGCATCCTGCGCTATCGAAGGTGATCCCCTGGTCGGAAAAATAGGCTTGGTCAGCCTTGAGGTCGCGACCAACAATCGGCGGGAGTCGGAAGCCGCGGGCCGGATCGTAGGCAATGACGCGTTCAATGCCGGCCTCCACCAGCTCGGCACCGAGATAGGTGACGAGCGGGAAGATGGCCACCTCACCTTGCGCGCCAAACCGCGGGAAGCGGTCCCGGACATTGCCGGAGAGCACGAACTGGCTCTTGAGCGGTAGGAACCGCAGGAAGTCCCTTGCCCAGCGTGGCTTCTCGATTTGTGCAGACATCTCGCCCCCGTTAAGCAACGGCCCCATTGGCATTATGGGCCAACGGTCCCAACGAGTCATTTTGTTCCGTCGTCGAATTGCTGACGCGGATGACGCTGCGGCCGCCGCCGCGTTTCTCGACGCGCACCTGAACCGCGATACGTTCGATCATGGCCTGGACATGAGTGATAAGACCGACCTTGCGGCCCTGACCCTGGAGAGATTCGAGCGCGTCGATTGCGACATCGAGCATGTCGCGGTCCAGACTGCCAAAGCCCTCGTCAATGAAAAGCGTGTCGACAAAGGACTGGCGACCTTCGAGCCCCGACAAGGCGAGCGCCAGCGCGAGCGAGACGAGGAAGCGCTCGCCGCCGGAAAGGCTGCGTGGTGCACGGATCTCATCGCCCATCTCGCGGTCGATCACCTCGAGAGCAAGAGGGGATGTGCCGGCCTGACGCAGCTGATAGCGCGGATTGAGCAAAGCGAGCTGGTGGTTGGCCAGGCCGACGAGATGGCGTAGCGTAATGCCCTGAACATAACTGCGGAACTTTGCCCCATCGCTTGATCCGATGGCATCATGCACGGCCTGCCAGCTGGACAGGTCCATCTTCAGGGCCTCGATCTCGTGCAAGACGTCGGCCAGCTGCTTCTTCCTGTCGTCATCCTGGGCGAGCCGATCGCGCGCGGCGCCGAGACTGCCGTGCAGCGCATCCTTTTCGCCCGACAGCCTTTCGAATTCCTGCCGCAACTCGGCGATTGCTTCCGGCGCCCCCTCGCCTTCGACCGGCTCAAGTCCTTCCAGATAGGCCCGCCAAGTCTCTAACGTGGTCGTCGCATCTCGGCGTGCTGTCTCTAGCGCTCCGACTTGCTGCGTTAGTGATGCGCGCGTGTCCGCGGGAACTGCGAGAAAATCCCGCGCGGCTGCCTCTTCGAAACCGGTTTCTCGCAGCGCCGCCATGAACGCTTCGTTGGCGTCAGTGACAGCCAGTTCGGTTTCGGACCGTTTTGCAGACGCGTTGTCGACCGCTTCACCACATTTGACGTTTTCCAGTTCGGCGGCTTGAAGTTTCTCAACGGCATCGCTTTGCGCCTTGTCCGCCTCTGCGCGCGCGGCTTCGAAGCGCCCCTTGTGTTGGGCCGTCGGCTCGCCGCCGAGGAGAGCCGAGCGGCTGGTTTCGAGGGTCTGAAGTTGATTGCCCCGGTTGGCTAATTGATCGGCGCAACGCGCCTCCTCCGACTTCGCGTTCTCAATTGTCGATACGGCGACGCGCAGCCCATCGTCTGCGGTTGCGATTGCATTCGCGAGTTTGTCTCGTTCGCGCACAAGTCTAGCGTAGTCGTCTGCCAGCTTCTCGATGCGTCTCAGCGCGTTGCTGCTGTCATGGGTCAGATCGTTGACGGTGATACCTGCGGCCACGAGGAAAGGCGCGAGCGCCGCGCGTGCCGCTTCAAGTTGCTTTTCCAGAGCGCGTTTGCTGGCTTCAAGGGCAGCGCTTTTCACACGGAGTTCCGACAGGTTTACATCGGCCTCTTGGACGGATGCCCTGGCGCTTTTTGTTTTCGCTGCGAGATCCCTGATCTGCTTATCAAGGCCATCGCACACCTTGCGTAACTCGTCGGCAGATTGACGAAGTCGAGTGGTCTGCGCCAGCGCTGCCTCCACGGCCGCGATCGCGCCGGACAACGTCTCAACCGGCACATCCGGCCCGGCGGTCCCGGTCAGCGCATCGATCTCGATCTGCGCTGGCCCGGCGTGATGGGCCATTTCAGGAAGCAAGCGAGCGAGATCAGCCACAGCCTCATCGAATCGACGCATCGCCTGCAAGTTACCGGTGTCCGCCGCCTGCAGTTGCGCATTTGCCCTTGCCTGTTCAGCTTCCGCCCCCCTTATCTCCCTTTGTGTTGTTGCCAGCACGGCGTCCAGATCTGCGCGCTGACGGTGCACGGCCGCGACGAGTTCCTCCGCGCCACTCGCCTCCGACGCAAAGGGATGGTCCGTCGCCCCGCAAACCGGACAGGGCTCATCGACCACAAGATCTGCACGCAGCGCCTGCGCCCTTTGCGAGGCAGTCGCCTCGGCGAGATCGACGAGTTGCGCGATCCCTTCGCGTTTGAGCCGCGCCTCTTCGTTTCTGCGCTGTTGCACCGCAAGTTGCGTTTCGGCCTCGGCGCGCGCCGCGAGGGCCGCTTCCCTGACCGCAACCACGGCCGCTTGATCGGCGAGCGCTCCGTCGCGCTTTCGGGCGGCCTCCCGCGCGCGGTGTAAGACACGTTCGAGCACGCTAAGCGCCTCGCCGCGCGCCTCCGCCACTTCGACCGGGATTGCTTCGAGAGCCGCCGCCTTTTCGATTCTTGCCTTTTCCAGTTGTTCGATTTCGCGGTCGGCGGTCTCGATTTCCAGGGCTCCGGATTGACGCCGCGCGACCTGCGCCTCCAAGGCGTCTCGTGTTTCGTCATGTTGATCGCGGGCCGATGCCTCGTCCGCCGCTAACCGGGCATGTTCGGCGAACAGCTCTGCGATTCGTTCCCTGCTCACATAAAGCGTTTCATGATCCGCACGGGGAGCAATCGCGATCTCCGCGTTCACGCGCTTCTGTTGGAGGTCTTCGCGCGCGGCGGCTTGCCGGTGGTGTGCGGCCTCCACCTCAGTGAGGTGCTTGCGCGCCTCAACAAGCGCTCTGTCGGCGGCCTCGCGTTCTTTAATCGCCGTCGCAATTTGCGTATCCAGGCTTGCCGCCTCGATCCAGAGAGGGTCAAACCGTTGGACTTCACTTCGCGCCGCCTCCGCTGTCCCTCGCGCCGCGGTTGCGGCGGCTTCGAGCGCGGCGTAGTTCTCCACCGCCCTGAATTTTGCCTCACAGGCTGAGCCAAGCGCCTCCTCGGCCCGCTTGCGAGCGTCGTTCGCACGTGACAATGCTTCACGTTTCGACCGTAGGGGTTCGACCGCCTGCAATGCAGCGAGTTGGTCGCGCTTGTCCGCCGCCGACTGCCAGCGCTCTTCGGCCTCCGCAAGACCGACTTCGGCTTTCGCTAGGCTCCCCTGTGCGCTCGCCACCAATTCGCCGCGCGTGCGCTTCTTCGTCACCGCCCCTATCGCCTCGTCGAGTGCTTCCAGTGACCGGCCCATTTCCGCGACCTCGGCAAACATCCGCTCGCGGTCCTCATCGCTCAGCGTCTCCATGGCAGCGCTCGCACTGAGCCGCTCCCTAAAGAGCCGCTCCCGCTCATCCTTGCCGGCATGAACCTGTCTGGAGATCCGCGTGTAAATGCCCGTGCCCGTGATCTTTTCGAGAAGATCGGCGCGCTCCTTGTCTGAGGCGAGCAGGAACGTGTCGAACTCGCCCTGGGCGAGGAGAACGGTGCGGCGGAACTGGTCGTAGGTGAGGCCTGTCTTCTCCGGTATGATTTTCTTCAATTCTTCAATGCCGGACGCAACATTGGCTGATCCGTCGCGGCGGTCGAGCCGGCGTTCGACGCCCTGCAGCCGACCTGAGGCCTTGCCTTTTGCCCGCCGGACTGCCCAGGTCGCGCGGTACTCGATCCCGTCCTGCCCGACGAAGTCGACCTGCGCAAAGCCATCGCCGGCGCCTCGGCGCAAGATGTTGCGCGGGTCGCCGGCCTGGATTTCTTCGTTGCCTGGGTCGAAAACCCTTTCGCGTCCCTCGGTCGCGGCCCGCGGATAGGCACCGTAAAGTCCAAGGCACAGCGCATCGAGGATCGTCGACTTGCCGGCACCCGTGTCACCGGTGATCGCAAACAGTCCAGTTCCGACGAATGGCGGTAGAGTCAGATCGATCTGGAATTCTGAAAGGCTTGCCAGGTTTTGACCGCGAACCGCCAGGATGCGCATATCATTCCTCCGTAGCGGCAGCGGCTAGAACTTCGTGAAACACCCGCTCGTGCGTCTCCCCGGGAGCAACGGAGTGCTTTTCTTCGAACGCTTCGCGGAACATTTCGAGTGGCTGCAGTTCCTTTAGGTGGACGGTCGGAGTAGTGGTCTGAGACGCCAACTTGCTGCCGCCGGGTTCGGCTTTGGCGACCGACACGCCCACGAGCCTCACAGAAAACTCTGAGACAATTTCTTCAATGCGCGCGTGGAGACCTGGCTCCAGCCCCTCGCGCGAGATCTGGACCTGCACGAAAGGCTGCCTTTCGGCTGGTAGCCCAGGTTCAAGATCGAGGCCTTTCAGATGGTCGCCGAGATCGCCGAGCCTCAAATGCGGCAGCCGAATGAACCCGACCGGACGTGGCAGCGGGACCTCTTCAATTTCGCAAGTGCCGTCGCCATCGAGGTTCACGAGTGTAACGGAGTGCGCGTAGGGCGCCTCGGTTGCCGACAACGGGACCAGCGACCCGCTGTAGCGGATGTGCTCTGTGCCGACCCGCTGGGCCTTGTGTAAATGTCCGAGCGCCACGTAGGCCGCATCCTCGGGGAAGATGGTGGCCGGCACGGCGTGCTGACCTCCTACCAGAATGCGCCGTTCAGCCCCTTCCGACTCTATCGCGCCAAGCACGTGAAGATGACCGGTGACGATCACTGGCAAGCCGTCACGCCAGACACCCGAGCCCTCCCACATCTCACTGTAAAGCGTGCGCGTCGCCTCGACGATCGAGGACATCCCGTTCTCGGTTGCAAGCGAACCGAACGGCGGCAGGCAGGCGGGTGTTGGATAGGATACTGCGAGCACATGTGCGGCGACCTCCCCGCCGCGCGCGTGCAGCGGCACGAGATGACGCCGCGCGTTGAGCCGCCCGTCGATCCGGCGCGCATTTCCGACGACATGCACGCCAAGCTCGCCGAGGATGGCGGCCGGCGCCTCGAGCCGTCCGGCGGCATCGTGATTGCCGGCCGTGATCGTAATCGTCATCCGAGGACAAGCCCGGCGCAGGGCGAGCAGCGTCCGGTAGTAGAGCTGCTGCGAGGCTCCGGACGGGTTCTGGTGATCGAAAATGTCTCCGGCGACGATCAGCGCATCAACCTCGCGCTCGACGCAAATGTTTTCGATAGCAGCGAGCACGTTCTCATGCTCGTGGTGGCGGGCGAAACCAGCGAGCGTCTGCCCAATGTGCCAGTCCGCCGTATGGAGAAGTCTCATGCCTCTGCCCCCCGGCTCAGCTGCCCCCGGATGAATATGCATCTAGTTTTTAGATGGACCAAGGCCGATCCGTCAAGCTAGGTTGAGACCCATGACACGACAACCTGGGAAAGATGCGATGCGCCATGGCGCGCTGGACCGGCTGCGGTTTATCGATGCGCAGCTGTTCTGGGAGGCTCGGATCAATCGCGCCGACCTCATCGAAGCGTTCGCGATCTCGCAGGCACAGGCTGCGCTTGATTTCCGGGCCTATCTGGAGCTTTCAGGTCACGGGGTCGTCTATGACACGCGCGTCAAGTCCTACGTGACGACGGATGCCTACGAGCCAGCTTTCCCGAAAGCGGATGGCCGCCAGGAGCTGATCAAGTTCGCGGCGGCGGGCGATCCTTTGACCGCGACGCTTCCCAGACTTGAGCGTCCGCTGAACGCAGGTATTGCCGCCAGGGTCCGCCGCGCGGCTAGGGACTCCGAGCGGCTCCTGATCGACTATCAGTCCTTCACAAGGCCTGACGCTTCGCGGCGCTGGATCGCACCGGCGCGGCTCATCAACGATGGTGAGCGCTGGCACTCACGCGCCTGGTGTTTTGAGCGGTGCGAGTGGCGCGACTTCGTTCTCGCCCGCATTCTGGCGGTTCGCGCCGAGGAGCTAGCCGGCGACTTGCCGGTCGACGTCGACTGGGAAGACATGGTCGATGTCCGGCTTTTACCGGCCTCTCATCTCTCTCCGTCTCAACAGGAAAGCGTCGAGCGCGAGTTCGCGATGACGGATGGTTGCCTGGTGGTCCGTCTGCCACGGGCGATGCTGATCTATGCGAAGCGGCGATGGGGGCTGGACCGCCCCGGGGCTCGTCTGGAAGTTGGCGCCTAAGCCAAGGAGATGCGCTCTGAACCGGAATGAAAACCGACGGCCGATACCATCACGTACTGTAGGGCGGGGTGAATGCTCATAGCATCTAAAATACCGCTGAAGGGCCTGCAAGTCCGCACTGGCCCAGGAAGGCCGCAAGCAACTTGACACCGCGAATGTAGCTGCTTTGGGGGCGACAGAGAAAAGCTGCAAACGCGCTCGCCCCATTGCCTCGTGCCGTTCAGGTGGTTTGCGACCCCGCTGTAAATCGCTCAACGTGCAGCGGCGCAGGTTTCCAACGAGCGGGCATTGTTCTTCGAAGTTTCAAACCTTACCGATCCTTTAGGCAGAGATGGCAGACCTGAGCGATCCACCATGATCGCGCCCTGCTTATGAGTTGAGATTCCAAACTTCCGCGTACGCGATGCCCCAGATACCGGACAAGATCAGCGGCGCTCTTCACGCCGCCGACCACGAATTGGTCGACTTCCGCTCGTGGGACAAACCGGCAAGCGCGGCCATGAGCGGCCATACTTGTGACCAACGTCGAAGCGAAACTCATCCGAACCGTCGGCGCCGCGACTTCCGTCTGCGAAGTTACAAGCCGATCATAAAGCGGGTGATGTGCCGGGCGATCGTTGCTGGAAGCTCTTCCACCGCAAAATGCCCGGCATCGAGCAGGTGAAGTTCTGCATTCGGGAGATCGCCCAAGTAGGCGGTGGCGCCAGCAGCAATGAACGCGGGGTCGTTCTTGCCCCACACAATCAATGTCGGCGGTTGTCGATCGCGCAGAAATGCCTGCCACCGCGGATAGGCCAGCAGGTTATTATAGTAGTCTTGGAACAGCTGCACCTGGATCTTGCGATCCCTGTCGCTTTGCAGGAAGGCGAGATCGTGCGTCCAGCTGTCCGGGCTCATGATGTCTTCGCGGCCTTTCGCGTCTCTAAGATACTGCTTATCGACGACGGCCGTACGGCCGGTGAAGTCCATCAGCCGCGCGACGACCTTTGGCGAGCGGTCGTCATGCACCTCCTTAAAAAAGCGCTGCCGCTGCTCGGTCAGACCTTCCAAATACGCATTGGCGTTCTGCACGACGAGGCCCCGCAGCTTTTCCGGCTGGCGCATCATCAGCCGGTAGCCGACCGGCGCTCCGAAGTCCTGCATGTAGAGAACATAGCTGCTGAGACCGAGGGCATTCACGAATGCCTCGGTGTGATTGGCCAAGACGTCGAACGTATAGGCCCATTGATCGGGATCGGGTTTGTCGCTGTAGCCAGAGCCGAGATTGTCCGGCGCAACGACATGGTAGCGCCCCGAAAGTAACGGGATCAGCTCCCGGTACGTATGCGACGATGATGGATAGCCGTGCAGAAGGAGGATGGTCGGGTTCTTTGGATCGCCGGCTTCCCGGTAGAAGATCTTGCGGCCCAGTGCCTCCTGAAAGCGGTAGTAGGTCTTGTCGGGCCACACTGCCTCCTGCGCCGAGGCCGTCGCAGAAAAGTAGACCGCCATTGCGACCACCCAGCAGATTGCCCGCGCCCAGGGGGCCCCTCCTTTATTCATGGCTGGAGCGCTGCGGTAGATTTCGAGCGAGGAAGTCCCGCATGATAGCGGCAATTTCTCCGCCGTGCGTCTCCAAGGCGAAATGCCCGGTGTCCAGGAGATGCACTTCGGCTTCGGGGATATCCCGCTTGAAGGCTTCCGCGCCTTTGGGGCTAAAGAACGGATCGTTCTTGCCCCACACTGCCAGCAGCGGCGGCTTTTGCGCGCGGAAGTAGGTTTGCCACGCGGGATACAGGGCGACGTTTGATTTGTAGTCGCCGAAGAGGTCCAGCTGGATCTCGTCTGCGCCCGGCGCGTCGAGAATGGTCTGGTCGTGGATAGGGCCATCCGGGCTGACCAGCGATGCGTCCTTCACCCCCTCGACGTATTGCCATCTTGTCGTCTTCGGTGTCAGCAGTTCACGCAGCGCACCGCGATTTTCCGGTGTCGGGTTGCGCCAGTAGGTCCGTATCGGCCCCCACGCGTCAAGCAAGCCTTCTTCATAGGCATTGCCGTTCTGGCTGATGATGGCCGTTACTCGTTCCGGATGTGCCGCCGCCAACCGGAAGCCGACAGGGGCGCCGTAGTCGAACACGTAGAGGGTGTAGCGCTCAAGCTTCAGCGCTTGCGTGAACGCATCCGTTGCTTCGGCCAGGTTATCGAAGGTGTAAGCGAACTGCCCGCGCGGCGCCGCCTTGGTGGACCCGAAGCCGGGGAGGTCCGGCGCGATGACGCGGTACCGGTCAGCCAGCGCGGGAATGAGGTTGCGGAACATGTGGCTCGAGGTCGGATACCCGTGCAGCAGCAGGACCACCGGGCCGTCTGCCGGTCCGGCTTCACGGTAGAAGAACTCGACCTCTCCAACCTTCTCGGTGCGGTAGTGGACCTGCGTGAGGTTTTCCGCGATAGCCGACATCGAACCAAATCCCATTAGGAGACTGCCCACCAGAGCCGACAGCCGGAGTTTCCTTCGCGTATGCGCCATGAAGTGTCCTTCCCTTATGGGGAGATTCTGCGCCGGAACCACGCTTGTAAGAATACGCATCATGTGAAACTCTTTATTCCACAAATAGGAATTATGGATGGATCGCTTTCGCGACTTGGAGACTTTCGTGGCGGTCGCCGAAACAGGCGGCTTCGCCACCGCGGCGCAGCGGCTCAAAGCTTCGCCTCCCGCCGTCACGCGCATCATCGCCGGACTCGAGCAGCGGCTTGGGGCGGCGCTTTTCACCCGATCGACGCGGCAGGTTAGGTTGACCGAGGCGGGGCAACGCCTGCTGGTGCGGGCGCAAAGCCTCCTATCAGACCTCGAACTTGCCGAAGGGGAGGTGGCCGGGGCCAATGCCGTGCCCGCTGGCCATCTCACCATCACGGCCCCGGTCACGATGGGGCGCTTGCTGATGCCGTCTCTCCTTACCGGCTTTCTCAAGGCCCATGATCGGATAACCGCCAACGTCGTCCTTCTCGATAGAATCTCCAATCTCATCGAGGACGGTGTCGACGTCGCCTTGCGCGTCGGACAGCTGCCGGATTCAACGCTGATTGCGCGCCACGTCGGCGAAGTGCGCCGTATGCTCGTTGCCAGTCCGGCCTATCTCAGGAAGCACGGGCGCCCGAAGAAACCTACGGACCTCAAGCAGCATACGTTCATCGCCTTCAACGGGCTGATGCCGAATGCCGACTGGTCTGCAAACGCCGGATTCCCCAAGTCACTCAAGTCGCCCCTGGAGTTCAACGATGCCTCGGCCGCTATAGCAGCCGTCGAGGCCGGAGAAGGCATCACCATCGCTTGGTCGTACTTGGCCGCGCCCCGCGTGCGCGATGGAACACTGGTGCAGATTCTACCTGCGGCGTGGCCACCGGCCGTGCCTGTTCAGCTTGTCTATCCCGAAAGTCGCCTGGTCGCTTCCAAGGTGCGCGCGTTCGTCGACTACGCGGCACCCAATCTCCGCGCGGCTTTGCTGGAGCGAAGGTTGACGCCCCGTCACCCACGCTAAAGCGCAACCACACAGGGCCGCGGTCCGGCTGGTAACCAGCTGACGGAAGAAGCTGCCGGGAACCGGCCGTCAGTTGCACAACTACATCCGGCACGGGGAGCATCCTGCTCTGTCTCTCAGGAAAGGAGACAAAGCAATGGAACACGCCAAGTACCCGACAAACCGAACACCGCGTGGTCCTCCCTGGAACAAGGGCAAGCTCATCGGTGCAAAGCCGCCGCTGCAGCCGAGCCACGTCTGGTCCATCCGCACAAAGCTGCAGATGGCGGATCGCAAGCGCGACCTCGCTCTCTTCAATCTGGCGACAGCAAACTGCGCGGCTGTGACGTCGTCGCCCTACGTGTCGATGACGTGGCACCGAGCGGCTATGCCATGGACCGTGCGACCATACGCCAAAAGAAGACGGGAAGGCCGGTGCGGTTTGAGATCACCGACCAGACCCGCTTGGCCGTTGACGACTATCTCAGGCTAACCGGTCGGAAGTCCGGCCAATTTCTGTTTGCCGGGCGAGGTGATCAAACACACGGGCTGACGACACGGCAGTACGCGCGCCTCGTGCACGAATGGGTCGTCAGCATAGGTCTCGATACGGCCAAGTTCGGTACGCACTCGTTACGACGCACAAAGGCGGTGCTGGTCTATTGCCGAACCGGAAATCTACGCGCCGTCCAGCTCTTGCTAGGACACTCCAAGATCGAGAGCACCGTGCGCTATCTCGGCATCGAAGTAGACGATGCCATCGAGATCGCGGAGAAGATCGACATCTGACAGCCGGTTTCCCTCCACGAGCGGACCTGGACGACGATCATCCAGGGGGCGCGGACCACCTGCAGTGAATGGCGTTTCGATCACATACAAACACACCAAAGAGTTGAGTGCTGGGCATCCGCAACCCCACCGCCGCCACGGCGCGGATTGACACCACGCCCGCAACCGGGAGCCCTCGGCGGTGCGGCAGCAGCACGGCTGAGGATCGGGGGCAATTCATCCGAATTGGAACGCCCGGTGCAGTTCCCTGCCGGAGGTTCACCTCAGCATTATGAAGGTGATACAGAGCGCCGCAATCGCCAGAGCGCTCACGCCACCAACTATTCCCCCAAGTCGCATCCCGCCTATGAAGGCGGCAATTGCCGCCTTTGAGGCCGTGTTGACCGAGCCGGCTATCAGAATAGCCGCCACCGCATCCACTGCCGCCACCTGCAATCCCGAGAGCCGCGCTATCGAAAGAGTAAGCGCGTCCACATCCGCGATAGCCGAGATGGCGGAAATTATGAATAGCCCGGCATTTCCCGCTTGCGTTGCGACCAGCTTCGCAAGGACCATTATGACTGCGATGAGAGCCGCCAGCTGCAAAACCGTTCCAAGGTCGAAGGGGTTCTTGATGTCCAACCGCAGATGTTCGGCTTCGCCAGTTTTCTCGCTTGTCAGTGAAAGTACAGTCGCCCCGACGATCAGCACCACGGCAGCCGCACTGATGGGCCAGAAGAGTGCTGCGCCGAGTTCGGAATTCACGAGCCCCGCGAGTACGACGATGCGAACCATCATGGTGAACCCCGCCAGCAGGATGCCACTCGCCAGCAGACCCGAGCTCTGACGGTGCTCCCGGGCTAGTCGCGCAAAGGACAGCGTGGTGGCTGTAGATGAGGCTAAGCCGCCAGCAATCGCAGCGACGGCGATGCCTTTGCGGTCGCCCAGGATTCGCACGGCGATGTAACCGGCAAACGATACGGCAGCGATAAGAATGGCAAGCAGCCAGATCTCCGAAGGGTTCAACACCTGCCAACGATCGATAGGGCGGTTGGGTAGGATGGGCAGCAGCAGGAAGGACATGGCCAGCAGCACGAGCACACTGCGCATTTCAGGCCACGTCACGTTGCGCACCCAGCCGTGGAGAGGCTCTCGAAGAGCGAGCAGGATTGCCATGGCAACAGCTGCCGCGACCGCGATGATCTCGCTACCGAGGGTCGCATAGGCGCCCAGCACGAAGGTCAGGATTCCGGCGACCACGCCCGTGACACTGAAGTTCTTCTCAGTGGATGCTTCCAGATAGCTGAACGAAACGAGCGCGCCAGCGAAGGCCAAAAGGGCGGCCGCCAGGACGATGGGAGAGCTTACAACCGCCATCAGCCCGCAGGTGCCCCCCAAGAGACCTGAGAGAGCAAAAGTGCGAAGTCCTGCGGTGCGCTGGTGATCGCTTTCGTCGCGTGTTTGCCATCCCCGTTCCAGGCCGATTAGAAGGCCAATCGCCAGGGCGACAGCCAGCCGCCTAAACAGTTCGTCCTGTTCCATATCTCCCGTAGGGGATGCCGCAACAACAATCGGTGGGTGATCGTCTTAGCCTGAGGTGCGTTAAATCACTGCAACGACAGTCAGCCCAGTTGTCAACCCAGACGCCATCGAGGGGAAATCGCCAGGGCGACACCAAGTTTGATCCCGCAGCGCTTATTGCCTCGGTGCGAAGAGGGTTCGCACGCCTCCTAGGGGTTCAGCAAGAACCGCCTCCTCAAGATGTCTTCTTCCTGCGCGTTGTGGATGCGCACGAGGGCATCGATGCATCCGATTACCTCTGGGCATCGCGGACGAGGTACTTGTCGGCGTCCTCCGTCCGCCGCCCATGGGTGAACCGTGCCAAGAGCCGAGCCTGGTGATATCGCGGTGTGGTCGGCTCATCACCGACAACCCGTGCATATCGATGAGGAGCTTTGATAAGCGTGGAAGTCGTTTCGTCCTCCCGCTCGTGCATCACGACGCTCTCTTCAAGAATCGAATGCGCGTTGAGGATTAGGTCGACCGCGATCCGGCCGCTCGCGTCGTCCAGCGCGTCCGAGATGGATCGTAGCTTATCGAGCTGCCGCTCGAGCAAACGATACCCGTCACTCAAGGCGCGTGCCATCTTGCTCGGCAGTCCTTCCCGGCGTCGGTGCCATCAGGGTGTGAGCGCCCGCGGCGCGTTGAGGATCACAGCGACGTCGATGGCCTCCTTCGTCAGAGCGCCTGCCACTGGCATTAGCCAGCCCGAAGGCAGCAAAGGTCATAGCGATCCCGGAAAGCCCGATGCCGGCCACGATGCTATGGATTACGATGCGTCGCGCACGCTGAGCAATGATACGGCCTCCGACACGCGATCTAGCCTGTCCACAACGTGGAACGATATTCGCCCCGAGAACTTGCAAATTTCCGGCGCTCATAGAGCGGCTTCACCGGATGATATTCTGACTATGTCTGAAATTCTGAATCTAGACTCAGACGGCTCTCACCGCGACGCGAGCCGCCTCAACCACTCCGACCGATGGCCCGGCGCTCTCGACGGGTTTGAGCTGAATCTCCGTCCTAATCGTGATGCGCTCCCTCGCCTTTCCAGTCGTTCGAAGCGAGCCACTCCTCAAAATAAAAGAGCCAGACCGATGCCTAGGGCACAAACGTTCGGTCGATCGTCATCTTGGCATTCCATTCTCTAGCCTTCGGCAGCCAAAGGCACAGACGAAGCGGGTTTTGATAAACGTGGGGAATGTCCTGCGCCCGGTCGTCAGCGAGTTTGCTTATGTCTGGATCCTTGGCGAAGACTCTCAAGTGCTCCCCACGCTTATACTCAATTCGCAACGCGTATTCGCGGCTAGCAAACCTTTGGCGATGGTAGGGCGCTCGGGTGTAAGCACAATGCTCTGCGTCGGGAGTTTGCGAGCGTCCCGATGAACTTGCTCCGCGGCATCAGTCTACTTTATGTTTTTGCGATGGGAGGAAGGGTAATCAATACGATTGCCACACTAGCCGTCACGGTTGGGACGGCAGACACATTTTCACGGAGATCGACGAATGATGTCAGGCCTCGCACTGACGGGATTTTCGGGAAAGCGCCGATTTTCCGACCTGACGGATAAGGAGATCCTCGCTCTGGCTATATCGGCGGAGGAGGAGGATAGCCGAATCTACAGCGCCTACGCCGCCAAGCTGCGTGACAACTACCCTTCAAGCGCTGCGATATTTGACGGCATGGCTGCCGAAGAGGACGAGCATCGTCGCGCGTTGATCGATATCTATCGGCGCCGGTATGGCGATTTCATCATTCCATTGCGCCGCGAGCAGGTTGCCGATTTCATTGCCCGTCGTCCTGTCTGGCTAGTCGAGAACCTTGGCCTTGAACGGGTTCGGCAAGAGGTTGCTGTTATGGAACAGGAGGCGCAGCAGTTCTATGCGAATGCTGCAGCGCGCGCCACGGACGCCGAAACGCGCAAGCTCCTGGGCGATTTGGCGCGCGCCGAGGCCGTCCATGAGGTCGCCGCTGGCCGGCTCACTGAGCGCCATCTCGACGAAACTGAACGGGCCGCGGAAGACCTGGTGGCGCGGCGCCAATTCATTCTGACTTGGGTTCAGCCCGGTTTGGCGGGACTGATGGATGGATCGATCTCCACCATTGCGCCGATCTTCGCGACTGCCTTTGCCACCCACGATCCGTGGACGACCTTCCTCGTTGGTCTGTCGGCATCCGTCGGTGCCGGGATCTCGATGGGTTTCACGGAAGCTGTGCATGATGACGGGAAGATTTCCGGACGTGGATCGCCTTGGAAGCGAGGCATAGCGTCTGGCGTCATGACCGCCATCGGCGGACTTGGCCATACGCTTCCCTACCTCATCCCCGAGTTCTGGACCGCCACAACAATCGCATTGATTATTGTCTTCATTGAGCTCTGGGCCATCGTATGGATTCAAAATCGCTACATGGAGACGCCGTTCTTCAAAGCTACATTCCAGGTGGTACTGGGTGGAGCCCTGGTTCTTGCAGCGGGCATCGTTATTGGGGGTACCTAGCAGTGTTGCTGCGTGATCTATCAGCCGGCTCGGTGGGAATGAGCAGATGCGCGCATGTAGGCGACGCGTCACCCGCAGCGGCTCGCGGCGGCGCGGAACATCCTTTGGACGGTTGCAGGCTGGCGAGCAGGACCGCAACAAATTGCTCCTTTCCGCGGTTGAGTACATCCATGCCCGCTTTTGTTAAGCAGCATTGGCGCTCGATGAAAGAAGGAAAGCCCACTTAGCCTTCAGGAATACCTCGCGCGGCGTCCTCCCACGGCCCCGCGCGCCCGGCGACGAGCGCGCAGATCGGCAGCGATGGATCGCGTGCCCTCACATTTTGCGAAGCGCTGGCTCTGCCGACAGATGCGCGTCGGCGGCAGCCGTACAGTAGTCCTGACCTGAACTTCCTCCGGTGCAGGTCCGGTCGGCGAGCGTTGGCGATGGCTTCGAGGCGGAGTTGCGCGCCGACCACCTGGATCTCCGTCGTGGGTGGGAAGTACCGAGGTTGAGGCGCGTTTGAGCCTCGGAGTTGCGCTCGGCAACGTGCCCGCCCTCTCATTCTCATCAGGCTAAAGCGCGCTCACGAGCTATTGCTGGTGCAAGTGTCTGATGGCTCATCCATCGTGCACCGCCTTATCTGTATCCGACGCCCATGACGTAGTCGCGCAGAAGCGATTCCTCGTGTTCCGTATCTTCAAGGAGGACCCGGACCATGTCTCTTGCGTTCAGCACGCCAACGGGCACCGTATCCCAATCCACAACCGGAATGTTCTTCAGGCCGCGCTGCTTGACGATCGGCCAGACCTCATGCAGCCAATCGCTGGGACGGCAGAAGGTAACCTCTCGCGTCATCACATACGAGGCCGCCATCGTGCAGCTGCAGCCCGTGCAATGACTGATGCGGCTGACAATGTCGGTCTTGGTGATGACGCCGGCCATCTTTCCGCGGTCGTCACAGACGACGACCAGATTGTGGCGCGGATCATTCAGTAATTTTGCTGCGTCGATCAGCAAAGCGTCAGTTGTAACCGTGACCAGCCCGTCCCGAACTACCGGTAAGATTTGTTCTACTGTTAGCACGTCATATCGCTCCTTTCCGATTCTTCGATTGGTTGTAACCGACCTGGGTAAAATCGTCGTTCGAACATGGGAGTGGCGCATCCGAAATATATGGTCGCCTTGACAATGGTGTCAGGCGCCTTGGCGTTCACGGCGGCACCCGCACTTACGGCAACGAAACCCAGGCAGCGAAAGGGAATGCGATGCAAGGTTTTGTCGGTGATATCGAGCAACTCTCGGAAAAGAACTCGAATTTCCGCTGCGTTCTCTACACGGGAAAGAACCTGGCAATCTGCGTGCGGTCCAACTCCTGCTTGAACATTCCAAAATCGAGAGTAGCGTCCGCTAGCTTGGAATCGAAGTGGACGATGCGATCGAGATTGCGGAGAAGATCGATATCTGAGAGCCGGTTCACCCCCATGAGCGGACTTGGTCGGCGATCGACCAGGGGGCGCCGGCCGCGGATCTTACGGTTTTGGGGACGCTTAGGCCGAAATCGATACGCAGCGAAGGGCCAAGAGAGACGGATCGAAGCGCTATTCCCAAGTCGAGCTATTCTTCAATTGCGCCAAGCACGGGTGTCACATGGGCAAGCACAGCCATGCGCCCAAGCAGGTGTGGGGTGCGCCCCCGCTGCACGCCGTTTGCCAGGAGCGACACGTCGTGGTGGCTGTGCCGTCTTTGCACGTCGTGTGGACAGGGCCTTTGCCCACGCGGCCCTTGCCGTAGATGATGTTTTTGAGACCGTTGGTTGCAAAGAGCTCGGCGATGTCGTGGGTCACGGCTTCGCCAACCGACTCGACCTTGATGCAATCGGCCTGCGCCGTCGCCGAAACTGCGCAAATCACTGCGGTGATGGCTAAGCCTAGTTTCAAAGAGCGCATTTGCCCCTCCAAGAACGATTTGGCCATTCTTGAAGCCAGTTAATCACGAGGCCGACGGAGTCGGCCTGTGGCAAACCGGGTTATCCCTCAAGGAACCGGAAAGCGTGCTGCATTTGTCACGCACCAGCGGCCCGCGCTTGGCACTATCCAGGCGGAATTAGACCTGATGCTCTCGAAGGGACTATGTCCTCTAAGGGTCACGACCACGCATCACCTTCTTGGGTAACTTGTCTGGTCTTCCCTGTCAGCGGACCTGATCAGCGACGGCGTCTGCCTCAGCGACCGTCGGCCGTCGACTTCCGTTTTTGGGACCGACCGGCAAGGCAGCCGGCCTGGAGAGTATGTCGGCAGTGGTCACATCCCTGTCTCCCGCAAGCTGGCGCTTAGGGCCATAAGCGGCCGTCAATTCGGCGCCGAGAATGCGACCTTCCGACCGTGAGTCCGAGGGCGCACTTCCATTCCGGCTTCCGCCCATGACTTGGTTATGTCGATCGGATTTCGCCTGCCCCAGCCTAAAAGTGCAGCAACCGTTCGGCGTTGCCGTAGCAAACCCTCGCGCGCACGTCCTCGCCGATCGGCGCGGACTCGATGAAGTCGGCGGCGACTTGCGGATCTTCATAGGGATAGTCGACTGAGAACATTACGTTGTCGTCGCCCAGGGCTTGGATAGCCGCGAGGAGCGCTCCCGGGTCGCACACGCCCGAAGTGGTGATGGCGATATTGCGCTTGATGATCGCCGAGGGAAGGGCATCCGGCGCCAGCTTGTCACCGAGGTCGAATTCCCTCCTGCTGTCGAGGCGCCAGAGAAGGAACGGCAATGTCTCGCCCATATGACCGAGAACGATCTTCACCCTTGGAAAGCGGGTGAGGGTGCCGCCGAAGACAAGCCGCAACGCATGGGCCGCGGTTTCCGCGGTCCAGGCGAATATCGGGCCGTCTAATTCAGGGCGATGCGCGAACATCGCAGGATGGTCGGCCATGTTGCCAGGATGCAGGTAGATCGGGACATCCAGTTCCTGCACGCGCTCCCAGAAGGGCACGTACTGGTCTTCATCGAGATAATGCCCATTGGTCTGGCCATTGATGAGGGCTCCGCGGAAACCAAGCTCCCTCACGGCCCGCTCGAGTTCCGCAGCTGCGGCGCCGGCGTCCTGCATGGCAAGATGGGCAAAGCCAGCGTAGCGATCCGGCCGCTTCTGCACCTCGCGCGCAAGGAAGTCGTTGGCGCTGTGCGCAAGCCGGATGGCCTCCCTTGAATCGCTTACGCCTTGGACCCCCGGCGTGGTGACCGAGAGCACCATCATCTCTATACCGGTCTTATCCATCATTTCGAGCCGCAGCTCATCGAAATCGGCCAGACGACGCTCAACATCCGCAAAGAGCGCGTCGCTCTGGGTCGGCCTCGCCACGTAATTTTTGGCAAGCTCCGGCGTCGTGAAATGCTCTTCAAGCGCGATCTTGCGCATGCCCGCTCCCCAGTGATCGTCGCTACAGGAATGGTTTCTTGCGACCAGGATTATTGCTTGGGAACGGGACAGGCCTCTGCCTGCGATTTCGTGATCTTGAGCTGTTCCATCATGAATTCGGCGTTGTTCCTGGAATCAGCCAGCAGCGCCCCCGACCAGTAAGCAGTCTTGCACGTTGCCGTGTCGCAATCGCCACCTGCGGTCTGCCATTCACCGGTGCGCACCACGTCGCAGGCGCAGATCGCCTTGTCGGGATTGGCGGGGTCGACCGTGCAGATCTTGTTGAGGCACTGCGACCAGGGCGTTCCGCTCTCGCACTTCAGCGCCTTCTTACCTTGCGCGAACTGCGTCAGCGCGAACTGCGAATAGACAGTGCGAACTCCATCCGCGTCGGTGCTCGGCTTGACCGTGTCGCACTCGACCGTCGCGAGGTTCGGTCCCTCCTGCACGTCGCAGACGCAAATCGAGACGTTCGGGTTACCGGGCTGTGGGACGCAGGGTGCCGAGGTGCACAGTGCGAATTGCTGATTGCAAAGGTAGTTTTTTGCGGCCGCCGGCCGTGCGAGGCTGAAAGCGGCAGCCAAACCCAAGATGACGAGTCCAAAACCCAACGTCATTGATCGCATTGGAACCCTCGCGTGGCTTTTCATTTCGTGATTTTCGTTCGTAACACCGAGTCGTTTCCTATTGCTCAACCTGTAGTATGAAAGCTGATTGACGTGCTCCCCTGAATTCCGGCCACGGGTAAGTTGGGTCCTTCGATCAGGAGAAGGACCACGCGGCGCAGCCGTTTCAGCGAGGAGCAAATCATCTCGGTGCTGAAGGAGCACGAGGCGGGGACGAAGACCGCCGACGTGTGCCGCAAACACGGGATCTCGGACGCCATCCTCTACAAGTGGAAGGCCCGGTACGGCTGCATGACGGCGTCCGGCACGGCGCGGCTCCGGACGCTTGAGGAGGAGAACCGGCGGCTGAAGAAGCTGCTGGGCGAGCAGATGCTCGACAATGCTGTGCTGGAAGGCCTCCTGGGAAACAACGATCTCCCCCGCGGCGTGGTTCGCGACGGTGAAGCCGTGATCACGGCTATTCGGAGCGCCGGGCCTGCAGGCTGATCGGGGTGGATCGATCGGCTTCCAGTACCAGCGCGAGGCGGATGGTGAATCGGGCTCGATCCGGCCAAGTTCGGCACCCACCCGTTGCGGGCACGAAGGCGGTGCTGATCTATCGCCGAACCGGAAATCTGCGCGCCGTCTGATGCCATCGCAGCCCGCAGAGAAAATCGACATCTAACGGCCGGTTCCCCTCCACGAGCGGACCGGGTCGGCGATCGTCCAAGGGGGGCGCCGGCCACGGATCGTGGAATTCCGGTTTTGGGACAAGCCCTCTCTCTGTGCGCCAAGCATGTAGGCGGCGCGCAGCGTGCCTGAAAAAAGCCCGAGGTCCTGGTCGCCTTTGCTAACGCCAGTGGAGCCACCGAAGCTCATGACGCGACGCGTATCGTAGGTGGCGCCGCCACCAGTCAGGCGCCCGAGTCCCGAGATGGATAAGGAAGGATGACGTCAGGGGCATTTCGCGAGGTGGCGAATTCCGTGCTATGGAGCCGCCAGCTGTTTCCCGGAGACGGAAGCGCCGTGTTCGGGGCAGCAAACTGGATCGATTGACTGGAGCAAGATGAAAGCCTTCAAAGACCCGAATTTCAGCGACCGGCTGGCCACATCCGAAGCCGCCAAAAGCGCCGCGCTGGCGCGATGCCGCGCTAGAGCGGCAGACCCGGCAGTCGCCGAGCAAAGGGCGACGCGTGCCATGGCAGCGGCCGAACGACAGAGGCTAGCCGCCGAGCGTGCAGAGGCACGCCGCGTCGAACGGGAGCAGCATGCAGCGCAAGTGGCGGCGGAAGAACTGGCCGCGCGCACAGAGCACGAAGCGCGGCAGGCGCGGGAAATCGACGAGCAGGTTGAGCTTGAGGCGCAGCGCAAGAAGGATCGCGACGCGCGCTACGCCGCCCGCAAGGCCCGCAA
>Ga0180221_1000305_pt1 | contig 49295 bp, 47 predicted proteins | sample eDN5th37CKraftMG_FD_151339 | JGI IMG/M metagenome (GOLD analysis project Ga0180221, IMG submission 151339) | Enriched Miracle-Growth compost microbial communities from Emeryville, California, USA - eDNA 5th pass 37_C Kraft MG (version 2) (version 2) ...
GTCATGGATGTCCTTCCCGGCCCCCACGGGCCGATCGGTCACCCCGGACCACACACAGAAGATCGGACAGACCCCTGGCGGCGGAACGACGACCCTGGTCAACGAGCCGGCCAGCAACAGACGCGCCAGCAGCTCGGCGTCCTTGCGATCGGTCTTGACCCGATCCGACGGTCCGCGCGGCGTCTTGCCCGGCGCGACCACCTGCATCGCAACACCATGGGCGGTCGCGGCCCGATAGAGCCCGAAACCGGTCGGGCCCGCTTCGTAACAGGCTCGGACCGGGCCGGGCAGGCTCGCCAGCCACGCGATCGGCGCCTCGATCCCCGGCCCGAACCGCGCCCGCGTCAACTCGCCGGTCATCACGTCGATCGCCGCGCCATGCGTCGAGCGGGCATGGACATCAAGACCGACCCACGTCATCGTTCCGGACAAGGCCGGACCTCCTCACAGATCTGAGGTCAGCCGCAGGCCCATCCTGCGGTCAGACAAACCCTCGAGAGGAGCGTCCGGCCTTCACACGCCGCCGGTCAACCCCACGAGGTCACCGGCCATAGGGTCTAGGAGGCGATGCTGAGGCGCGCCGCGTTCGGCCGCAGCACGGCGGCCGGCGCGCGCCGCACCTGGGCGAAGGTGCAGCCGTTGGCGCGGGCGCGGCCGAGCATCTCGATCGCGAGGTCCCACCACGCCTGGCCCTCCTCGTAGTTGCCGAGGTTGTCCTGGCGCTCGCCCTCGGCGAACGCCGAGTTGACGAGATCGGCGACCTGCCGGCAGTAGTCGTCGTTCGCGGTGTTGCCGGTCGGGCTGGCCTTCACCCGGGCGGCGTCGGCGTCCGTCGTGGCGGCGACGGCGGCGGCCCCCAGCATGCAGACGCTGGCGGCAGCGATGGCGGTGAGGCGACGAAGCGCGATGGCGGGCATGGCGGCGAAGCTCCTCGAGTTGCTGGTGGACGACACGGGAGGAGCCTTTCGCCACGGGGCCCGCGTGTCTGTCGCGCGCGCGACAGAGGAACTGTCGCGCTGCGACGCGCCCTCGCCGCGGGCCGACGTGCGCCGCGCCGGTCCCGCGTTGGTTGTCACCTTTTGCGTGCCTGCGACGCAAAAAGTGACAAGCAACGCCGGAGGGGGCGCGGCATCATGGGGCGCCGTGGAGCACGAGCGCGCGCAGCCCATCCGGCCGTCGGTGATCGCGGCGGCCTACCTGCTCGCCGCGCTCTGCCTCATGCTGCCGCTCGCCGCGATCGGCTCGACGTTCGCCGGCGTCGTCCTGTGGCGGCGCGGGCTCAGGGGCCACGGCGCCGCCGTCGTCGCGCTCGGCGCGGCGTGCGTGGCGATCGGGATCGCGGTGCTGCGGTAGGCGCCCGGGCCCCGGCCCGCACCGCCTACGCCGCGCCGTCGGCCTCCGGCGGGAACAGGTACACCGCGCGGTACCACAGCTCGGCGAGCGTGCGGACCGACTCGGTGATCGTCGTCTGCTGGTTGAGCACCTCGTGGGTGATGTGGCGCTCGACCATCGCCATCAGCGCGCGGGAGGCGATGCCGGCGTCGATGTCGTTCGGGGCGCGCCCGCGCATCTGGTCGGCGCGGATGCGGCGCTCCGCGGCGCGCACGAGGCGGCGCACGTACGGCTGCCACTCGGTCGGCAGGCCGTCCTCGGCGCCGGCGAGCTTCGCCGCCACCAGGAGCACCACCGCGTTCTTGTTGACGACGTTGACCACGCGCGCCAGGCCCACGCGCAGCTCGCGCCGCGGGTCGCCGCTGCCCTCGAGGTACGGCGCGCCCGCGACCAGCATCTCCGCGAACGACTGCTGCACGAGCCGGTCCAGGACGGCCCGCTTGTTGGAGAAGTAGAAGTAGACGTTCGTGCGGCTGACGTAGGCCCGGCGCGCCAGGCCGTTCATTGTCAGACGGTCATACCCTTCCTCGGCGATGGCGGCGCGAGCGGCCTCGAGGATCGCGGCCTCGGTCTCGTTTCGCGGAGCGAGCCGCTGGACGGCGGCGGCGCTCATGAGACCGTGCCGTCGCTCAAACGAACGCCCCCAGCGCCTGCGCGACGCGCTCGCGCGTCTCGTGCGGCTCGATGACCTCGTCGATGAACCCGCCCTGCGCGGTGACCGTCACGTCGAGCTGCTCGATCTCGTAGGCGGTCTCGAGCGCCATGCGGTCCGCGCCCGCGGCCAGCTCGCGGCGGCCGACGATCTCCACGGCCTGCCGGGCGCCCATCACGCCCACCCGCGCGGCCGACCACGCGAGGGTGAGGTCGGCGCCCAGATCACGGGAGTTCATGACGATGTGGGCGCCGCCGAACGCTTGTCGCAGCGTGACGGTCACGCGGGGAACGGTAGCGCGGGCGAAGGCGCGAAGGAACGCGGCGCCGTAGCGGATCACGCCCTCGCGCTCCTGGCCCGTCCCGGGGAGGAACCCGGGCGTGTCGGCCAGCACGAGCAGCGGCAGGTTCATCCGGTCGCACCACTCGACGAACCAGGCGCCCTTCTCGGCGGCGGCGACGTCGAGCGTCCCGCCCAGGTGGCGCGGCTGGTTGGCGAGCACGCCGATCGGCATCCCCTCGATGCGGGCCAGCCCGGTGACGAGGTTGCGCGCCCAGCGCGGCGACAGCTCCAGCAGCTCGCCGGCGTCGACGATCCGGGCGACCACGTCGCGCACGTCGTAGACCTGGCGCGGCGACGGCGGCAGCACCGAGCCCGGGTCCTCGCCGAGCGGACGGCGCGGCGCGGCGGCGAGCGGGCGCTCGCCCAGCCGGCCCGGCAGGTACGACAGGACCTGGCGGACGTACTCGGCCGCCTCCTCGTCGTCGTCGGCCGCGAGGTGGATGACGCCGTTGGCGGAGTGCACCTTCACGCCGCCGAGGTCGACCGGCGTGACCTCCTCGCCCATCACCTCCTGGATGACGCGCGGCCCCGTGAGGAACATCTTCGCGTCGGAGCCCGCGGCGATCGTGAGGTCGCCGACGGCCGCGCCGTACGCGGCGCCGCCGGCGCACGCGCCCGCGACCACCGTGATGACCGGCACCCGCGCGGTCGCCTCGGCGTGGAAGATCGCGCCGTAGGCGGCCAGGCCCGCGGCGCCCTCCTGCACGCGCGCGCCGCCCGACTCCGGGAAGCACACGACCGGCGCGCCGGCGCGGTTGGCCAGCGCGAACACGCGCTTGATCGTCTCGCCCCCGGCGGCTCCGAGCGAGCCGCCCTTGAACCGGCCGTCCTGCGCCCAGCAGAACACGGGACGTCCGATCACGCGGCCCGACGCGGCGACGACGCCGTCGCCGACCGCGGTGCGGATCAGGTGAAGGGACCCCGGGTCGACGAGCGCCTCCAGGCGGCTCAGGGGCGTTTCGGCTACGACCTGCTCGATGGCGGCCACGGGTCTCAGGCTCCTGTCAGGACGAGGGTCGCGTTCTGCCCGCCGAACCCGAACGAGTTCGACAGGACGGTCGTCAGCCCGGGCGCCTCGCGCGGCCCGTCGGGCACGTAGTCGAGGTCGCACTCGGGATCCGGCTCCTCCAGGTTGAGCGTCGGCGGCAGCACGCCGCGCTCGATCGCGCTCAGCGAGATCACGGCCTCGACCGCGCCGGCGGCGCCGAGGAGGTGGCCGATCGCGCTCTTCGTGGAGCTGACCGGGGGCACCCCGCCGTTGCTGCCGAACACGGACTTGATCGCGATCGTCTCGATCTTGTCGTTGTACGGCGTGGACGTGCCGTGGGCGTTGATGTAGCCGACGTCCTTGGGCTGGGCGCCCGCGTCCTCGAGCGCGCGGCGCATCGAGCGGACCGCGCCCTTGCCCTCCTCGTCGGGCATCGTGATGTGGAAGGCGTCGTTGGAGGCGCCGTAGCCGGCGACCTTCCCGTACACCTTCGCCCCGCGCGCCTTCGCGTGCTCCTCGGCCTCGAGCACGAACACGCCCGCGCCCTCGCCGAGGATGAACCCGTCGCGGCGCGCGTCGAACGGGCACGACAGGCCGGACTTCGACATCGCGCCCATCCGCTTGAACGCGGCCAGGCACACGTTCGTGATCGCGGCCTCGCTGCCGCCCGCGACCACGAGGTCGGCGTCGCCCCGCTGGATCATGCGCTTGGCCTCGCCGATCGCGTGCCCGCCGGTCGCGCACGCCGACGCCACCGAGAAGCCCGGGCCCTCGATGCCGAAGCGCATCGCGATCAGGCCCGCGGCCGCGTTGGGCATCATCATCGGCACGAACATCGGCGAGACGGCGCGGTCGCCCTCCTTCAGCCAGGCGAGCGTCTCGCGCTCGAGCGTGCCCAGGCCGCCCACGCCGGTGCCGATGACGACGCCGACGCGCTCGGGGTCGAAGCCCTCGGGGGCGGCCTCGTCCCACGCCTGCTGGGCGGCCGCGATCGCGAAGTGCGAGAAGCGGTCGGACCGGCGCGCCTCCTTGGGCGTCATCACCGTCTCGGCGTCGAACTCCGTGCAGGCGCCGACGCCGTCGGCGATGCCGCTGCGGCGCCCGACCAGCGAGTCGAAGAAGTCGTCGGGCGACTCCCCAAGCGACGTGACCACGCCGCGTCCGGTGATGACGACGTCCGTCACTAGCTCTGCGCCCCCGCGAGCTCGATCGTCAGCTTGACGGCGTCGCCGACGCCCTTGATCGGCTTCAGCTGCTCGTCGTGGATCTGGATGCCGTACTCGTCCTCGAGCGCCTTCACGAGCTCGACGAGGTCGAGGGAGTCGACGTCGAGGTCGCTCCACTGCGTGTCCATCTCGGCGGTCTCGGCGCCGGGCACCTTGATCGCGGCCAGCTCCTCGCGGATGCGCGAGAGGACCTGCTCTTCGGTGGGGATGGTGGTCTCGGCCATAGGTGGTGTCTCCTTGGTCAGGCGCTCATCGCGCCGTCGACGGACAGGGCGGCGCCGTTCACGTAGCCGGCCTCCTCGGAGGCCAGGAACGCGACGGCGTGGGCGACCTCCTCCGGACTCCCCGGCCGCCCCGCGGGGACGGCGGACAGGAGCCCGTCGTCGAGGTCCTTGGTCATGTCGGTCGCGATCAGGCCGGGCGTCACCGCGTTGCAGGTGACCCCCTTGCGCGCCATCTCGCGAGCGATGGTCTTCGTGAAGCCGATCAGGCCGGCCTTCGAGGCAGCGTAGTTCGCCTGGCCCGGATTTCCGATCCGGCCCCCGACGACCGAGCTGACGTTCACGATGCGCCCGAAGCGGTTGCGCATCATCGGCCCCAGGACGCGGCGCGTGCAGTGGAACGCGCCGGTCAGGTTCGTGTCGAGCACCTGCGTCCAGTCCTCGTCGCTCATGCGCAGCGCCAGCCCGTCGCGGGTGATGCCGGCGTTGTTGACGAGCACGAGGATCGGCTTGCCGTGCTCCTCCTCGATGCGGGTGAACGCGGCGTCGACCGCGGCCGTGTCGCGCACGTCGCAGTCGCGCGAGCCCAACCCGGTGACGTTCCAGCCGTCGGCGCGCAGCCGCTCGACGATCGCCGCGCCGATGCCGCGCGTGCCGCCGGTGACCACCGCCACGCCGTCCTCACGCGCAGACATGGACACGCTCCTTCCAGCGGACGATGCCCGCGCTCCACACGAACCCGGCGCCCAGCGCCGACATCGCGACCGTCGCGCCCGGGGCCAGCCGGCCCTCGCGCTGAGCGCGCTCGAGCGCCAGCGGGATGGTGGCCGACGAGGTGTTCGCGCAACGGTCCACGTCGATCATGACCTTCTCCGCGGGCATCCCGAGCTCGGCGGCGGCGGCCTGGATGATCCGGGCGTTGGCCTGGTGGGCGACGTAGAGGTCGATGTCGTCGACGGTCAGCCCGGCGGCGGCCAGCGACGCGGCCGTGGCCTCGGTCATGCGCGCCACCGCGTGGCGATAGACGGTCTGGCCCTCCATCCGCAGGCGCCGCTCGCCGGTCTCGACGAACAGGGCGTCCTCCATCGACGCGTCGGTTCCGTGGACGAACCGGCCGATCCCGCCCTCGAGCTCGCCGCCGGCGACGACCACGGCGGCGGCGCCGTCGCCGAACAGCACGGCGGTCCCGCGGTCGTCGTGGTCGGTGATGCGGGTGAGCGCCTCGGCCGCGCACACGAGCACGACCTCCGAGCGGCCCGACTCGACCGCGGCGGCGGCCTCGTCGAGCCCGACGAGGAACCCGGCGCACGCGGCGTTCAGGTCGGCGGTGGCGACGGTGACCGGGCAGCCGAGCAGGCCGGCGACCATCGGCGCCAGGCCGGGCGTCAGCCGGTCGGGGGTGATCGTGGTGACGAGGATGCGGTCGACCTCGGCCGCCTCGCGGCCGGCGTCGGCGAGCGCCCGCCGGCAGGCCTCGGCGGCCAGCGGCGCGATCGGCGCGCCCTCGTCGAGCCAGTGGCGGGTGCGGATGCCGGTGCGGCGCACGATCCACTCGTCGCTGGTGTCCAGGTGCTGGGCGATGTCGTCGTTGGTGACGACCCGGTCGGGCAGCGCGGCGCCGACGCCGAAGATCCCGGCGCGCAGCGTCGGGCGGCGGCGGGGCGCCGGGGCGGTGCGGGTGGTCGCGGCGGGCGTGGGGACGGTCGCGGCCATCAGGCGGCCACCTCCCGCAGGATCCGCTTGACGAGACCGGTCAGCACGCGGCCGGGCCCCAGCTCGACGAACTCCTCGGCGCCCATGTCGCGCATGGCGAGCACCGACTCGCGGAAGCGCACCGGGCTGAGCAGGTTCTCGACCAGCTCGGCCCGCACGTCGGTGAACGGGGCGGCGGTGCCGTTGGAGATCACCGGGAAGCGGGGCGTGCCGATCTCGATCTTCGCCAGCGCCGCGTCGAGCTCGGCCGCGGCGGGCGCCATCAGCGGCGAGTGGAACGCGCCGGACACGTCGAGGCGGCGGGTGCGCAGCGGGCCGGCGTCGACGGCCTCGATGCCGGCGACCGGCCCGGACAGCACGAGCTGGCCGGGGGCGTTGTCGTTGGCGACGGTCAGCCCGTGCTCGTGGGCGGCGGCGCGGACGGCGTCGTCGTCCTCCCCCAGCACGGCGACCATCGAGCCCGGGTTCTCGTCGCCGGCGCGGGCCATCGCGTCGCCGCGCAGGGCGACGAGGCCGACGGCGTCGTCGAACGCGATCGCGCCGGCGGCGACCAGCGCCGCGTACTCGCCGAGCGAGTGGCCGGCCGCCGCCACGGGCGCGGCGATGCCGCTGCGCTCCCACGCGACGATCGAGCAGAGGAACAGGGCGGGCTGCTGGTAGCGGGTGCCCTCGGCCAGGCGCGCGAACGGGTCGAACCCGAGCAGCTCGAGCCCGCGCTGGAACAGCGGGTCGTCGCGCAGCTCGGCGTCCATGCCGGGTTCGTGGCTGCCCTGGCCGGGAAACAGGATGGCGAGGTTGGTCACGTTCGGGCCATCCAACACCGGACGGCGAGAGAGGGGACACGGGTTCGACGCTCGGGCGCCGAGTGTCGAGCGGCCGCTGCGCGCCCGGTCTCGGTCAGGGATCCGGTGCGCCGGACGACCGCCCGATCTGCCTGCGCAGCGCGGCCACGTCGGCCCGCAGCGCCAGGATCTCGCGCTGGAGGTCGGCCATGGTCGGGTCGGCGACGGCCGCCGTGTCGGCGGCGGGGTCCTCGTCCCCGTTGACGAACCGCTGGGAGGCGGCCCCGACGACCAGCGCGGCGGTGCCGATCCCGGAGATCATCACGACGACGGCGACCGCCCGCCCGGCCTCGGTGTGCGGCACGATGTCGCCGTAGCCCACCGTCGTGACGGTCTCGATCGCGAACCACACGCCCTCCTGGAACGACAGGTGCTGGCTGGTGTGCTCGACGGCGGAGAACACGGCGCCGCCGCCGATCACCACGATGCCCAGCCCGATGGCGGCGTAGCGCAGCCCCTGGAGCGAGAACACGCGCTGCGCGTGGTGGGCGGCCCCGAGGAGCGCGCCGAGGCGCAGCAGCCGGAACATCTGCAGGCCGGCGGGCGCGATCGGGGTCGTCAGCACCACGACGACCGGCAGGATCGGGTTGGCGCGCAGGGCCTGCCACGGGTGCTCGGCCCGCACCAGCGCCACGACGAGGGTCAGCAGGAACACCGACCACACCGCCCAGTTGAGGATGTGCGCGAGCACCGCGACCGTGTGCGGCAGGCCCTCGACGACGTCGAGGATGACGCTGGGGACCGTCAGGATCGCCGCGCCGAGCGACGCCTGGACGAGCCAGCGCGGGACGAGCTGCTCGAACGACGGGGCCGCCATCGGCGGGCAACGCTACGCGCCCGGGTGGACGGCGCTACGTGAAGAACGTGATCACGCCGGCCACGACGAACGCCCCGGCCCACAGCCAGTCGAGGTTCACCCAGGTCCGGCGCAGCAGCGCGGTCCCGAAGCGGTCGTAGACGAACAGCGCGACCGCGCCCATCGCGACGAGCATCGCCGCCACGTGGATCGAGACGGCCAGCGCGGTCGACAGCACCGACATGCCCTCGACGTCGACGTGGCCCAGCGTCGTCCCGTCCTCGGCGCTCGCCCCCGCCCCCGCGCCGATCAGCACCGGCGCGACCATCAGGCCGGCGCCGTGGGCGCTGGACATCAGGAACGACCACCACGTCAGCTCCCGGCGGTTGACGCGCATGCGCGTCCAGCGCGGGTGCGCGCGCGGGCGCGCGAACCGGTAGATCCCGAACCCGACGAGCACGCCGCCGCCGACGAGGTGCAGCACGGACGCGTCGGTCACCACGCCGAGCACGAGCACGAGCGCGGCGACCACGGCGATCGCCGCCTCGTGCCCGATCGCGATCGGCAGCAGCGCGCGGCGCACCGCGCCGCGGTCGCGCTCCTGCAGGCCCAGCCCGACGGCGAACAGCCAGCCCATCGCCGGGTTGAGGCCGTGGTAGGCGCCGAGCAGCGCGACGAGGATCCAGGGCCACGCGCCGTCCATCGGCCGCGTCCTCGCTCAGTCGGGGAAGCAGTACGAGTCGCTCGACGCGTCGCCGCCCTGCAGGCGCACCTGGTGCGGCCGCTCGCCCGAGAACTCCAGGAAGAAGTCCGGGTCGACGCGGAAGTCGCCGTCGCTGTCGAGCTTGACCATCCAGCCGTCGATGCCCTCCGGGTAGAACTGCTCGTCCCAGGCGGCGTACAGCGAGTTGGTCAGGTACACGCGCTTGCCGTCGCGCGAGACCTCGACCATCTGCGGGCCGCCGTTCAGCGGCCCCGAGGCCGGATGCACGGCCCGCTCGACGATGCCGCCCAGGCGCACGGAGCCGGTCTCGCGCGGGTCGTCGGGGTCGGTGACGTCGAAGCGCTTGATCTCCCCCGTCCCCCAGCACGACACGTACAGGGCGCGGTCGTCGACCGACAGCGCGATGTCGGTGACCAGCGGCGGCACCGCGCCGAACGGCTGCAGCAGCGGCGGCAGCTGGTCGGCCTCGGCCGGCTCGGCGGGGATCGAGATCACCTTCTTGGCGCTGACGGTCCCGTCGTCGCCGCGGCGCCACAGCCACACCGAGGCCGACAGGTCGGCGGTCGACGTGACGACGCCGACGAACCCGTACGCCTTGCGCGGGTCGTGCGCGGGCCGCAGCTCGAGGACCATCTGGTGCTCGGGGCCGAGGTCGATCTCCTGCACGTGGCGGCGGCGCTTCCAGTCCCACACGTGCAGCCTGTGGCCGTACTGGTTGCCGAGGAGCAGCTCGCCGACCAGGCCGCCCTCGACCATGTTCGGCGTGCCCCACTCGCTGGTGACGATCGTGTCGTGGGCGATGTGCCACCAGAAGTCGTAGGCGAGCTCCTGGGGCCCGCGGTCCTCCTCCCACGCGCCCTTCACCGAGAACGTGTCGTGGTCGAGCAGGAAGATGCCGCCGGGCCCGTCGCCGTCGGGCGCGCCGAGCGCCGACACGTAGATGCCGTCGGGGCCGCAGTGGATCGTGTGCGGACGGCTGTAGCCGGCCTTGCGCGCGATCTCGTCGGCCTCGATGACCTTCTCGAGCCTGGGCGCGCGCGGGTCGCCCTTGACGTCGATGACGTGGATGCGCGAGCTGCGCAGGCCGGGCACGAGCAGGTAGCGGCGCTCGACGTGCGGGTGCGCCGCCCACGGGCACAGCGCGCTGGAGCAGGCGTTCCAGCCGAAGTGGTGCAGCTCGTCGCCCACGTTGGGCATGTCGAGCCGCCCGACGATCGTGCTGTAGCTCGAGGACGCCGGGTCGAGGTCGACGACCGCGAGCGCGTCGGGCGCTCGATCGCCGTTCGTGCCCGTGTTCAGCGTGACGACGTAGCCGAGCGTCTCGGGGGCGGCGGCCGCCGCCTCCCCGGGCGTGGCGTGGAAGGTGGGGTCCGGCTTGAGCAGCGCCATGCCGGAAACCTAGTAAACCCGCTCGGGATTACGCAAATTGGCGCGCTCGCACTCAGCGCTTGCCGGCCAGCTCGACGAACGGGTCCAGCGCGGCCGGGTTGGCCAGGCTGTCGCGGCTGGCGGCCTTGTCGGGCGGCGTGCCCATGAGGATCCGCTTGACCGGCACCTCCAGCACCTTCCCCGACAGCGTGCGCGGCACCTCGGCGACCGCGTACACGACGTTGGGGACGTGACGCGGCGAGCAGTCCTCGCGCACGCGCTGGGCGATGCGCCGCTTCAGGTCCTCGTCGAGCGTCGCGCCCTCGCGCAGCACGACGAACAGCGGCATCCACCCGTCGACGTCGACGACGAGCGCGTCGACGATCTCGTCCAGCGACAGGACCGCGCGGTAGATCTCGCTCGTGCCCATGCGCACCCCGCCGCGGTTGATCGTCGAGTCGCTGCGCCCGTAGATGATCGCCGTGCCGCGCTCGGTGATCTCGATCCAGTCGCCGTGGCGCCACACGCCCGGGTACATCGAGAAGTAGCTGTCGCGGTAGCGGCTGCCGTCCGCGTCGCCCCACAGGAACAGCGGCATCGACGGCATCGGCTCGACGAGCACGAGCTCCCCCACCTCGCCGATCAGCGGCCGGCCGTCGGGGTCCCACGCCTCGACGCGCGCGCCGAGCATGCGGCCCTGCAGCTCCCCCTCGTAGACCGGCAGCGTCGGGACGCCCCCGACGAACGCGGTGCACAGGTCGGATCCGCCGCTGGTCGAGAACAGCCAGGTCGCGTCCCCGAGCTGCTCGTAGACCCAGTCGAAGCCCTCGGGCGCCAGCGGCGACCCGGTCGACCCGACCGCCCGCAGCGCGCTCAGGTCGCGCCCCTCGGCGGGCGCGATCCCGGCCTTCATGCACGACGCGATGTAGGACGCGCTCGTGCCGAAGCACGTGATCGCGGCCTCCTCCGCGAGGTCCCACAGCGTCCCCAGGTCCGGGTGGCCGGGGTTGCCGTCGTAGAGGACCACCGACGCGTCGGTGAGCAGGACGCCGACGAGGAAGTTCCACATCATCCAGCCGGTCGTCGTGAACCAGAAGATGCGGTCGCCGGCGCGGGCGTCGAGATGCAGGTGGTGGTGCTTGAGCTGCTCGAGCAGGATGCCGCCGTGGCCCTGCACGATCGCCTTGGGCAGGCCGGTCGTGCCGGAGCTGTAGAGGACCCACAGCGGGTGGTCGAACGGCACGGGCTCGAAGGCGAGCTCGCCGTCGTCCCCCAGGAAGTCGTCCCACGGGACCGTGCCGTCGAGCGGGTCGTCGCCCAGCAGCACCGTCGCGCGGAGCGTCGGCATCTGCGCCATGAGGCCGGCGACGATCTCGCGGCGGTCGAACCAGCGCCCGCCGTAGCGGTAGCCGCCGACGGCCAGCAGCACCGCCGGCTCGATCTGCGCGAAGCGGTCGACGACGCTGCGCGCCCCGAAGTCGGGCGAGCACGACGACCAGATCGCGCCCAGCGACGCGGCGGCGAGCACGGCCGCCATCGCCTCGGGGCCGTTGGGCAGGTAGGCGACGACCCGATCGCCGCGCCCGACGCCCTGCGCGCGCAGGCCGGCGGCGATCCGCGCCGTGAGCGCGCGCAGCTCGCCCCACGTCATCGCCTGCAGCGGGCGCTCCTCGGCGGCGTGGCGCAGCGCGACCGCCGCGTCGTCCTTGCCGCGGAACACGTGCTCGGCGTAGTTGAGCGTCGCGCCGGGGAACCACTCGGCGCCGGGCATCTCGCGCCGGCCGAGGACGCGCTCGTACGGCTGCGAGGCGCGCACGTCGAAGAACTCCCAGATCGACGCCCAGAACGCCTCGACGTCGTCGATCGACCAGCGCCACAGGTCGGCGTACGTCTCGAACGTGCGCCCCTCGCGCGCCTCCAGCCACCGCGTGTAGCGCGTCAGCGTCGCCTGCTCGACCTGCTCCGGGGTGGGCGTCCACAGGACCGGCGGAATGCTCGCGGACATGTGCGGAAACCTACTCGCGCACGGCCTGGCGGCGCACCAGCTCGACGCCGCCGACCACGACGACGATCAGCAGGAGCGCGGCGGCGAGCGTGCGGATGCCCGGGATGAGCCCGAGCGCCAGCAGGCCCAGCAGCGCGGCGAGCGCGACGCCGTGGACCAGCTCGGGCCGGCCCGACAGCGCGGGGCGCGCCCAGGCGCGCAGCTTCCGCGCCAGCCCGGCGGGCCCGGCCAGCCAGGCCGCGAGCGCGACGAGCAGCGCGAGCAGCAGCAGCGTGCGCGCCACCTGCGCCAGCAGCGACGTGCCGATCGTCCACACGGAGTGCGCCGCGTCCTGCGCGGTGGCGGTGTCGCCCAGGCTCCCGACGACCGTGTCGCCGACGATGCGCCGCAGCAGCAGCACGAGGATCGCGGCGATCACGACGCCCAGCGCCGACGCGGCCAGGACCTCGCGCCGGCGCCCGCGCGCCAGCCAGATCGCGAGCGCGAACAGGGCGATCGACAGCAGGAACAGCCCGACGGCGAGCACCTTCAGGAGCTTCACGATCCGCTGCAGCGCGTCGAGCTGGTCGGCGTCCATGATCACGATCCGCCCGACCCCGGCGGGCAGCCGCTCGCCGGTGATCGGCAGGCCGAGCTGCTCGCCCACGGCGCCGAGGACCGGGCGCAGGTCGAGCACGACCGCGCCGCCCTCGCGCCGCAGCGCGACCCGGCGCTCCTCGATCAGGCTCATGAACTGCTGGTGGGTGACGCGCGCGGCCTCGTCCCACAGCCTCTGGACGCGGGGCGCGTCGAGCATCCGGCGCACAGCCTCGGTCAGCGGCTCGCGCAGCGCCCCGGCCGCCGGCCCGGCGAGCGGCTCCAGCCGCGGCGGCAGCGCCGACTGCAGGGTGCCGGCCAGGTCGACGTTCGCGTACAGCTCGTCGACGAGGTAGACGGCCAGCGCCTCCTGGAGCGCGGGGTCGGCGATCAGCTCCGTGTTGGTCTCGCGCCAGTTGTCCTCGTTGAGGAGCTGGCGTGCCGTCCAGATCGCGAAGATCGCCAGCACGGCGACGACGCTGCCGGCGACGACGAGGGACCAGACGGCGATGCGGCGGCCGCGGGATTGGGACACGCCGTCATCATCGTGTGGGCCTCGGACGTTAGATTCCCGGCGTGCCCGACCGGCTCACCTGGCTCGGCCATGCGACCGTCCTCGTCGAGCTCGGCGGCGTGCGCCTGCTCACCGATCCGGTGCTGCGCGGGCGCGTCGCGCACCTGCGCCGCCACGCGCCTCCGGTGCCGGCGCCGCGCGACGTCGACGCCGTGCTCCTGTCCCACGCCCACCGCGACCACCTCGACCTGCCGACGCTGCGGGCGCTCGAGCCGCGCCCGCCGCTGATCGTCGCGCCGCGCGGGGTCGGCCGGACGCTGCGGCGGCTCACCGGCGCCGAGGTGCGCGAGCTGGACCCCGGCGAGGCCACCGCGGTCGGGCCCGTGCGCGTCGAGGCGACGCCGGCCGTCCACCAGGTGCGCCGCTCGCCGCTGGGCCCCGCCTCCGGCGCGGTCGGGTTCGTCGCCGGGCACGAGGGCCGGCGCGTGTACTTCGCCGGCGACACCGAGGTGTTCCCGCAGATGGAGGCGCTGCGGCCGCTCGACGCGGCCCTGCTGCCGATCTGGGGCTGGGGGCCGTCGCTGGGGCCCGGCCACATGGACCCCGACGAGGCGGCCGAGGCGGTGGCGCTGCTGGCGCCCGACATCGCGGTCCCGATCCACTGGGGCACGCTGCTCCCGGTCGGCGCCGAGCGCCGCCACGGGCACCTCCTGCGCGACCCGGTCGACGCGTTCGCGCAGGCGGCGGCGCGGCGGCGGCCCGAGACGCGGGTCGCCGTGCTGGCGCCCGGCGAGGCGGCGGCGCTGTGATCCTGCGCGCGCTCGTCACGCTCGTCGTCTCGGCGCTCGGGCTGCTGCTGATGGGCGACGTCCTGCCCGGCTTCAACATCTCCGGCTTCGGCTCGGCCCTGGCGATGTCCGCGGTGTGCGGCGTGCTCAACCTCGTCGTGTGGCCGGTCGCGATCCGCATCGCGCTCCCGCTGACCGTGCTCACGCTGGGCGGCGCCGTCCTGCTCCTCAACGGCGTCGTGGTCCTGCTCGCCGCCTGGGTCGTGCCCGGCGTCGAGGTCCGCGACGTGTGGTCGGGCATCCTCGTCGCGCTCGGCGTGACCGCGGTGTCGACGGTCGTCGCCTCGGTGCTGGCGATCGACGACGACCCGCGCGTGCACCGCCACCTCGTGCGGCGCGCCCGCCGCCGGGCCGGCGACGGCGGCGCGCCCGGCGACGTGCCCGGCGTCCTGTTCCTGGAGATCGACGGGCTCGCGCACGAGGTGCTCGTCCGCGCGCTGCGCGACGGCAACGCGCCCACGCTCGCGCGCTGGGTGCGCGAGGGCACGCACCGGCTGCTGCGGTGGGAGACCGACTGGTCGTCGCAGACCGGCGCCTGCCAGGCCGGGCTGCTGCACGGCAACAACCACGACATCCCCGCGTTCCGCTGGTGGGAGAAGGACCAGGGTCGCGCGCTGGTGACCAACCACCCGCGCGACGCGGCCGAGATCGAGCGGCGCGTGAGCGATCGCCGCGGCCTGCTGCACGACGACGGCGCCAGCCGCGCGAACATCCTCTCCGGCGACGCGCCGCACTCGCTGCTGACGATGTCGACGGTCCTGGAGGTGCGCGGGCGCGGCCGGATGGGCCAGGACTACGCCGCGTACTTCGCCAGCCCCTACAACCTGACGCGCACCGTCCTGGCCGCGATCGTGCACGTCGGCCGCGAGCTCGTCCACGCCCGCCTCCAGCGCCGCCGCGACGTGCAGCCGCGGATCCGCCGCACGCTCGGCTACGCGCCGGTGCGCGCCTGGGCGACCGCGGTCCAGCGCGACCTCCAGGTGGCCACGGTCGTCGCCGACGCCCACGCCGGGCGGCCCGTCGTCTACACGACGTTCCTGGCCTACGACGAGGTCGCCCACCACTCGGGCATCGAGCGGCCCGACACGCTCGCGGTGCTGCGCGACGTCGACGCCCAGATCGGGCGGATCGCGGCGGCCGCCGCCACCGCCCGCCGCCCCTACGAGATCGTCGTGCTCTCCGACCACGGGCAGACCCAGGGCGCCACGTTCCGCGAGCGCTACGGCGAGACGCTCGAGGACGTCGTGCGGCGCGCCGCCGCCACCGAGCGCGTCGCCGCGGCCGGCTCGGGCGAGGACGAGGCGCTCGGCCGCCTGGGCGCCGCGCTGACCGAGGCGTCGAGCGGCACCGGGCTCGGCGCGCGGACCGTCCGCACCGCCACCCGCCGCCGGCAGATCGAGGGCGAGGTGCGCCTCGACGAGCGCCGCGCGCCCGCGCCCGCGGCCGGCGCGGACACCGAGATCGTCGTGATGGCCTCCGGCTGCCTGGGCCTGATCAGCTTCACCGCGATCCCCGGCCGCGCCACCCGCGAGCAGATCGACGCGCGCCACCCGGCGCTGCTGGAGACGCTGCGCACCCATCCCGGGATCGGGTTCCTGCTCGTCCGCAGCGCCGCCGACGGGCCGGTCGTGCTCGGCCCCGCCGGCGTCCACCACCTCGACACCGGCCGCGTCGAGGGCGAGGACCCGCTGGCCCCGTTCGGCCCCAACGCCGCCGCCCACGTCGCCCGCACCGACACGTTCCCGAACTGCCCCGACGTCCTCGTCAACAGCCGCTACTGGGAGGACACCGGCGAGGTCGCCGCGTTCGAGGAGCTCGTCGGCTCCCACGGCGGGCTGGGCGGCTCGCAGTCCTACCCGTTCGTGCTCGCCCCCGCGCACTGGGCGCTGCCCGACGAGCCCGTCGTCGGCGCCGAGGCGATGCACCGGTGGATGCGCCGCTGGCTGGCCGACCTCGGGCACGAGGCGTTCCGGGAGGACCGCCGGGCGCCCGCCTACCCTGGCTGAGGTGCGGCTGGCCAACGTCCTCGTCGGCGACATCGTCCTCGTGAACCGCAAGGGCCGCGTGTTCCACGCGCTCGTCACGCACGCCGAGCCCCACGGCCTCGGCGTCGAGCCGCTGGACCGGCGGATCACCTACCGCCGCTGCACCGCCCACGAGGTCGTCGGCCACTGGGCCCGCCGCGGGCGCCCGCAGGCCGGGGACGCGAAGCTGGCCCCGACCGAGCAGCAGCTCGAGCTCGGCCTGTGAGGCTCGCGCCCGAGCGCCCCAACGTCGAGCTGCGCGACAACGCCTCCCGGGGCGGGCGGATCGTCGTGCTCTCGTTCCCCTACCGCGAGGACATCGTGGAGGCGGTCCGCCGCGTCCCCGGCCGCCGCTTCGACTGGGACACCCGCGAGTGGTGGGCGCCGTCCGACGACTGGGCGGGCGCGCACGTCGCCCACCTCCTCACGCGGTTCCCGGAGCTGACGGTCAGCGACCGCGCCCGCGAGTGGCTGTCGGAGCTGGGCACCCGCTGGATCGGCGCGGTGACGACCGAGAAGCACGACGCGCGCGGCTGGTTCGTGGCCGAGACCCGCGCCGGCGAGCTGCCCGAGCCGCTCGCGTCGGCGGCCGTCGAGGCCGGGACCCGCCACCGGCTGCCGTTCACGCGCGAGGTCGCCGACGCGCTGCTGGAGCTGCGCTCGGCCAAGCTCGACCGCCGCGCCCAGGACTGCGCGGCCCGGCTGCAGGTGGACCTCGTGCCGCCGCCCGCCGTCCTCACCTACGTCGAGGGCGTCGCCGGCCCGCGGCTGCGCCTCGACGTCCTGTGGGACGACGACGCCGACCTCGCGTTCGCCGAGCTGGGCCCGGTGCAGCGCGCGACGCGCACGATGCCGGTCGACCCGTCGGTGGTCCCCGTCGTCGACCGCTACCTGCGCGACCACGGCGTCGAGGTCGGCGCCCGCGCGGTCCCGGTGCTCGAGGCCCTGCGGGCCGAGCACGACGCGGCGCTCGACGCGGTCGCCGCCTCGCAGGCGACGCACGCCCCGCCGCTGGACCCGCCCCCGCGCCTCGGCGGGACGCTCGAGCCGTTCCAGCACGCCGGCGTCCGCTACGTGCTCGAGCGCCGGCGCGCGTTCCTGGCCGACGAGCAGGGCCTGGGCAAGACCGTCCAGGCGCTCGCCGCGCTCGAGGCCGACGAGGCGTTCCCGGCGATCGTCGTCTGCCCCGCCTCGCTGAAGCTGAACTGGGAGCGCGAGGCCGAGCGCTGGCTGCCGCACCGCACCCGCGCCGTCGTGTCGGGCCGCGGCACGGTCGCCCCGCACGTCGACATCGCGATCCTCAACTACGAGATCGTCGAGGCCCACCTCGACGCGCTGCGCCGCCGCCGGCCGCGGGCGCTCGTCGTCGACGAGTCGCACCTCGTCAAGAACCCGCGCGCCAAGCGCACCCGCGCGGTGCGCCGCCTCGCCGACGGCGTCGTCGACGGCGGGCTGCGCCTCGCGCTCACCGGCACGCCGGTCATGAACCACCCCGACGAGCTGATCTCGCAGCTGCGCGTGCTCGACCGCCTCGGCGACTTCGGCAGCGGCGCCCGCTTCAGCCAGCGCTTCCGCAGCGGCCCGGGGGCCGAGGAGCGCCTGCACTGGCACCTGCGCCGCCACTGCTTCGTCCGCCGGCTCAAGCGCGACGTCCTCCCCCAGCTGCCCGACAAGCGCCGCACGGTCGTGCCGGTCGCGCTGACCAACGAGCACGAGTACCGGGTGGCCGAGCGCGACGTGATCGAGTGGCTGCGCTCGCTCCCGCTGGACCTGGAGACGCTCGACGCCAAGGTCGCCGCCGCCCGCCGGGCGGAGCGCCTGGCCCAGCTCAACGCGCTCAAGCGCATCGCCGCGCAGGGCAAGCTCGCCGCGGCGCTGGCCTGGATCGACGACTTCCTCGCCTCCGAGGAGCCGCTGGTCGTCTTCGCCCACCACACCGAGATCCAGGAGGCGGTGCTGGCCCGGTTCCCCGACGCGATGCACCTGCTGGGCCGCGACTCGGCGGCCGCCCGCGAGGAGACCGTGCGCGCCTTCCAGGACGGCGAGGGCGGCGGCCTGCTCGTGTGCTCAACGCACGTCGCCGGCCAGGGCATCACGCTCACGCGCGCCTCGAACGTGTGCTTCCTGGAGCTCGAGTGGACGCCGGCGATCCACGACCAGGCCGAGGACCGCGTGCACCGCATCGGCCAGCACGACGCCGTGTCGGCCTGGTACCTGCTGGCCGCGGGCACGATCGACGAGACGATGGCCAAGCTCATCGAGCGCAAGCGCGACCTCGTGGCCGCCGTGACCGACGGGCGCGAGCGCGACGACGAGCCGCTCGTCGAGGCCGTGGCGCGCGAGCTGCGCCACGCGCCGATCCGGCACCTGAAAGCGGTGTGACCGCCGCTGCGCGGTCCAATACCATCGAGCCCGGTGTCCACCGTGCCCAGGACGGCGACGTCCGATCCGGACGTCCGCGACCCGGCGGTCCTCCTCCTCGTCGAGGACGACGAGGGCGACGCGTTCCTCGTGCGCGAGCTCCTCACCGACGCCGCGCCCGAGATCTCGATCCTCACCGTGGCGACGCTCGCCGACGCCGAGGCGCAGGCGACGCGCGCCGACTGCGCGCTGCTCGACCTGGGACTGCCCGACAGCAGCGGCCTGGAGGGCCTCGTGCGGCTGCGCCGGGTCGCGCCCGAGACCCCGGTCGTCGTGCTCACCGGCCTCGACGACGCGCACCTCGGCATCGAGGCGGTGCGCGCCGGCGCGCACGACTACCTGTCCAAGGGCGGCGTCGACGGGGAGCGGCTGGCCCGCGCGATCCGCTACGCGATCGCCCGCGGGCGGGCCGAGCGGTCCGAGCGCGCGCTGCTGGAGGCGCAGCTGCACGCCCAGGAGAACGCCCGCCTGGAGCGCGGCCTGCTGCCCACCGCGCTCGTGCGCGACCCGGGCACGCGCCTGCTCGCCGGCTACCGGCCGGGCCGGCGGCGCGCGGTGCTGGGCGGCGACTTCTACGACGCGGTCGAGCTCGACGACGGCACGCTGCACGTCGCGATCGGCGACGTGTGCGGCCACGGCGCCGACGAGGCCGCGCTCGGCGTGTGCCTGCGGATCGCCTGGCGCTCGCTCACGCTCGCGCAGCGGCCGGCGCCCGAGGTGCTGCGCACGATGGACCGCCTCCTCGTCCACGAGCGCCACCGCCCCGACCTCTTCACGACGTTCGCGCTGCTCGCGGTCGCGCCCGACCGCCGCAGCGTCGACGTGTGGCTCGCCGGCCACCCCCCGCCCGTGCTCATCGGCGAGGACGGCTCGCGCGAGCTGGCGATCGACCGGGTGCACCTGCCGCTCGGCCTGGTCGACGACCAGCGCTGGGAGCCGCGCACGGTCGCGCTGCCGGAGCGCTGGACCCTGCTGCTGTACACCGACGGGCTGATCGAGGGCCGCGCCGGCGACGGCCCCGTGCGGCTCGGCGTCGACGGCCTCACCGAGGCGGTCGACGCGCTCGGCGGCGCCGCCCGCGCGACGGCCGCCGGCGACGAGCTCCTCGACGCGCTGATCGACCACGTCGAGCAGCTCAACGGCGGGCCGCACGCCGACGACGTCGCCGCGGTCCTGGTCAGCTCGAGAGCCCGCTGACGCGGTGAGCGAGCCGCAGCCGCTTCCCCAACGGCCCCTGGTCTCGCGCCTGCGCGTCGGCCAGTGGTTCGCGATCAGCGGCGCGGCGCTGGCGGTGCTCTTCGTGGCGTGCCTGGCGCTCGGCATCGTGGCGATCGTCAACCTCGACGAGGCCCGCAGCCGCGTGGTCGACCGCATCGACCCGGCGCGGGTCGCCGCGCTGGAGATGCACGCCGCCCTCCTCAACCAGGAGACCGGCGTGCGCGGCTACGCGCTGACCGGCGACCGGTCGTTCCTCGTCCCCTACGACAACGGCGTGCGCCAGGAGCGCGAGGCCGCCCGCCGGCTGCAGCGCCTGGCCGACGAGCTCGACCTGGACGCGGTCACGGCCGGCGTCGATCGCGTCCAGCAGCTCGCCCGCGCCTGGAAGCGGGCGTACGTGACGCCCGCGCTGGCGGTCGCCGGCGAGGGCCGCCGCGCGGTCCTGAGCGAGGCGGCGACCGACATCGGCCGCGAGCGCTTCGACGCCGTCCGCCAGGGCTTCGGCGCGCTCGACGCGGCGATCCAGGCCGCGCGGGCCGAGGCGCGCCAGGACCTCCACGACGCCGCGAGCTTCCTGACCGCCGCGTTCGTCGCGATCGCGGTCCTGCTGCTCGTCGCCACCGTGCTCGGCGCGATCCTGCTGACGCGAACGGTGTCGCGGCCGCTGCGCCGCCTGAGCATCGAGACGCGCAAGACCGCCGGCGGCGACCTCGGGCACGCGATCCACGGCGACGGGGCGCGCGACATCGTCGACCTCGGCGAGGACATCGGCCGCCTGCGCCGGCGGGTCGTCGCCGAGCTGGAGGCGCTGCGCCGCGCCAACGAGCAGCTCGACGAGCAGGCGCTCGAGCTGCGCCGCTCCAACGCCGAGCTCGAGCAGTTCGCCTACGTCGCCTCCCACGACCTGCAGGAGCCGCTGCGCAAGGTCGCCTCGTTCACCCAGCTGCTGCAGCGCCGCTACGGCGGCCAGCTCGACGAGCGCGCCGACCAGTACATCGAGTTCGCCTCCGACGGCGCCCGGCGGATGCAGCGCCTCATCAACGACCTGCTGGCGTTCTCGCGGGTCGGGCGCATGCGCGGCGAGGCAACCGTGGTCGACGCCAATGCCCTGGTGGACACCGCGCTGGACAACCTCGCCGAGGCGATCGAGGAGAGCGGCGCCGTGATCGAGGTCGGCGACCTGCCGCAGGTCCGCGGCGAGCCGGCCCTGCTGGCGGCCGTGTTCCAGAACCTCATCGGCAACGCGATCAAGTTCCGCGGCGACGAGCCCCCGCGCGTGCGGATCGCGGCCGAGCCGGACGGCACCATGTGGTCGTTCACCGTGTCCGACAACGGGATCGGCATCGACCCCGAGTACGCCGACCGCATCTTCGTGATCTTCCAGCGCCTGCACCCGAAGGAGGCCTACGAGGGCACCGGGATCGGGCTGGCGCTCTGCCGCAAGATCGTCGAGTACCACGGCGGGACGATCCGCCTCGACCCCCCGGGCGACGGCCCCGGCACCACCTTCCGCTTCACCCTGCCCAAGCTCGAGGAGCCCGCATGATCCCGCCCGACCAGCCGCTGAAGCCGATCGACGTCCTGCTCGTCGAGGACGACCGCGGCGACACGCTGATGATCAAGGAGGCGTTCGCCGACAACAAGGTCCGCAACCGCCTCAACTGCGTGGCCGACGGCGTCGAGGCGCTCGCGTTCCTGCGCCGGGAGGGCGAGTACGCCGACGCGCCGCGGCCCGACCTGGTCCTGCTGGACCTGAACCTGCCGCGCAAGGACGGCCGCGAGGTGCTGCAGGAGATCAAGAACGACCCCGAGCTGCGCACGATCCCGGTCGTGGTGCTGACGACCTCGGAGGCCGAGGAGGACATCCTGCGCAGCTACGAGCTGCACGCGAACGCGTACGTGACGAAGCCGGTCGACTTCGACCGCTTCATCGAGGTCGTGCGCCAGATCGACGAGTTCTTCGTCGAGGTCGTGCGGCTGCCGCGGATGTGAGCGCGGATCAGGCGGCCGGCGTGGCCGCGGCGAGCGCGGCGCGCACGTCGGCGGCGAACGCGTCGACCTCGTCGGGCGTCGTGTCCCACGAGCACATCCAGCGCACCTCGCCGGTGGCCGGGTCCCACACGTAGAACGGCCAGTCGCGCTGGAGCCGCTCGGTCACCTCGGGCGGGAGGATCGCGAACACGACGTTGGCCTGCACGGCCTGGGTGATGCGCAGCCCGTCGACGCCGTCCAGCGCGGCGGCCAGCCGGGCCGCCATCGCGTTCGCGTGGCCGGCCAGCTCGCGCCAGCGCTCGCCCTCCAGCAGCGCGTCGAGCTGCGCGGCGAGGTAGCGCTGCTTGGAGGCGAGCTGCAGCGACTGCTTGCGCAGGTAGGGCACGCCCTCGGCCAGGTCGGGGCGCAGGAACACGACCGCCTCGACGCCGATCGCGCCGACCTTCGTGCCGCCCAGGCAGACGACGTCGACGCCGACGTCGGTCGTGAGCGCGCGCAGCGGCAGGTCGAGCGCGGCCGCGGCGTGCGCCAGCCGCGCCCCGTCGAGGTGCAGCGCGAGCCCGCGCTCGTGGGCGGCCTCCGCCAGCGCGGCGATCTCGTCGGGCGCGTAGAGCGTGCCGAGCTCGGTGGACTGCGAGATCGACACGAGCCCGGGCTGGGCGGCGTGCTCGTCGCCGAGGCGCACGCACCGCGCCTCGACGTCGGCCGGCTCGATCTTGCCGTCGGCGGTCGGCACCGTCATGAGCTTGACGCCGGCGACGTGCTCGGGCGCCGCGCCCTCGTCGACGGCGATGTGGGCGCTCTCGGCGCAGATGACCGCGCTCGCGCGCCCGATCGCCGCCCGGATGGCCAGCACGTTGGCGCCCGTGCCGTTGAACACCAGGAACGCCCGCGCCTGCGGGCCGAACGCCTCGCGCAGGCGCGCCTCGACGCGCTCGGTCCACGGGTCGGCGCCGTACGCGCGGGCGTGGTCGGCGTTGGCGGCCGCGACCGCCTCCAGCACCGCCGGATGCGCGCCCGCGTAGTTGTCGCTGGCGAAGGACTTCACGCGGTGAGGCTACCCGCGGGCCGCAGGAGTCTCGGCCCCGGCGGCGTACCGAGCAGGCATGTCCGTGACGCTGGACGACCGTGCACACCGGCTCCTGGACCTCATGCGCGAGGCCGACGAGGAGGCCGTGACCCTCGACGAGCTGCGGATCGCCGGGATCCCCGACCCCGCGCTGGCGCTCCACGCGCTGGAGCTGGCCGGCATCGGCGTCGAGCGGGTCGTCGACCGCACCCAGCGCGGCCTGGCCGTGAGCTGCGTGCGGCTCGCGCGGCCCGCGGCCGAGCGCGAGCCGACGCCGCCACCCGCGCCCGAGCCCGAGCCGCCGCGCGCGGCGCTGCCCGACCCGGCGTGGCCGCCGCCGGCCCCGGCGCCGCGGCGAGCCGGGACGGTCTCCCCCGCCCACCTGCTCGCCGCGCTGCTGGGACTGCTGCTGCTCGGCGCGCTGCTGCGCGCCGTCGCGCGCCGCTGACCTACGCCGCGACCGCGGCCTGCGACCGCTCGGCCTGCGCGAGGGCGGCGATGCCGTCGCGCCACGTCGGCCAGCGCGGCTGCCAGCCCAGGCGCTCCTTGGCCTTCCCGTTCGACGACCCGCGCAGCTCGCACATCATCACCACGACGTGCTCGCCCATCAGCCGCCCGACCCAGCGCGGCACGTGGCGCGGCGCCGGGGCGCCGATGATCCGGGCCGCCTCGGGCAGCCACACGCGCACGGGCGCGGGGTCGTCGTCGACGATGTTGTAGATCTCGCCGGGCGTCCAGTGGTCCAGCGCCGCGAGGACCGCGCCGGCGGCGTCCTCGACGTGCGTGAACGACCACACGCCGCCGCCGTCGCCGACGATCGGGACCTTGCGGGCGCGGATCATCTCCCACTGCTCGCCGCCGGGCGTCATGCCGCTGCGCGGGCCGTAGAAGCCGCCGTAGCGCAGGACGACCCCGCCCGCGCCGGTGACCGCCTGCTCCACGTGGCCGATGGCCGCGATCGTGGAGCGCAGCTGCGCGGGCGGATCCGGGTCCTTCGGGTCGTCCTCGGCCTTCAGCGCCCCGCCGGTGCGCAGGTACTGGTGGCCGGTGTAGCTCTGGGCGACGACGCGCTCGACGCCGGCCCGGCGGGCGGCCTCCAGCAGGTTGTCGGTGCCCTCCGTGCGCAGCCGGTTGGTCATCTCGAACGACTTGGCGAAGCGGCGCAGGTCGATGCCGCCGCCCAGGGCGGTCATCTGGTGGACGACGACGTCGGGCGCCGCCGCGGCGACCGCGTCGATCATCCCGGCGCGGTCCAGGCCGTCGACGACGACGGGCTCGGCGCCGAGGGCGCGCAGCTCGTCGGCGCGCGCCGGGCTGCGGGTGGTGCCGGTGACGGTGTGGCCGTGCTCGATCAGCTGGGTGGTGAGTGAGCGACCGACGGCCCCGGTCGCTCCGGCGATGAAGACGTGCATACCCCCCCGACGAGACGACGTGCGACCCTGTGACACATGGTCCCCGTCGACGAGCTGCGCCCATTGGCGTTCTCGGTCGCCTACCGGATGCTCGGCAGCGTCACCGAGGCCGAGGACGTCGTGCAGGAGGCCCTCCTGCGCGTGCACGAGGCCGAGGACGTCGACCGGCCCGAGGCCTTCGTCACGACCGTGACCACGCGCCTGGCGATCGACATGCTGCGCTCCGCCCGCGCGCGGCGCGAGACGTACGTCGGCGAGTGGCTGCCCGAGCCGCTGGTCGGCGACGACGCGCCGATGCTCGTCGAGGACGAGGAGACGATCTCGCTGGCGTTCCTCGTCCTGCTCGAGCGCCTGACCCCCGAGGAACGCGCCGTGGTCGTCCTGCGCGAGGCGTTCGACTACCCGTTCTCCGAGATCGCCGAGATGCTCGGCAAGAGCGAGGCGAACTGCCGCCAGATCCTCAGCCGCGCCCGCAAGCGCATCGACGACGACCGCCCGCGCTTCGACCCCGACCCGCAGGAGCGCGAGGAGCTGGCCGCCCGCTTCCTCACCGCCGCCCGCGACGGCGACGTCGACGGGCTCGTCGCGATGCTCGCGCCCGACGTCGCGCTCACCGGCGACGGCGGCGGCAAGGCGCAGGCGATCGCGCGCACGGTCACCGGCGTGCGGGCGGTGTCGCGGACGATGGCCGCGTTCGCGCGCCGGCTGGCGACCTGGGAGGGCGTCTCGTTCGTGCCGGTGAAGGTCAACGGCCAGCCCGGGTTCCGCCTGGACGACGCGCAGGGCCGGGTGATCCTCGTGTTCTCGGTGGAGATCGCCGACGGGCGCGTGCGCCGGGTGCAGTCGGTGGTGAACCCCGACAAGCTGCGCCACATCGGCCCCACCTCGGACGTCGCGCTCATCCCGGGCCGGTAGGCCTCGGTACCCTGGGGTCGTGGCGCTGCACCGCTTCTTCGACGGCTCGGATGCCGTCAGCTCGACCCCGTGGCACCGGCGCGCGCGCCATGTCGAGGAGCGCCGCGCGATCCGCACGACGCTCATGTCGGCGGGGACGCTGGCCTGCCCGCGCTGCGACGTCCCGGTCGCGCTGGACGGGCCGCGGGTCGACGTGACCGCGGAGCTGCGCTGCCCGTACTGCCGCCACGACGGCCGCGTGCGCGACTTCCTGTCGCTGTCGGCCCCGACGCGGCCGACGCGCGTCGAGGTGCACGTGCTCCCGCGCGCCCGCCGGTGAGCGCGCCGGCGCGCAACCTCGTCAACCTCAAGTCGGTCGCCAAGGGCTACGGGGCGCGGTCGGTCCTGCGCGGCGTGACGCTCGGCGTCGCCGCCGGCGAGCGGATCGGGATCGTGGGGCGCAACGGCGACGGCAAGTCGACGCTGCTGCGCCTCGTCGCGGGCGTCGAGGAGCCCGACGACGGCGCGGTCACCCGCGCCGGCGGCCTGCACGCCGCGCTGCTGGCCCAGGGCGACGAGCTCGACCCGCAGCGCACCGTCCGCGACCAGCTCGTCGGCGGCCGCGCCGACCACGAGTGGGCGGCCGACGCCGCGTTCCGCTCGGTGCTCGACGGGCTGCTCGGCGGCGTCGAGGTGCGGCGCTTCCCCGACGGCCTCGACACGCGCGTCGGCGCGCTGTCGGGCGGCGAGCGCCGGCGGGTCGCGCTGGCGCGGGCGCTGCTGGACCACCCCGAGCTGCTGCTCCTGGACGAGCCCACGAACCACCTCGACGTCGAGGGCGTCGACTGGCTCGCCCGCCACCTGGCGGGCCGCCGCGGGACGCTGCTGGTCGTCACCCACGACCGCTGGTTCCTCGACGCGGTGTGCACGTCGACGTGGGAGGTCGCCGACGGCGCGGTCCACCGGTACGACGGCGGCTATGCGGCGTACGTGCTCGCGCGGGCCGAGCGCGAGCGGCAGGCGGCCGCCGCCGAGGAGCGCCGTCGCCAGCTCCTGCGCAAGGAGCTGGCCTGGCTGCGGCGCGGGCCGCCGGCGCGCACGTCGAAGCCGAAGTTCCGCATCGAGGCGGCCAACGCGCTGATCGCCGACGAGCCGCCGGCGCGCGACCGCGTCGAGCTGGCGCGGTTCGCGGCCACGCGCCTGGGCAACACCGTGCTGGAGGCCGAGGGGGTCGGCGTGGCCTACGGCGACACCCCGGTGCTGCGCGACGTCACGTGGCGGCTGGGACCCGGCGACCGGGTGGCGCTCGTCGGCGTCAACGGCTCGGGCAAGACGACGCTGCTGGACGTGCTCACGGGCCGGCGCGAGCCGACGTCGGGCCGGGTCGTGCGCGGCGCGACCGTGCGCCTCGCCCATCTCACCCAGGACGCCGGCGAGCTTCCGGGCGACCTGCGGGTGCTGGAGTCGCTGGAGGCGGTGCGCGGCCGGACGACGCTGGCCGACGGGCGCGAGATCACCGCCGGGCTGCTGTGCGAGCGCTTCGGGTTCGGCGGTGAGCGCGCCTGGACGCGGGTGGCCGACCTGTCGGGCGGCGAGCGCCGCCGGCTGCAGCTGATGCGGCTGCTGATGGAGGGGCCGAACGTGCTCGTGCTCGACGAGCCGACCAACGACCTCGACATCGAGACGCTCACCGCGGTCGAGGACCTGCTCGACGGCTGGCCGGGGACGCTGGTGGTCGTCAGCCACGACCGCTACTTCGTCGAGCGCGTCTGCGACGACGTGTACGCGCTCGACGCGGTCGGCGGGATCCGCCACCTGCCCGGCGGGATCGACCAGTACCTCGAGGAGCGGCGCGCGCCCGCCCCTGCGCCCGCGCCGCGGACCGGCGCGACATCGGCGCGCTCCGCCCCGCCCGGCGCGGTCCGCCAGGCCGCGCGCAAGGAGCTCGCCCGCCTGGAGCGCGCGCTCGAGCGCCTCGCCGCCCGCGAGGCCGAGCTGCACGAGCTGATGGCCGCGGCGGCGACCGACCACGAGCGCCTGCGCGCGCTCGACGCCGAGCTGCGCGAGGTCGTCGCCGAGCGCGAGGCGGCCGAGGTCGCGTGGCTGGAGACCTCGGAGCTGCTGGAGGCCTGACGACGATCCTCAGGCGACCTCGTCCCGCTCGACGCGCGCGACGGTCGGCGCGGGCACCCACCACCGCCGCAGCCGGTCCGGCTCGGTCCAGGCGCGCCACAGGGCGGCGCGGGGGGCGCGGATCACCCGCTCGAGCGTGAGGTCGAGGCGGGGGTCGATCGCGGTCATCGGTCCTCCTGGTCGTCGGTGACGAACCGCTCGAGGCGGTCGGTGCGCCGCTCCCAGATCTCGCGCTGCTCGGCGAGCCAGTCGTCGACCAGGGAGAGGCGGTCGCGGTTGAGCGTGCAGGTGCGCACGCGCCCGGACTTGCGCGTGCGGATCAGCCCGCACGACTCGAGGGTCCGCACGTGCTTCATGAACGACGGGAGCGCGATCGGGAACGGCTCGGCCAGCTCCCCCACGCTGGCCGGCCCGGCGCCCAGGCGCCGGATCACCGCGCGCCTGGTCGGATCGGCGAGCGCGACGAACACGGCGTCCAGCGCACCATACTTAGCCATGTGGCTAAGTATTGCACACGCCGATGAGATCCCGGCGCGACGGCGGTCTTCATCCGCGAGACCCCGTCCCCGAGGAGAACGCCATGTGCTCGATCCCCCACCCCGCCGGCGCCCCGCAGCGCCCGATCTCGTTCCTCCTGCTCCTGGCCGTGGCCGCCGCCTCCGCGCGCGGCGAGACCGAGGCGTAGGCTGGCCCCATGTGCCGCAACATCCGCACGCTCTACAACTTCGAGCCGGCCGCGACCGACGAGGAGATCCGCGCCGCCGCGCTGCAGTACGTCCGCAAGATCAGCGGCTTCACCAAGCCGTCGAAGGCCAACGAGGCCGCGTTCGAGCACGCGGTCGAGGCGGTCACCGCGGTGTCGCGCGAGCTCCTCGCCAGCCTCACGACGAACGCGAAGCCCAAGGACCGCGAGGTCGAGGCGGCCAAGGCCCGCGCCCGCGCGCAGCAGCGCTACGCGGCCTGACCCGCTCGCCGCGTTGGTTGTCACCTTTGTGGTCCCTGCGACGCAAGACCTGACAAGCGACGCCGGAGGGACGGCGCGGCGCCCTGCGGCTCAGGCCAGCCAGGACTCGATCGGCGGGCGCACGCCGAGGACCGACAGGTCGCCGTCGTCGCGGATGCGCGTCGCCGCCCGCGCGAGCGCCGAGTAGGCGACCCAGGCCAGCGACCCGCCGACGCTGATCCGCTGCGCGCCCGCCGCGAAGATCTCGCCCGCGGTCAGGTGCGGGCGGGCGAGCACGTTGAGCGGCTTCGACACCGCCGCGCGCACCGCGGCGATCTCCGCGGCGCTGTCGAGCCCAGGCGCGTAGAGCACGTCGGCGCCCGCGCGCTCGTAGGCCTGCAGCCGCGCGATCGTGTCGTCGAGGTCGGGGTTGCCGCGGATGTGGTTCTCGGCCCGGGCGGTGACCGTGAACGGGAACGGCAGCGCCCGCGCGGCCTCGACCGCCGCGGCCACCCGCGCGGCGGCCTCTTCGACGCCGTACAGGTACGCGCCGTCGCGGTCCCAGTCCTCGATCGAGCCGCCCACCGCGCCCGCGTCGGCGGCCCGCGCGATCGCCGCCGCCGCGTCCTGCGGCGCCGGGCCGAACCCGTTCTCGAGATCGACCGACACGGGCACGTCGACGGCGGCGCAGATCGCGCGGACGTGGCCGGTCAGCTCGTCGGGCGTGACCCCGCCGTCCCCGCGCCCGAGCGTGAACGCGAAGCCCGAGCTCGTCGTCGCCAGCGCCGGGAAGCCCAGCGCGACGAGCGCCCGCGCCGAGCCGACGTCCCACGGGTTGGGGATCACGAACGGCGGGCCCTCGTGCAGGGCCCGGAACCGCTCCCCGATCGCGCGCCGGTCGCTCACCGGCCGCAGCCTACGCGGCGACCGGCTCCTCGGCGAGCTTGCGCTGCAGCGACACGTAGAACAGCGACAGCGGGAACTCGTCGTCGAGCACCTCGTCGACGTACGGCCGCGGGTCCGGGATCTCGGGGAAGTCGCGGACCGCGGCGGCCCACCGCGAGCCCGCCGCCGGCGGCACGAACTCGGCCACCAGGTCGTGCGCGGCCGCCCAGTGCTGCAGCTTCGTGCGCTGGATGCCCGCCCGGTACAGCGACTCGACGCGCTCGCGCAGCTCCAGCACGCCGTCGGCCACCCGCTCCCATTCGATCGTCAGCCGGTTGTCGGTCCAGTGCAGGCGGCGCGTCGCGTGCAGGAAGCCGAACAGAAGCTGCCCGCCGAGCCCGTCGTAGTTGCGCACCCGCGGCCCCGTGATCGGGAAGCGGAACAGGCGGTCGAACAGGATCGCGTACTGGACGCTGCGCGCCACCCACAGCCCGTCGCGCTCCAGCTCCACGGCCTCGGCGTACGCGGTCAGGTCGCAGCGCAGCTCCTCCAGCGCGTACATCCAGTAGGGCATCCGCTGGCGGATCATGAACGGGTCGAACGGCAGGTCGCCGTGGCTGTGGGCGCGGTCGTGGACGAGGTCCCACAGCTCGTAGGCGTCGCGCGACAGCTGCTCGCTCTCCAGCAGGCCCGCGGCGTCGGGCGGCAGGTTCAGGCGCAGCACCTCGGCCGCCCGCGCCGACGTCGCCCGGAAGCGCGCCGCCTCGCGGTCGCAGAAGATCCCGCCGAAGTGGTTGGCCGGCCGGCCGGAGACGCTGACGGTCTCCGGGAACAGGACCGCGCACTCGCTGTCGTAGCCGGCCGTGTAGTCCACGAGCGTGACCGGCACGAACTTGCCGTTGTCGTAGCGGGTGCGCTCGAGCTCCGACAGCCAGTCCGGCCACGGCACGGCCACGATCAGCGCCTCGAACACCGAGTCGCGCGACCCGTTCTGCTTGTACATCGGGAACAGGACGAGGTGCTGGACGCCGTCGCGGCGGATGAGGTCCGGCCGGAAGCGGTCCAGCGACGCGCCGAAGTCCGGAACCCCGAACCCGCCGTCGGCCCAGGCGCGCAGGTCCGCGACGACCGCCTCCAGGTACTCGTCCTGGTGGGGGAACAGCGGGGCCAGCCCGTCCACCGCCGCGGCGATCGCGTCCACGCGCGCCCGCAGGGCCGCCTCGTCGTGCTCGGCCAGGTCGACGCTGCCGTCGGAGCGCTGCTGCAGGCGCAGCGCGTCGACCTCGCGCTTCAGCGTGCGCCAGTGCTCGGACTCCACGGCGTCCGCGGCGGGCCGCGCCGCCGCGCGGCGGAACGCGTGCGCGGCCGCCCAGTGCACGAGGTTGGACCACAGCTGCTCGTGGTCGAGCTCGCCGATGCAGTCGTCGCCGAACAGGTCGGAGTCGGCGACCACGACGACCCGCCCGCGGCCGTGCTCGGTCACCGCCAGCAGCGGCGCGTCGGGCGTCGACGCGCCCGGCCCGGTGCGCGCCAGCACGCGCGCGCCGTCGGAGACCTGCAGCGTCGTCGCGCGGTAGAAGCACGCCTGGTCCACCCGCGCGAGCAGGTCGACGCCGTCGAGCGGCGACTCCAGGTCGGCGAGGATCCAGTGCGGCGCCTGCCGGTGGCGCTCGTAGTCGGAGACGATGTCGTTGGCGATCCGGATCCCGAACCGCGCCACGAGCTCGTCGAGGTTGTTGCCGTACTTGGCCTGCTCCTCCTCGGCCAGCACGACGAGCCCGCCGCCGGCCGCGACGAACGCCTCGATCGCGTCGAGCTCCTCGGCGCTCAGCCGCGGCGTCCCGCCCGGCACGACCCGCTCCCAGGCGGGCTCGGACGGGTGCGCGAGCACGAGCACGTCGGCGCCGGCGAGCGCCGCCGCGTCGAGCGGCCCGGCCTCGTGGACGGCGACCTCGAGGTCGCGCTCGCGCAGCGCCTCCGCGGCCCGCGCGTACGAGGAGTCGGCGGGATGCGAGGGCTGGATCGCCGCCGCCACCTCCGGCCGCACCGTCCAGGCCTGGCCGTGGGCCTCGTCGAACAGGACGCGGGCGTTGGCGGGGCGATGCGGCATGGGTCCTCCGGTCGGTCTGGTCGCGGGAACGGCAAGCGGGCGCGGGGCGTGCGAGCCCTTCTCCACACGGTACCCGCCGACCATGACGCCATCCATCGCACGATGCGTCGAATTCGTGCATGATCCTTGCATCATGGATGAGATCGATCAGCAGATCGTTGCGCTGCTCGTGGAGGACGGGCGGCGCTCCTACGGCGACATCGCCAAGCGCGTCGCGCTGAGCGCCCCGTCGGTGAAGCGGCGCGTCGACGCCCTGCGCGCGCGCGGCGCCATCACGGGCTTCACGGCGCGGCTCAACCCCGACGCGCTCGGGCAGACGACCGAGGCGCTCGTCGAGCTGTTCTACGCTCCCGGCACGCTGCTCGACGAGGTCGCCGCGCGCCTGCGCGAGCACCCCGAGGTGGTCGAGGCGTGGAGCGTCACCGGCGACGCCGACGCGATCGCGCGCGTGCGCACCGCCAGCAACGCGGAGCTGGAGCGCCTCATCATGCGCCTGCAGCAGGATGGGTCCGTCCGCCGGACGCGATCGCAGGTGGTGCTGTCGCAGCTGGTCGGACGCTGAGTATCAGGAAACCGTATAGTCCGGGACACGATGATGAGAGAGGGAGACGTGCTGTGGAGCCCTCCGGCCGATGCGCTCGAGCGCACGCGGATGGGGCGATTCCTGACCCGGGTCAACGCCGAGCGCGGGCTGGACCTGAAGGACTACGACGACCTGCACCGCTGGTCGGTCACCGACCTCGAGGGCTTCTGGGAGTCGATCGCGCAGTTCTTCGACGTGCGCTTCCACGCGCCGTACGAGCGCGTGCTGGCGGAGCGCAAGATGCCGGGCGCGGTCTGGTTCCCCGGCGCGAAGCTGAACTTCGTCGAGCACCTGCTCGGCACCGACGAGGACACCGACACGGTCGCGATCGTCGCGCGCTCCCAGACGCGCGACGACATCGAGCTGACCTTCGGCGAGCTGCGTGAGCGCGTCGCCCGCTGCCGCGCCGGCCTGCAGCGCCTCGGCGTGCAGCCCGGCGACCGCGTCGTCGCCTACCTGCCCAACATCCCCGAGACGCTGATCGCGTTCGCCGCCACGGCGAGCCTCGGCGCCGTGTGGGCGAGCTGCGCGCCCGAGTTCGGCGTGCGCAGCGTCGTCGACCGCTTCGGGCAGATCGAGCCGAAGGTGCTGCTCGCGGTGTCGGGCTACAACTACGGCGAGAAGTGGGTCGACCGCCGCCGGGAGGTCGCCGAGATCCGCGCGTCGATCCCGAGCATCGAGCACGTCGTGCACGTCCCCTACGGCGAGCCCGGCCTGGAGGACTCGACCGGCTGGGACGAGCTGCTGGCCGAGGAGGGCCCGCTCGAGTTCGACCCGGTCCCGTTCGACCACCCGATCTTCGTGCTGTTCTCGTCGGGGACGACCGGCCTGCCCAAGGCGATCATCCACGGCCACGGCGGCATCCTGCTCGAGCACTGCAAGAACCTCGGGCTGGCCTGGGACCTCAACCCCGGCGACCGGCTGCTGTGGTTCTCGACCACCGCGTGGATGATGTGGAACGCGCTGGTCTCCGTGCTGCTCACGCGCGCGTCGATCGTGATGATCGACGGCAACCCCGGCTACCCGGACATGGGGATGCAGTGGCGCCTGGCCCAGGAGCTCGAGGCGACGCACATGGGCGTCGCCCCGGCGTTCATGATGGCCTGCCGCAAGGCCGGCGTGCAGCCCAAGGACTACGACCTGGGCAACCTGCGGATGCTGCTGACCGCCGGCTCGCCGCTCCCGCTCGAGGGCTACGCGTGGGTCTACGAGCAGCTCGGCCCCGACATCCTGCTCAACAACGGCAGCGGCGGCACCGACATCTGCTCCGGCATGGTCGGCGGCTCCCCGCTGCAGAAGGTGTACGCCGGCGAGATCGCCGGGCGCCACCTGGCGGTCGCCGCCGACGCCTTCGACGAGGAGGGCAACTCGGTCGTCGGCGAGCTCGGCGAGCTCGTCATCACCGAGCCGCTGCCCTCGATGCCGGTCGGCTTCTGGGGCGACGAGGACGGCTCGCGCTACCGCGCGGCGTACTTCGACGTGTACCCGGGTGTGTGGCGCCACGGCGACTGGATCCGCTTCACCGAGCGCGGCAGCTGCGTCGTCACCGGCCGCTCGGACGCGACGCTGAACCGCGGCGGCGTCCGGCTCGGCACGAGCGAGCTGTACTCGGTCGTCGAGGAGAACGACGAGGTGCTCGACAGCCTCATCGTCCACCTCGAGGACCCCGGCGGCGGCATGGGCGAGCTGATCCTGTTCGTCGTCCTGCGCGAGGGGATCGAGATGTCCGACGAGCTGCGCACGCGCATCGCCCGGTCCCTGCGCGACGCGCTGTCGCCGCGCCACGTGCCGGACACGATCGTCGCCGTCCCGCACATCCCGCGCACGATGACCGGCAAGAAGCTCGAGGTGCCGGTCAAGCGCATCCTGCAGGGCACGCCGGCCGAGAAGGTCGCCAGCCGCGACGCGCTGGCCGAGCCGGACGCGCTCGACGCGTTCGTCGAGTTCGCCGGCAGCCGCTGAGCGCCGTCCGCACGGCGCCGCCCACCGCTTGACCGGCCGGTGGCGCCGTGCGGACAATGGCCGCCATCTCGATCAGGGGAGACGTGCTCATGAGACGTACCTTCGTCGCCGCGGCCTGCGCGCTCGCGGCGCTGGCGCTCGGCGCCTTCACCGCGCCCGCGGGCGCGGCCGTGTTCACCGGCGGACCCATCTCGATCCCGGCGCAGGGCAAGGGCAACCCGTACCCGTCGCAGATCATCGTCGGGAACCTCACCGGCGCGGTGACGAACGTCACCGTCACGATCAACGGCTTCAGCCACACCTTCCCGCAGGACGTCCGGCTCCTGCTCGTCGGCCCCTCCGGCCAGACCGTCAACCTCATGTCGGGCGTGGGCGGGGGCACCGACGTCACCAACGCGACGCTCGTCTTCAACCAGGCCGCCCCGGGCACGGTCCCCACGCCCATCGTCTCGGGCACGTACCGCCCCACGCCGACGATCGCCTTCGACGGCCCCGCGCCGGCGCCACCGGGCCCCTACGGCGCCTCGCTGGCGATCTTCAACGGCACGGTCCCCAACGGCACCTGGAGCCTGTACGCGTACGACGGCGCGCCGATCGACAGCGGCAGCATCAGCGGCTGGAGCATCGACATCACGACGAACGGCCCGACGATCGGCTCGTTCGCACCGGAGACCGGCGCGGCCGGGACCCAGGTCGTGATCACCGGCACGAACCTGACCGGGGCGACCGGGGTCTCGTTCGGCGGCACCGCCGCGACGCAGTTCACGGTCGTCTCCCCCACCCAGATCACCGCGACCGTCCCGCCGGGCGCGCAGAGCGGCCCGATCACGGTGACGACCCCGACCGGGTCGGCCAGCACGGCGACGCCGTTCCAGACCACGCCGGCGCCGACGATCACGGCGCTGTCGCCGACGAGCGGCCGGGTCGGCACCCAGGTGACGATCACCGGCACGAACCTCACCGGCGCCACCCAGGTGATGTTCAGCGGCGTCCCCGCCACCGCCGTATCGGTCGCGTCGCCGACGCAGCTCACCGCGACGGTCCCGACCGGCGCGGGCGCCGGCACCGTGAGCGTCACGACGCCGGGCGGCACGGCGAACAGCCCGTCGCCGTTCACGGTCGCCCACTCGCGGCGGGTCTCGCTCTCGCTCAGCCGCACGCGGGCCCGCGGGTCGGTGACCGCGCTCGACGGGTTCACGAAGTGCACCCAGCAGGTCGCCGTCCGCGTCCAGCGCCGCGTGCGCGGCAGCTGGCGCACGGTCAGCAGCGACATCACGGACGCCAACGGCCGCTACAGCGTCGGCAACGTCCGCACCGCCGGGCGCTACCGCGCGGTCGCGCCCAGGCAGACGCTGTCGTCGGGCGACGTCTGCCGCCGCAAGGCGTCGGGCTCCGCGCGCCAGTCGCGCTGATCGCCGTCCGCGCCGTCCCGTCGCCCTGCGGCGGGACGGCGCCCGGCGCGGCGCTCAGCCGCCCGCCGGCTTCTCCGCGTGCCCGCCGAACTCGGCGCGCATCGCCGACATGACCTTGTTGGCGAACTGGTCGTGGTCGCGCGACGAGAAGCGCGAGTACAGCGCGGTCGTCAGGACCGGCGCGGGCACGCCCTCCTCGATCGCGGCGATCGCCGTCCAGCGGCCCTCGCCGGAGTCCGACACGCGGCCGGAGTACTCGTCCAGGTCGGGCGACGACGCGAGCGCCGACGCGGTCAGGTCCAGCAGCCACGACGCGATCACGCTGCCGCGCCGCCACACCTCGGCGACCGCGGCCATGTCGAGCTCGTACTGGTAGGCCTCGGGGTCGGCCAGCGGCGCGGTCTCCGCGTCGGCCTCGACGGTCGACAGGCCCACGTTCGCGTTGCGCAGGATGTTCAGGCCCTCGGCGTAGGCGGCCATGATCCCGTACTCGATCCCGTTGTGGACCATCTTCACGAAGTGGCCGGCGCCGGACGGGCCGCAGTGCAGGTAGCCGGCCTCGCCGGGCGCGAGATCGCCCTCGCGGCCGGGCGTGCGGGGCGCCGCGTCGACCCCCGGGGCGAGCGCGGCGAAGATCGGCTCCAGGCGCGCGAACGCCTCGTCGTCGGCCCCGATCATCAGCGAGTAGCCGCGCTCCAGGCCCCACACGCCGCCGCTCGTGCCGCAGTCGACGTAGTGCATGCCCAGCTCCCTGAGGCGCTTGCTGCGGCGCAGGTCGTCGCGGTAGGACGAGTTGCCGCCGTCGATCACGGTGTCGTCGGCCGACAGGAGCGGGAGGAGCTCGTCGAGCGTGTCGTCGACGACGGCCGCCGGGACCATCAGCCACACGTTGCGCGGCGTGTCGAGCTTGGCGACGAAGTCCGCCAGGGCGCTCGCGCCCGTCGCCCCCTCCCCGGCGAGCTGCTGGACGGCGTCCGCGCTGCGGTCGTAGACCACGCACTCGTGTCCGGCGCGCATGAGGCGCCGCACCATGTTGGCCCCCATGCGGCCCAGGCCGATCATTCCCAGTTGCATGCCGTGATCATGCCGGGTCGGGCCGACGGGGGTGAAATCGGCGGCGCGCCCGCCTGCGTTCTGGAATCCTCGGGCCATGGAGATCCACGGACCCCCGCTGACCTGGCGGGCCCACCCGCACGACCTGCTGCGCGGCCTCCACGACGGCCGCGGCGGCGACGTCGCGGTCATCGGCGCCGAGCGCACGATGACCTGGGAGGAGCTCGACGCGGCGGCCGGGGCGCTCGCCGCCGGCTACGCCTCGCTCGGCCTCCAGCGCGGCGACCGCGTCGCGTCGCTGATGCCCAACCGCCTCGAGCTGGTCGTCCACTACCTCGCCTGCTTCCGCAGCGGCCTCGTGACGACGCCGCTGAACTACCGCTACACCTGGCGCGAGATCGACCACGCGCTCGAGGTCAGCGACGCCGCCGCGCTCGTCGTCCACGCCGAGCGCGCCGACGACGTGGCCGCCAGCCGGCTCGCCGGCGGCATGCCGCGCGGGATCGCCGCGTACGGCGGCGACCTGCCGGACGCGGTCGCGCGGGTCGAGGACCTCGTCGCCGCCGGCGGCACGTTCCCGCCGCAGCCGCCCGACCCCGCCGACCCGGTCGTCATCTTCTTCACCTCCGGCAGCACCGGCCCGGCCAAGGGCGTCACCCACAGCCACGAGAGCCTCGGCTGGATGATCGGCAGCGCCGGCGCGGCGCTGGGCCTGGGCCCCGACGACACGTTCCTGCCGGCGTCGTCGATGTCGCACGTCGGCTCGTACCTGTGGACGCTCGCGACGCTGGCGACCGGCGGCCGCGTGATCGTCGTGCGCAGCTACGACGCGCACGAGGTGATCCCGCTGCTGCGCACGCACCGCCCGACGGTGATGGCGATGCTGCCGGCCGCGCTCGCCGCCCTGATCCGCGACCACGACCTGCGGCATTCCGACTTCTCGTCGCTGCGCCTGTGCCGCTGCGGCTCCGACAAGGTCTCCACCGAGCTGCTGACCGAGTTCGCGAAGGTCGCCGGGTTCCCGATCGACGAGGGCTACGGGATGAGCGAGGTCGGCCTGGCCACGCTGAACCCGCCGGACGCGATCCGCCAGGGCTCGATCGGCCGGCCGATCGCGGGCTTCGACATCGCGCTGCGCGACGACGGCGGCAAGGAGGTGGACGTCGACGAGGTCGGGCGCATCTGGATCCGGACCGGCAGCTGCATGACCGGCTACTGGAACCACCCGGAGGCCACGGCGGAGGTCATGCGCGACGGCTGGCTGGACTCGGGCGACCTCGCCCGCGCCGACGCCGACGGCTACCTGTGGTTCTTCGGGCGCCAGAAGCAGATCATCATCCACGACGGGTCGAACATCAGCCCGTTCGAGGTCGAGAGCGCGCTCGTGGAGCACCCGAGCGTCGCGCTCGCGGCGGTGATCGGCATCCACGACGACATCCACGGCGAGAACGTGCGCGCGTACGTGACGCTGCGCCCGGACGGGCCGCCCACCACCGCAGCCGACCTGATCGCGTTCTGCCGCGAGCGGATCGGCTACAAGGCGCCGGAGGAGATCGTGTTCCTCGACGAGATGCCGGTGAACGCGACCGGGAAGCTCGATCGCGTGGGCCTCAAGCGCCTGGCCGAGGAGGGGCTGCACCAGCACGATCCGACCGCGTGAGGGCGGCGCGGAATCCGGGGTGTCCCCGGAGGCCGGTTGCGGAGGACTACGGATGGCCTGGAGCCGCTGTCGGGCGATCGTCCCGACGCCATGTCCGACCTGCCCCCACCCCCGCCCACGTGCGCCGCGTGCGGCGACGTCATCGGCGTCTACGAGCCGATCGTCGCCCGCAGCCAGGACGGCGGGCTGGTCGTCGAGACCTCGCTCGCCGCCGAGCCCGAGCTCGGGGAGCGGGGCTGGACGTGCTACCACCGCTCCTGCTTCTCGCGGTCGGTCGCGGCCTGAGCGTCAGCGCACGCGGACCCGCGCCTGCAGCGCGCGGTCGACGCCGACCTCGCGCGCCGCGCCGGTCATCGTGAAGGCCAGCACGCCGCGGATGTCGGCGCTCGACGCGCCCACGCGCAGCTCCACCTCGCCGGGGTCGACGCGGCGCGCCCCGGAGCGGCCGCTGTAGCAGGCGAGGTCGGCGGGCACCTCGATCTCGACCGTGCGCGCGGCGCCGGGCTCGAGCTCGACGCGGGCGAACGCGACGAGCCGCTGGAGCGGGCGCACGACCTCGGCGACCGGGTCGTGCAGGTACACCTGGACGACCTCCGCAGCCGGCACGTCGGCGTCGTTGCGCAGCGTCACCGTCACGGTCGCGCTGCCGTCGGTCGGCCACGCCGACCCCGACGGGGCCGCGACCTCGACCCAGGTGGCCGGCGCGTACGCGAGCCCGTGCCCGAACGGGAACAGGGGCGTCGGGTCGATCGTCGTCGCGCCGCCGCGCTCGCCCGCGAGCGGCTGCAGGTACGTCCACGGCTGCGTCGCGCCGGCGGCCGGGAAGTGCACGGGCAGGCGGCCCGACGGGTTCACGCGCCCCGACAGCACGTCGGCCAGCGCCGGCCCACCCTCCTCGCCCGGGTAGAACGCGCACACGATCGCGGCCAGCCGGTCGACCTGGCGCGACAGCTCGTACGGGCGCCCGACCAGCAGCACGAGGACGACCGGCGTGCCGGTGTCCAGCAGCGCCTCGAGCAGCTCCTCCTGGCGGCCCGGCAGCCGCAGGTCGGGCGCGTCGCAGCCCTCGCCCGACGTGCCGCGCCCGAACAGGCCGGCCTGGTCGCCGAGGACGGCCACGCACACGTCGGCGTCCGCGGCGGCGCGCGCGGCCTCCGCGATCCCGGCGTCGTCGCCGCCGACGACCGGGCAGCCGGGCGCGAACGCGACGTCGTAGCCGGCCGGGTCGTCGCGCAGCGCCTCCAGGACCGTCGGCGCCGCGATGCCCAGGTCGGTCTCCGGGTGCTGGGTGCCGACGTGGACGGGGAACGCGTAGCAGCCCATCAGCGCCAGCGGGTCGTCGGCGCGCGGGCCGACGACGGCGAGGCGCGCGCCGGCGCGCAGCGGGAGCGTGCCGTCGTTGGCGAGCAGGACGGTGCCGCGGCGGGCGAGCTCGCGCGCCAGCTCCCGGGCCGGCGGCGGGTCGAGGTCGACCGGCGCCCCGTCGGTCAGCGCGGGCGGCTCGGGCGACCAGCCGGCGTCCAGCAGGCCGAGCTCGAGCTTCTGGCGCAGCACGCGCTCCAGCGCCCGGTCGACGTGCGCGACGTCGGCCTCGCCGGCCTCGAGCGCGGCGATGAGCGGCTCCCCGAAGCAGGCGACGGTCGGCAGCTCGACGTCGATGCCGGCCGCGAGCGCCTGCGCCGCCGCCTCGCCGCGCGTCGCGGCGGTGCGGTGCAGGATCTGCAGGAACCGGACCGAGAAGTAGTCGGCGACGACGGTGCCGGCGAACCCGTACTCGCCGCGCAGCAGGTCGGTCAGCAGCGCCGGATCCCCGGCGGCGGGGACGCCGTCGAGGTCCACGTAGGCGTTCATCACCGAGCGCGCGCCGGCGCGCAGCGCCATCTCGAACGGGACGAGCAGCACGTCGGCCAGCTCGCGCGGCCCGACCGACACCGGCGCGTGGTTGCGGGCGCCGCGCGAGGCCGAGTACCCGACGAAGTGCTTCAGCGTCGCCACGACGCCGGCGGACTCGAGCCCGCGCACGTACGCGGCCCCGATCTCGCCCACGAGCTGCGGGTCCTCGCCGATCGTCTCCTCGACGCGGCCCCAGCGCAGGTCGCGCGTGACGTCGAGCACCGGCGCCATGCCCTGGTGCACGCCGAGGCGCCCCATCGCGGCGCCGATCTGCGCGGCCATCGCCTCGATCAGCTCGGGGTCGAACGCCGCGCCCCAGCACAGCGGCGACGGGTAGACCGTCGCCCGCCAGGCGGCCAGGCCGGTCAGGCACTCCTCGTGCACGAGCGCCGGGATCCCGTGCCGGCCGGCCTCGACGATCCGCCGCTGGCTGCGCGCGAGCGTGCGCGCGCCCTCGGCCGGGTCGACCGGCGCCGTGCCGAACGGGCGCGTGAGCTGGCCCAGCCCGTCGCGGATCAGCGCGCCGTAGTCCTCGGGCGGCTCGGCGAGCTCGTGCTGGTGCGGCGCGACGTCCTCGCCCGCGGTCTCCATCCCCACCCACACGCCGTAGAGCTGGGCGACCTTCTCGCGCAGCGACATCCGCGACATGAGGTCGGCGACGCGCTCCTCCGGCGGCACCGCCGGGTCGCGCCAGGTCGCGGTCCCGCTCTCGATCGTCACGAGGCCGGCGGGGCGGTCGACTGGCGGACGACGAGGCGGGTCTCGAGCGTGACGTGCGCGCCGGCGAGGTCCTCGCCGGAGATCATGCGCAGCAGCAGCTCGACCGCCTCGTGGCCCATCGTGCGGATCGGCTGCTTGACGGTGGTCAGCGGCGGATCAGCCGCGGCCGCCTCGGGGATGTCGTCGAACCCGACGACCGACAGGCGGCCCGGCACGTCGAGGCCGAGCGAGCGCGCGACCTCGATCGTGGCCAGCGCGGCCACGTCGTTGCCGGCGAAGATCGCGGTCGGCGGCACCGGCAGCGTCAGCAGCTCGCGCGCCACGCGGGCCGACGCCTCCGGGTCGTAGCCGCCGACGCGCATGAGGCTCTCGCGCACCTGGACGCCGGCGGCCTCGTGCGCGTCGCGGAAGCCGCGCTCGCGCAGCTGGGCGGACTGCAGGTCGGGGCGGCCGCCGATCATCGCGATGCGCCGGTGGCCGAGCCCGAGCAGGTGCTCGGTCGCGAGCTGCGCGCCGCGCAGGTTGTCGGAGTCGACGGTCGGCAGCCGCGACGGGCCGGTGTGCGGGTCGACGGCGACGATCGGCGAGTCGGAGACGACGTCGACGACCGTCGGCGTGACGAGCACGGCGCCGTCGATGAGGGTGCCGCTGAGCCGGGTCAGCGAGCGCCGCTCCCAGCCGATGTGGTCACCGGGCTGACCGCCCGCCGAGTAGATGACGAGCTCGTAGCCGGTCCCCCGGATCGCGTCCGCCGCGCCCTTGAGCAGCTCGGTGCTGAACGGCTCCAGGTCGGCGACCAGGATGCCCAGCACGTTCGTGCGGTGGTTGCGCAGGCTGCGCGCGACGATGCTGGCCTCGTAGCCCAGCTCCTCGATGACGGCCTGCACCCGCGCGGTGGTGTCGGCGGCGACCCCGTAGCGGCGGTTGAGGACCTTCGAGACGGTCGCGGTCGACACGCCGGCCCGCTCGGCGACGTCGCGGATCGTCACGCGGCTGCTGGGCTGCATGAGCGCGGACCATACCGTATAAATCGTTATCGATAACGATTTGACACGGCGGTTGCGAAGGGATAACACTGGCGGTCGAGAGGGGTCGACCACGTCGGCCGACGACGTCCGAGGAGGAGAGGACCGACCATGCGCAGGTTCCCATCCCGCCGCGCCGCCGCCATCGGGCTCACCGGCGCCGCGCTCATGCTCGTCGCCGCGTGCGGCGGCGAGGACGAGGACGGCGGGTCGACGGCCGCCTCCAGCGACGCCGCCGCCGAATCCGCGAACCTGGTGTGGTGGCACAACGCCACCAACGAGCCTCTCAAGAGCGTCTGGACCGAGGTCGCCCGCGACTTCGAGGCGCAGAACCCGAACATCAAGATCAAGGTCCAGCCGATCCAGAACGAGCAGTTCACCACGAAGGTCCCGCTCGCCCTGCAGGGCGACGACCCGCCGGACGTCTACCAGCAGTGGGGCGGCGGCCAGCAGGCCGACCAGGTCCGCTCCGGCAAGGTCGCCGACCTCACGGAGGCGTCGGCGGACTGGATCGGCGACCTCACGTCGATCACCGAGGGCTGGAAGACCGACGGCAAGCAGTACGGCATCCCCTACAGCCAGCACGTCGTGGGCTTCTGGTACCGCAAGGACCTGTTCGAGAAGGCCGGCATCACCGAGCCGCCGACCACGATGGCCGAGCTCAACGAGGCGGTCGACAAGCTGAAGGCGGCGGGGATCGCCCCGATCGCGATCGGCGCCAAGGACCGCTGGCCGGCCGCGTTCTACTGGGACTACTTCGTGCTGCGCCGCTGCGCGGCCGAGACCGTCCAGGAGGCGATGGCCACGCAGGTGATGGACGACCCGTGCTTCATCCAGGCGGGCGAGGACCTGAAGGCGTTCCTCGACACCGAGCCGTTCCAGGACGGCTTCCAGGGCACCACCGCCCAGCAGGGCGCGGGCAGCTCGGCCGGCATGGTCGCCAACGGCAAGGCGGCGATGGAGCTGCAGGGCACCTGGAACCCGTACGTGATGTCGGACCTCACCGACGACAAGAACCTCGACGACAAGCTCGGGTGGTTCCCGTTCCCGGCCGTCGAGGGCGGCGCCGGGGACCCGAAGGCGGCGCTCGGCGGCGGCGACGGGTTCTCGTGCACGACGAAGCAGGCCGACGCGTGCGCCAAGTTCCTGGAGTACATCGTCTCGCCCGAGGTCCAGGAGAAGCTCGTCACGTCCGGCTCCACGACGCTGCCGGTCAACCCGGCGGCGGCCGGCGCGATCGAGAAGCCGACCGTGAAGGAGATCCAGGCGTACGTCGATCAGGTGCCGTACACGCAGACCTACTTCGACGTCGCCCTGCCGACCGCGGTCGGCCAGGCCCTCAACGAGGCGATCGCCGACTTCGTGGTCGGGCAGGGGTCGCCGGAGGACATCGTCGCGGCGGTCCGGTGACCGCGACGGCGGCCTGCACGGCCGGGCGCCGCACCTCCGTCCCGACGGGCAGGACGGCGGCACGGTGGCGGTGAACCTGGCCGAGACCTCGACCGGGCGCGCGCGAGCGCGTCCGGTCGAGCGCCGCCGGGCGCTGATGCGCAAGCGGGCCGAGCTGGCGCTGCTGCTCGGCCCGGCCCTCGTCCTGTTCGTCGGCTTCGTCCTGCTGCCGATCGGGATCGCCGCCTACTACAGCGTCCACGAGTGGAACGGCTTCGGCCCGATCGACCAGTTCGTCGGGCTCGACAACTACACGCGGGCGTTCGAGGACCCGGTCTTCCGCGGCGCGATCGGCCACAACCTGATCATCGCCGGGCTGTCGCTGCTCATCCAGCTGCCGCTGTCGATCGCGCTCGCGCTGCTGCTGAACCGCAACCTGCGCGGCCGCGGCCTGCTGCGGCTCGTGGTCTTCGCCCCCTACGTGCTGTCGGAGGCGATCACCGCGGTGCTGTGGCTGCTGATGCTGCAGCCCGACGGCTTCGTCGACCAGGTGCTGCGCGCCGTCGGCCTCGGCGGGCTGATCCAGCCGTGGCTGGCCGACCGCGACATCGTCCTCTACACGCTGTTCGTCGTCATCACGTGGAAGTACCTGGGCTTCGGGATCATCCTGCTGCTCGCCGGCCTGCAGGGCATCCCGCGGGAGCTGCGCGAGGCGGCCGCCCTCGACGGCGCCGGGCCGTGGCAGACGACGCGCTACGTCGTGCTGCCGCTGCTGGGGCCGACGATCCGCATCTGGATCTTCCTGTCGATGATCGGCTCGCTGCAGCTGTTCGACATCGTCTGGATCATGACCGGCGGCGGCCCGGCCGGCTCGTCGGCGACGATGGCGACGTACCTGATCGACCACGGCTTCCGGCGCTACGAGTTCGGGTACGGCAGCGCGGTCGCGGTGATCCTGTTCGTCATCTGCTTCGCGTTCGCGCTCGTGTACCAGCGCTACGCGCTGCGACGCGACACGGCGGGCGCGCTGACGCGGGCGGGGACCTGAGATGGCGACCTACCGCATGGCCCCCTCCCCCACGCCGGAGCTGCGCCGCCGCCGCGGGCGCCGCCCGCTGCCGGTCGGGCGGCTGCTGACGTGGCTGGCCGTCGTCGTGATCGTCGTGTGCACGGTCGTGCCGCTGCTGTACGTCGTGCTCAACGGCTTCCGCACGACCGCGCAGATCAACACCGACTCCGCCGGCCTCCCCGACCCGTGGGTGTGGGAGAACTACAAGAACGTCCTCACGTCGTCGGACTACTGGCGCTTCCTGTTCAACAGCCTCGTGATCGCGGTGATCGCGACGGCGCTGGCGGTGGCGCTCGGCGCGATGGCGGCGTTCGCGCTGGCCCGCTACGCGTTCCGCGGGCGCGAGGCGCTGTACGCGTTCTTCACGATCGGGCTCCTGTTCCCACTCGGGGTGGCCGCGCTCCCGCTGTACCTCGTGCTGCGGGAGATCGGGCTGCTGGAGAACCCGCTCGGCGTCGCGATCCCCGAGGCGGCGTTCTCGCTGTCGATCACGATCGTGATCCTGCGCCCGTTCATGCGCGCGATCCCCGACGAGCTCGAGGACGCCGCGCTGCTGGACGGCGCGTCTCGCCTCACGTTCTTCTGGCGGATCCTGCTGCCGCTGTCGGCGCCGGCGCTGAGCACCGTGGCGACCCTGGCGTTCGTGACCAGCTGGAACTTCTACCTGCTGCCGCTGCTCGTCTTCAACGAGACCCAGCACTTCACGCTGCCGCTGGGCGTCGCGACGTTCCAGTCGCAGTACTCGCAGGACACCGCGGCGATCCTCGCGTTCACCGCGCTGTCGATGGTCCCGTCGCTGGCGTTCTTCGTCTTCGCCGAGCGGCGCATCGTCGGTGGACTCACGGGGGCCGTGAAGGGATAGGGTCGCTCCGTGCGCGCGATCGGACTCGACGTCGGCACCTCGGCGGTGAAGGCCCTGGCCCTGGACGAGGCGGGCACCGTCCTCGCGCGCCACGAGGTCGAGTACCCGCTGTCGATGCCGCATCCCGGCTGGTCCGAGCAGGACCCCGAGGACTGGTGGCGGGCGGCGGAGACGGCGCTCGCGGCGGTGACCGACGGCGACTCGGTGGCCGGGATCGGGCTGTCGGGGCAGATGCACGGGCTCGTCGCGCTGGATGCGTCCGACCGCGTCATCCGCCCGGCGATCCTGTGGAACGACCAGCGCACCCAGGCCGAGTGCGAGGAGATCACGCGGCTGGTCGGCGAGCGGCGGCTGATCGAGCTGACCGGCAACCGGGCGCTGACCGGCTTCACCGCGCCGAAGCTGCTGTGGCTGCGCGAGCACGAGCCGGCCGCGTACGCGCGGATCGCGCACGTGATGCTGCCCAAGGACTACGTGCGGCTGCGGCTCACCGGCGAGCGCGCGACCGACGTCGCCGACGCCTCGGGGATGCTGCTGCTCGACGTGGCGCGGCGGCGCTGGAGCGCCGAGGTGCTCGACGCGCTGTCGCTCGACGAGGCGTGGCTGCCGCGCCTGCTGGAGTCGCCGGAGGTGTCGGGGACGACGGCGGGCGGCGTGCCCGTGGCGGCGGGCGCGGGCGACCAGGCGGCGGGCGCGCTGGGCGTCGGCGTGGTGCGGCCGGGGCCGCTGTCGGTCGTGCTCGGCACCTCGGGCGTGGTCCTGACGGCCCTGGACGCGTTCGCGGCCGATCCCGAGGGGCGGGTGCACGCGTTCTGCCACGCCTCGCCCGGCGCCTGGCAGGCGATGGGCGTGATGCTGTCGGCGGCGGGCGCGCTGGGCTGGCTGCAGCGGACGATCGCCCCCGGGATGCCGTTCGCGGGGCTCGTCGCCGAGGCGCACCACTGGGACCCGGGCGCCGGCGGGCTCACCTTCCTGCCCTATCTGTCCGGCGAGCGCACGCCGCACGCCGACCCGGACGCGCGCGGCGCGTTCACGGGCCTGTCGCTGCACCACGACCGCGGGGCGCTGGTGCGCGCGGTGCTCGAGGGCGTCGCCTGCGGGCTGCGCGACTGCTTCGACCTCGTCGACGCGCTCGGGGCGGGGTCGGCCAGCGCGGGGCGCGCGTCGGGCGGCGGGGCGCGCAGCGCGCTGTGGCTGCGGATCGTCGCGTCGATGCTCGAGCTGCCGATCGAGCGGCTGGCAGTCGAGGAGGGCGCCGCGTTCGGCGCCGCGCTGCTGGGCGGCGTGGCCGGCGGCATGTGGCGCGACACCGACGAGGCGGCCGCCGCGACCGTCCGCGTGCGCGACACGGTCGAGCCCGAGCCCGCCTGGATCGAGCCCTACCGCGAGGTGCTCGCGCGCTACCGCGCGCTGTACCCGGTCGCGTCGCGGCCGGTGGACGCGACGCCGGCGTAGGCGCGGCGCGAGTCGTCACGCTCCTCGGGCCGCACCGGAAAGCGGTGCGTCAGGGGGTGGTCGACGTTATCGCCGCATAGCGACGAGAACGTCGACCACCCCGCCCCTACTCCCCCGCCGGCCCGCGCCCCAGCGTGATCCGCAGGTACCGCGACGTCGCCTCGGCGCGGTTGTTGGCGTGCATCTTGCGCAGCACGTTCTTGACGTGGAACTTCACGGTGCCCTCGGACAGGACGAGGATCCGCGCGATGCCCGCGTTCGTGTGCCCCTGGACCATGAGCTGCAGGACCTCGAGCTCGCGGCGGGTGAGCAGGTCGCGCAGGCGGTCCATCGACGGGGCCGGGTCGAGCTCGGTCGGAGGCTCGTCGCCGCCGTCGCGCGCGAGCGTCACCGCGCCGTCGGTGAGGCTGCCGCTGCGCGACTCGGCCCAGGCGGCGACGCGGCGCAGCTCCTCGCGCTGGGCGCGCAGCCGGCGGCGCAGGATCGCCCGCTCGAACACGAGCGCGAAGCACAGCGCGAAATCGCCGAGCACCAGCGCGTCGTCCTCGTCCAGCGGACGCGCCGGCACCGGGTCGGCGCCGTGCAGGAAGCCGATCGCGCGGCCGTCGACCGAGATCGGCGCCGCCAGGTAGCCGTCGGCGCCCAGCGTGTCGCCGAACGCGTGGCGGCGGCGGGCCTCCAGCTGGGCCGGCACGATCAGCCGCGGGGTGCGGCGGCGCAGCAGCTCGCTCTCGGCGACCGGGTACTCGAGCAGCAGCGGCTCGTCGCGCAGCGGGGCCAGCAGCTCCTCGGCCGCGTCGGGCCCCTCCTGCGACCACGCCGCCTCGCCGACGAGCATGCCCTCCTCCAGCCGGCTGAGGACGATCCGCCCCAGGCCGGTCGCGGCCGCGGCCTCGGCCGGCGCCTGCGCGATCAGCTCGCTGGGCGGGCCCAGCTCGACCAGCCGCTCGAGCGCGCGGGCGAGGTCGATGCGGCGACGGCCGGCGGCAGCCTCGGCGGCGGCCGCCACGCTCAGCGGGCCCCGACGAGCTCGGCGCGCTCGCGGCCCACCGGTCGCACGTACGCGTCGCGGTGGCGCGCGGTCAGCACGACCGTGTTCGAGCCGGCGCGCTGGGTGAACGGCTTGAGCGACACGCGGAACCCGCTGCGCTCCCCGACGAGCGCGAAGATCGGCCCGTTGACCCAGTTGAGGATCGAGCCCTCGAGCTTGCCGGGGCCGCGGAACGCCGCGTACTCGCCGACGTCGCGCACGAAGATGTCCTGCGCGACGAGCGTGCCCTCGTGGTGCAGCAGCTGCAGCGTCTGGGCGAAGCTCTCGACCGCCGTGGTCGACATGTGCACCCGCGTCCACTCGGGCATGCCGTCGAGCAGCTCGTCGAGGTGGACGTCGGCGCTCGGGGCGACGCGCATCGCCGACGGCGCCGGGACCTCGACGTACATCTCCTCGAGGTGCACGGCCTCCCACACGTCGGCCCAGAAGCGCACGCCCGCGGGCGTGTCGCCGTGCGCCGACGGGCCCTCGCGCAGCACGCGCTGGACGGCGCTGACGATCTCGCCCTCCGCGATCCCGTGCGCCTGGGCGATCGTCGCGACCTCGCCGGGCGTGATGCTCGCGCGCACCAGCGGCTCGTAGGCGCGGTCGCCGACGCGCATCAGCTCGTCGGTCGGGAGGTTGTCGTACAGGTTGCACGCGTGCGCGAACAGCAGCTTGCCGCGCAGGTGCTCGAGCCCGTGGAGCGGGTTGCGGAAGTCGAGCTCGAGACAGTCGACGAGGTGGTCGTAGCCCTTGAGGGCCTGGCGCGCGCGGTCGAGGACGTGCGGCGAGTAGTCGGCCATCAGGTAGCGCACGCGCGGGAGGTAGTCGCGCCCGCGGCGCTCGCAGGCGGCCGCGAACGTGTCCATCCACGTGCGCGCCTGGTGCCCGTCGCCGACGCCCAGCTCGAGCACCGGGATCTCGTCGGGCAGCTCCGACCACTCGTCCAGGCGCACGAGCGTGTCCATGAGCGCCTCGATCTGCTCGGCCCAGAACTCCGGGTTGGTCCCGTCGGACACGCCGCCGGGCAGCGCGGCGGCGTAGTCGCGCTGGAACGTCTCGTCCCACGACGCGAGGTGACGCCAGTAGCTGCGGTTGAACGACCACACGACGCTCTTGCTCGGCCGCACCCAGTCCTCGAGGTGGATGCACTCGTGGACGTCGGGGACGATCCCGAGCGCCTTGGAGAGGCGGTCGACGATGTCGGTCGCGAGGCGCTCGGGCGTCATCTCGCGCGCGCGGCGCACGTCGATGGCGATCTCGGCGAGCGGGCCGGTCTCGGCCGGCTCGGCGCCGAACGGGCGCACCATCACGGGCGCGCGGAAGTTCTTGCGGTACTGCACCCAGTCGAGGACGGCGGCCAGGCGGGCGTGGTCGAGATCGACGGCGGCGGCGGCCTCGGCGATCGCGGGCGCGATGACGGCCAGGTCGGCGGGCTCGGCGCGTCCCACGCAGTTCAGCTGGATCAGCACGGTCCTCTCTCCTCTGGTCTCCGCCATCACCCCGGCGGATGACCAGCATGCTCCTGCGTGCGGACGGCGCCCGCGACGTTCGAAGGGAGTGGATTGCCACGCCGAACGGATAGGGCCCCACCCACCCGCCGAGCGGCAACCCGCCCGCGCAGACGTCAAATCCCTCCCGTTCGGGGGGTGCGGGCGCGGGATGGGCGGGACTAGGTTCCGCCTCGCGCCGGCCAGGCGTGCGGCACTGCCCGGCCGCGGAGAGCGAGAGAGAGGGTTGCGCGATGAGCGAGTACCTGTTCACGTCGGAGTCGGTCACCGAGGGTCATCCGGACAAGGTGGCCGATCAGATCTCCGATGGGGTGTTGGATGCGGTGATGGCCGCCGATCCGGCGGGTCGGGTGGCGTGTG
>Ga0180221_1000308_pt1 | contig 48933 bp, 46 predicted proteins | sample eDN5th37CKraftMG_FD_151339 | JGI IMG/M metagenome (GOLD analysis project Ga0180221, IMG submission 151339) | Enriched Miracle-Growth compost microbial communities from Emeryville, California, USA - eDNA 5th pass 37_C Kraft MG (version 2) (version 2) ...
CAGACAGCGCGCTGGTCGCCCTGAACCGCCAGGGCCATCTGGACCAGCCGCCCGCCGACCTGCTGCGCCTCTTGAGCGAAAGCGCGCACTACAGCCGCCTGACCGACGGCGCCTTCGACCCCAGCGTGCAGGCCCTATGGCAGGCCTATGCCGACCACTTCGCGCGCCCGGGCGCCGCCCCGGACGGCCCCGACGCCGCCACCCTGCAAGCCGCGCTGGCCCGCGTCGACCACCGCGCCATTCAGGCCGGCCCCGCGCGCATCGCCTTGCTACGCCCCGGCATGGCCCTGACCCTGAACGGCATCGCCCAGGGCTACATCACCGACCGCGTCACCGAACTGCTGCGCGCCGGCGGCCTGGACCGCGCCCTGGTGGACCTGGGCGAAATCCGCGGCCTGGACCGCTCCGCCCCCGGCCAGTCCGCCCCATGGCGCGTCGGCCTGGCCCAACCCCAGCACGCCGAGCGCGTCCACACCACCGTGGAAATCCGCAACCAGGCCATCGCCACCTCGGGCGGCTACGGCACCCCGCTGGACCCCGCCGGCCGCCACAGCCACCTGTTCGACCCGCGCACCGGCCGCGCCCAGCCGCGCTACCGCAGCGTCTCGGTCGCCGCCTCCAGCGCCACCACCGCCGACGCCCTGTCCACCGCGTTCTCGCACATGCCGCTGGACGCCACGGCACCGCTGGTACGCCGGCTGGGACTGCGGGCCTGGTTCGTGCTGGCCGACGGCAGCGTCACGGCGCAAGGCCGGGACGCCCCGAGCGCGAAGTCCAAAGACCGCATATAATCGCGAGTTCCTCTCCACGCCAACCCGTTTGTCGAGGTTGCGCGCCCCCCGTGCCCGGGTGGTGAAATTGGTAGACGCAGGGGACTCAAAATCCCCCGCCGCAAGGCGTGCCGGTTCGATTCCGGCCCCGGGCACCACTCAAAAATCCCTAGTACTTACAAGCCTCTAGCGCGATTTTTCGTCTTGCCCTGACACCAGGGGATTTTCCACGTTTGTGAGCCAGGTACAGTGGCGAAGCACCGAGCGGTACTTCCGGAGCTTTTACACGCATGGCTACTATCGTTAAGACACCATCTGGTACCTGGAAAGCCGTCATTCGAAAGTCTGGCTGGCCGACTTCGTCTAAGACTTTCAGAACCAAGCGTGACGCAGAAGATTGGGCGCGACGCACGGAAGATGAGATGGTGCGCGGCGTGTATATCCAGCGCGCGCCAGCGGAACGTATGACTGTAGAAGCGGCACTTAACCGTTACCTCAAAGAAGTCACGCCAACCAAGCGCGCCTCAACCCAGACCGGGGAACACAAGAAGGCGCAAGTTCTAATCCGACATCTTGGCAAGTACTCGTTGGCGGCCCTCAACGCTGAAATCGCCGCTCAATTCCGCGACACGCGACTAGCGGGTGATGCTGACGATAACCGCAAGACCATTCGACGCAGCAACAACGCGGTACGCCTGGAACTAGCACTCCTCAGCCACCTGTTCACCGTGGCAATCAAGGAATGGGGTATCGGCCTGCCGTCCAATCCTGTAGCCAACATTCGCCGGCCGGCTCCCGGCGCCGGGCGAAACCGCCGACTGACTCCAGCAGAAAATACACGTCTGTTGACCGCCGTAGACGCGTACTCGAATCCGATGTTTAGCTGAATTGTTCGCATTGCTTTGGAAACCAGGATGCGGCTATTGGAGATTGGTGGCTACGACTGAGCCAAGTGGATCTACAGAAACGGATCGTACGGTTAGATATCACCAAAAACTCATCACCGCGAACCGTACCTTTGACCAAGGCAGCTACGGTTGCCTTTCAAGCTGCCATCGATAATCCCATTCGTCCACCAGAGACGGATCCGGTGTTCTTTGGCGAACCAGGGCGAGATGGAGTGCGCAGACCTTATCTATTTATAAGGCTTGGACTGACGCCAAGAAGGCCGCTGGCTTGGTCGATTTCCGGTTTCATGATCTGCCTCACGAAGCAGTGAGCCGGCTAGTGGAGGCAGGGCTTTCAGATCAAGAAGTGGCAGCGATCAGTGGGCATAAGTCGATGCAGACGCTGAAGCGATATACGCATTTGCGGGCTGAGGACTTGGTAGGGAAACTGGATAAGCTTGGACCATAAATGGCTGATTCCGGCCAGAAGCAGACATTTTGATAGCTCAACTGGGTGCCCCGCTTTAGGCTGAAAGCCGAAGCTCGATAACAGCCGCTTCTCGCCACTTCAGTTGATCCATCTAAACGACCATGCGCTAGCCCGCTAGCATTTGCCGTAAGACGAAGCGCTAAAAAGCGTGTCATGAGTCCCAAGACAAGGCCAATTCGCTAGCGCCGGCGGGGGCTTACTTCTGACGCTACTGTTCACTGCGCAGAGAGATCGATGCCTAGACTCCTGGCTGAATTCTTGCCGCAGCTGCCTTGCTCGAGCAGGCTCCCGTTGCTTTGATCTGTGTATCCAGTGCCATTCAGATGCCAGTAGATCCGTCCCATTGTATCTATGAGATAATTCTAGTAATAAAATATAAAATAACGTAAGGAGAACGGTTTTGCGGCGGCCCAGCTTATCGACAGCCAAGCCGAAGGTATTAAGCGATCAGGCGCGTGCACGCCTGCGCGAATTGCCAATAGCGGACGTTGCATCAGCCGTCGGGATCACGCTACGTGGCAACAAGGCGATGTGCTTCAACGGGCACGATACCGCGACGCCAAGCTTCACCGTCAGCAAAGCGAGAAATACTTGGAGGTGCTTTGGATGCGGTGAGCATGGCGACGCAATCACGCTAGTCCAGAAGATTCACGGCCTTGGGTTTATGGATGCCTGTAATTGGCTCTGCCACCACTTCGGCATCATCAGCGGCGACGTCCCGCATGGCCTACGCGCTCATTCACTTTCGCGGGTTACAAGTCCCAAGCCAGTTAATTCCCTTCCTTCTGTACCCTCAACTAATCCTGATTTCGAGCTTTACACCTGGCTCGTGGCGCGCTGCGGACCAGTCAAAGCGTCCTTGGGGACAACCTACCTCCAAACTCACGGAATTACTCCCGATCTAGCCCTTCGGTTCGGCGTCGTGGAACTCGTAGACCCGGTGAGGGCGTATCGAGAATTAGAAAGGCATTGGGGGCCAGATCGAATTCGTAGCGCAGGACTTTCCGGGAACCGACGGGCCCTAAGCTGGTCTGGCTATGCCCTAATTTTCCCCTTCAAATTCGATGCCATCACTCAGTACTTACAGGTTCGCTGCCTTCAGATCAGTAGGAAATTCTTCGGTCCAAGTGGTATCCCTAAACCTATGTTCAACAGTCAACGGCTTAGCCAGTTGCGGCCAGGGAGCCTCCTCCACATTTGCGAAGGCGTCCCAGACGCAATTTCCATGGAGGGATCTGGGCTAGCCGCAGTTGCAGTTTTAGGTGCTACATCGTTTCGCTCTGAATGGGTTGAGGAGCTTCTCCCTTTTGATCTAGTGGGCGTTCCCGATGGTGATGCTGCAGGCGAGAAATTCATGAAGTGCCTTGCTAATGAATTTCGGGCCAGAAGTAAGAGCATTCGGTTTGTAGTTCCACCTGAAGGCATGGATGCAAGTGACGTGATTGCGCGAGGAAAGAATGCGTAGTTTTCTAAGTCAGGTATGCGACCAATTGAACATGCGTTGGGCATGGGAGAAGGTGAAGCGAGCATCTGTCCCTGGCGACATCTGGATCGACGAGGCAGACTTGGCCCATTTTGAAGTGCACTTGGGCCACGAACTCCGAGGTCTCGGTGACGATCTACGCTCCGGAAGATTTCGGATGTCACCCATTCGGCCTATGGCTTTTCCGAAGAACCCTGATGGAGATGGGAACCCTAGGGTCCGACAGTACTTCCACTTCACGGTCAGGGATCAAGTGGCGTGGGTTGCCGTCGTGAACGTTTTAGGACGCTATATCGACGAACAGATGCCCGTTTGGAGCTATGGCAACAGACTCTTCCGGTCAGCATGGATTGAAGAAGATATTCACGGAAACAAGATACGGAAAATCGGGCCGTACAGACATTCGTCGGGCCGAATCTATCGGCCGTTTCAGCAATCCTGGCCACTGTTTAGGCGTCACATTGCCTTGGCGGTTTCAGCAGCGGCACACGGTTATTCCAAGGTGGACAGCCTTGATGACGATGAGCGTGAAGAGCTTGGCTTTCAGCGTCGCATGCACCGAGCCAATCAATGCCCATTTGTTCTCGCTGACTATTGGACTAACTTACCAACCGGCCCCAACAAGAGCGACGTCTATTGGGCATCTGTTGATCTTGAAAAGTTCTATCCGTCCATCCCCCTTCCAGCATGCGTTGATGCAATCTCCCAGTTTGTTCCTGCCGAATTGCGCCTAGAAGTTCAGCGACTGCTGAAAACGTTAACACAGCTTCCATTGAACCTTGATGGTTGGACGGACGCCGAACTGAAGCACATCGAACTTGATGGGTCTCGGAAGACCTTCCACAAAATTCCTACTGGGCTCATGGTGTCCGGGTTTCTCGCAAATGCTGCGCTCCTTCCGGTCGATCAAGAGGTACAGAAAACGCTCCCTCGCGGACGCGTCGCGCACTTCCGCTATGTCGATGATCATGTGATACTGGCCAAGACGTTTGATGACCTGATAACGTGGATCGATCACTACAAGGATGTGATCGATAAACTAGGTTCCGGCGCAAGCATTAACCCCGCAAAGACCGAACCGAAAGCCCTAGGGGAACTACTGGGAACGAGCGATACCAGCAAACGCTTTGCCGGGTCAGACCTATGGAATCGAGCCCAAAAGGAGTGCCGCCTCGATCCGGAGTTTCCAACTCCACTAATGACGAAGACGATTGCGCTGGTTTCAGCAATTGGCAAAACAGACTTCACTGCGCTCGAAGACAACGAACTCTCCATCCTGTCGCAGCAGCTGGAGCATCTATTGCTCGTAGATCTGCCTGAGGCGGAGATGCCAGCACGAACACGTCTGGCATTCGCGGCGACTCGTCTTGCTCGCGTTGCCGAAGCAAGACTTGCTTCCCCGGAAACACTCGATATCCGACATGGTAGGTCCGGGCAAAGCCGAACGACCGGGACTCAAGCAACCAGTCGCCATAGCGGGGGCCTTTCGCTTGACCCAATCGCTGGCCTTACTGGCATAAGTGACTCTCAGATTCACGCTCGGCTGAACAACATTGCCGACAGAGTATTTGGCTTGGTCAGAAAAGTTCTGCGAGAACGGCCTGATCGTGTCCGTCTGTGGACCCATGCTCTGACCATCGCACGCCGCCTCGGCGCTACGGGACTGGAGCTTCTCTTTGATGACATCGATCGCTATGCGAGCGACCCGGTGAATCGGCTAGCTGCCAGCTACATACTCGGCAATTCTTATGCTGTACTCGCTGCAGAAACAGTGCGAGCTGCACAATTGCTTGTTGATACCAATGCGGCAGGATGGCGTAGAGCTGCCGCACTTAGATCTCTGCGGGATATCGCGAAGTTTACTAACCAATGTCAGCCTAAAACAGGTCAATGGTTTGTACAGAAAAGCCTAAATCAGTTTTTCGTCGGTGTATATTGCGCCACTGTGTTGTTGGAGCAATATCCAGGCTCCTTGCAACTCTTGGGGAAACCGCTAAATAAAACATTTGTCGACAAAGGTCGCGAGCTGCTAACTGGCCATGAAGTGCTGCCGGATCTGCGCGTTGCGCTTGCTTGGTGGGGATGTAAGTTCGACCTTCGCAAGCCCGTTCGTCGAGCGTCTGAGCTGATCATTCACTTGGGAAATCTCGTAGAGGCACTGCCCGAATCCGACGATCTGTGGACTTTCTTTCCTGCGGATGCACCAATCACACCACTAGTGCGGATCGCATCAGCAACTAAGTCGACTCAAATGAAGCAAGAAGGGTGGTGGTTCGACGCGATGATGGGTCGCCTTGATTACCGAGACATGGAACAAGTAGCGACTCTGTCCCCTGAAGCGTCTCGTGTTTGGAAATCATTCGAGGAATCTGAGACGGGGAAGTTTCTACCGCTGCCCGTCTGGGCAACAATGATCTGGAAAAGCTGCGATCCCAGAATTACAAAGGAATGGCGGCTCGGCGAATGGACCTGCCTAGAGATCGTTAGGCAAGCAGCGTTGCTACTGTCGTCTACCACCCAGACGTTGGATCAAGACTATCTTCAACGCGCATCGCGTAAAGACATTTATACACGCTCCCATTGCGCACACCCGCTCAACTTCGCGCTACCAAGGCATCTCATCGAGACGACGGTTGTCTCCTGGCAAGAGTGGAAACAGAAGCTGCGAGAGCCAGGAACTGGAGTTCTACGACAGGTTCCCCAGCGGCGCCAGATCTATGACAGACGATATGCGCCGCTCGTCGTGAGCGAAATAGGCTCTGCACAGAATCCAATTCGCGGTCTTGGCCTGTGCCTCTTTGCCTTGCTTTCGCGCTCGTTCCTACTTCCGGCGCAATGGAATGGACTTGGGCATGAAAGCATGCTGAGGCATCTCCCTCAGCTCCTGCGAGACGAGATTTCCTATTCGTCGGCAACTCTTGGAATTCTTGAGGCGTGTCTTCAACCACGCACGGCCGAGAATGTATTCGCCAACCTCTATCAAGCATGGAGTCCGGGCTCCGATGATGACACTGAGCATGATCCGGTAAGTCTCATCGACACCGCGGATTTGGCGCGCGTTATCTCGATTGCACAGAACGAACTTGAGGCAAATCAAATCTCGACATTCAATCAGCAATCTCGACAAGTGACGCCTGTCAATCTCATGCACCTCACTGACGTTGATTGGAAGCGCTACTTTGAAACGGGACCAGCATGATTTCTGAGAAGCCAGCATTGGTTGAGGTGCTTACTCTTGGCGTAATTCAGACCACCTTGGATTCCACGGCTGCATGGAACACTGATAGTGGTGAGCCAAAAATCTCGGCATCGGAGGATAGCCGTGCATGGCACGAGATTCGCAGAGCGATGAGGGCATTGGCAGACCACGAAGATCAGCCTCGCATCATTCTTCTCCCTGAGCTAGCACTCCCAAGAACGCGACTGGATGACTTCGAACGACTTGTCTGCTCCATGAACGCACTAGCGATCGTTGGAGTTGACTACCGTCTGGATCATCGAACGAAATCTGCAAGAAATGAAGGTCTCGTTCTTGTCCCTAGAAATTTTTGGAAACGTACACCTTCACGCTATGCTGCCAGAGTCTGGTTCGGCAAGCGAGACCCTGCACCGGCTGAGGCGTCTGGCTTCAAAGAGTACATGCCACCATGGGCATTTCATTCGGACCCGAACGTCTATGTCTTCGATGCAGGACCTTATGGACGAATCGGGGTCAGCATTTGCTACGATTTCATGGACATTGAGCGAGCGCTCCTCTATCGCGGCCGGGTTCACCACTTGTTTGTCATAGCCTACAACCGTGATGTAAAGCTCTTTGAGTCGTTGGCCGTTTCTTTATCAAGAACGGTCTTCTGCAATGTGGTGGTTTGCAATACTGGATACTTTGGCGGCTCGCTGGTCGTCAGCCCGTACTACAACGCGTTCAAGCGCGTTGGATACTCGGTCGACGGGGGAAAGGTTTTCACAGCTCAATGCGTTCCGCTTCCAGTGCGCGATCTTGATGCAGCCATTCACGGTTTCGACACTAAACCAAAGGCCACGTACAAGCACTTGCCACCAGGCTTCACGACTAGTATCGATCACACTGCTGCGCTTCCGGAAGGCCCATCGGCGGTACCTGTCCCACTGTTCACTTCGGACTGAACGTAGGACCTCGGCCGCCGCAAGCCAGTCATTGGTGGTGTACATCCAAACTTCCGTTTTAGGTCGAAGGTGGCCGTCCACAAATGGCGGCTTTCGACCCGGAGCGGAAGCTCAGTTCCCCATAACCGCCGTCGGCTTGGCAGCGAAAAGCAGTTTCCGTTGCTCTCCCTCTCTAGACCAGTATTATCCGAAAGCATCAACCAACACAGCTGCGTACAAACGTTTATGCTAACTTCGGTTTAGTAACATTAACTTTCATTAACTTGTAAGCCAATGGCCAAAAAATTCAGGGACACCGCCGGCCGTGGAGAAGAGCTAGGCCTGAATGAAGACGAAATCCGCTTCTACGATGCGCTGGCAACCAACGAATCGGCAGTGCTTGAGCTGGCGGATGAAACGCTAAAGAAAATCGCCCACGAGCTGACCGAAAATCTACGTAAGAACATCACCGTAGACTGGTCAAAGCGTGAGAGTGTGCGCGCCAGCCTACGACTGATGGTGCGGCGGATATTGCGCAAGTACAAGTACCCGCCGGATATGGCTGATGCCGCGGTGGAATTGGTGTTGCAGCAGGCAGAGGTGCTTGGAGAGCAATGGAGTCAGTGAGCAAAACGCGGAAGAACCCATGTAAGCCATATAGCTAATGGCTTGCTTCTGTCACTCGTCTTGTAGACGTCGCAATCATACGTAAGCACCAAAGAGGTGGGTAGCAATATGAAAACCATGTGGATGATCCGAGGGGACGCTGGACGCCTCTATGACGAGTTTCGCGATAAGGGTGTCGCTGCTATCGGGTGGCGTCAAATTGCCGCGCAAGCCAAACTAGGTGTTTCCAGACAAGCATTAACCGAGGCATACCTAGCGGCAGAACCCGGAATCAAAGAAGGCACTGCTATTTCAGGGGCCTCGCAAGTTTTCCGTTTTGTGAATGAAGTGAAAGAAGGCGACGCTGTAGTTACGTACTCGCCAGCGACACGCACATACTTGGTTGGAAAGTTTACGAGCACCGCCCGGCACGACCCCGAAGGTGCTGAAAACGGCATGGCCCTTATACGTACCGTCGAGTGGAATACGGTAGAGGTCGATCGAGACTTACTCAGCACGGCCAGCAAAAATAGCCTTGGCTCTACCCTCACTGTTTTCAAAGTTCCCGACTTTGCTCGCGATGAACTTCTAGTATTAGTGTCGGGAAAACCAAGCAAAATAATGCCCGCAATCGAAAAACTCGATGACGAGCAGCTTGATGACCCACTCAAAGGTCTTAGCGAGATTGCTTTCGAGCAGATCAAGGATCAGATCAACCGTTTAGATTGGGATGAGATGCAAGAGCTCGTCGCGGGCTTACTGCGGGCGATGGGCTACAAAACCAACGTGTCTCCCGCTGGTTCTGACCGAGGCAAAGATATTCTCGCGTCGCCCGACGGCTTCGGATTTCAACAGCCTCGGATCGTCGTCGAGGTAAAACATCGAGATGGTCGTATTTCCAGCCAACAAATACGAAGCTTCCTAGGTGGTCGCCATAAAGATGACCGAGGCCTTTATGTCAGCACCGGAGGTTTCACGAAAGACGCCCTATACGAAGCCGACCGAGCTAACGTGCCACTCACGCTTTGGACGCTAGAGGAGCTTGCTAGAACGCTTATGGCGAACTATCAGGAAACGGATACGATAACTAAGCAATTAGTGCCGCTGAAGTATTTTTATGTGCCGGCGTAGAGCAAGCTGACCTCTCCGAAGACTTGTCGTCTTTTTTATTCGGACTCTGTATGGGTGCACACAGACTACATATTGCAGGAAAGACCGTTAGGCTCCACAGCAGCCTACAAGGGCCAGATTTCCGTACACAACGAGTCCTCTGCTCTGACCCATGGGATTTCGTTTCGCTCTGGCTGAAAAGAAATCATCAAAAAGACGCCTCATTTTATTGGGATCAAGCACGACACTTCTTCGATGCGTCAGTACAACTCCCCGAGTTATCTGCACCACTTACCTCCTACTACTGCTTCCTGAACGCAACGAAAGCACTTCTTTCGTCAAAAAGAGTATCTTTCACAGAGAGTCATGGTGTAGGCGGCCGTTCCGAGCAAGGACGCACATCTCTTTCGAATGAGTTAATTGACTTCCAAGGTGGCGGTATCCTGCCCTCGTTGTGCAAGCTTCTAGGCGAACCCGATAACGCAGGAAAGACTTTCACACTAAAGGAAGTTTTCTGGCGAATGCCTTTCATCCACAGAGCTTTCTGCCTTTCGTATCAAGGCGCAACTGAGCTATTTATCCCTCTCAATGGCAACTGCTTCATGAGAAAGGACAATTCCAAAGAAGCCTGGTTTCAGGCGGAGATAGACCGAAGGTATATCAACGCACACACCCAGCGCGTAGTCCAACCGGGATTCGAGTTCTTCCAAGTTGATAAAAAATACTTCATTCGCAGAAAACGCCGGTTCCGGTGGTCTGGCAGGGACATTGAAAACAGCATTACTCAGTTTACTGTCTATCACAAGCAGATTCGTCGACGGATCATACCCATCTTTTCTTCAGAGAATAGGTGGTATCTAAAGAAATCAGTCGCAGGCCATGAAAAGCTTGTAAATTCTCAGCTTGTTCTAATGTATGCTGCAATGCACAGACTTAGTGAGCTCAGCCGTTATGACCCGATAAGCCTCGCAAAGCACTTTAATGTTAATCACAACTGGCTTCTATCCGAGTTCATTAGGACGTCTCCCGCTCAGTTCGTGTATGGAATGGCATCTGAGATTACCGGACTTGAGTTCATACGCCCTGATGCATTCTAAACGAGCAGACCGAACACTCACTGTCCGTGTCTGGCCGAAAGCGGCCGGCGCTAGCTCAGCGCTCAATTGTTGCTATGTGCCGTAGGCACGGAATACGAAAAGATACTAAACGAACCATATTATCTGCCCCAAGGTAAGGCTACCCCGCTTTCCACCAGTGATAAAAACCGAAAATGGACATAAAGACTATTCCCCACCGAAGCTGATCCGAAGCCCTATTCCCCGGTACCAAACAGCAGTACCGCTGTACTCATACACTGGAAATCGGTACAGTACAGGTACAACCATCAGTTCCCCGCGATTTCGTTAAAATACGCTAACCTTCTGATCTACAATTACTTTTACGTATTTCAACTTACGCTCACCTCCGTCACACTGCCCTACACAAACACTCTCAATCGCCAACTCAAAATCCCCCGCCTCAAGACGTACCAATTCGAGGCTGGCGACGAAACGCCAATCGATTTTCCTTCCTAGCCACCCAGCGCAAAAACGCGCCCGAATCCGCGGCCCGCAGCAATTAAAAAGTCGCCACAACGCGAATCAGACAAGTGCCACTCGGAACGCCCCTTCGACGCGTCTTACTCCTAACCATAATCGGCACCCAAACACCGCATTACCCGCCAAACCCCGCCCCCCAGCAGCTACCACCTCACTCCAACACAAACTTCGGCACCCGATACCCATCAGGATGCTCCACATACCGCATCCCAACCCCCCTATCCAACTTCAACTCAGGCAGGCTGTCATGATCCATATACCCGATCATGATGGGCCCCTCTTCTAGCGCGACGGCCACGACCAGGTGTGGGGCGGGATAGGCCGGTAGGTATTGGCGGTGGAAAACCGTCCAGGACAGGATCTTTCCCTTGCCCGATATTGGCGCCCATTCCACGTCGAAGCTGAGCGATTCGGGGCAGGCGGGCCCGGGCGGGTAGTAGAAGGTGCCGGTCTGGCGGCACCGCTGGAGTTTCATCTGGCCCTCTTCGATGCTTTGCCACATGGGCGCGTCGTAGGGCGAATAATGGCGTGGTGTCTTGCTCATGATGAAGTCCGTTCCCCGGGTCATTGTCCGTAGATGATCGACATGGCTTTGCCCGCCACGTCGGATACGTACTGCACGTGGCGGCAGTCGGGCACCTGCCGCTCGCCCTGCCCGCCGCGCAATTGGCGCACGGCTTCGAGCTGGTGGTTCCAGCCTTGCATGTAGGACTCGGACAAATGCCCGCCGTGCGTATTGACGGGCAGGCGGCCGCCGACGCCGATGCCGTTTTCGGCGATGAAGCGTGCGCCTTCGCCCTGGCCGCAGAAGCCGAAGCCTTCCAGCGCGAAGAAAATATGCGGGCTGAAGCTGTCGTAGACCAGGAGCGCGTCCACGTCCTTGGGGCCGATGCCGGCGGCGGCATATACCTGTTCCGCCGCGCGCAGTTGCGCCGGGCGGTAGAAGTCGACCAGGCGCGGGCCCAGGCTGGTGGCGTGGTGGTTGAGGTCGGACCTGCCCAGGCCTTTGATGTACACCGGGTTGCGGCAGGTTTTGCGGGCGCGCTCGGCTTCCATGATGATCAGCGCGACGCCGCCGTCATTGATCAGGCAGTAGTCGTTCAGGCGCAGCGGCTCGGCGATGTAGTTGGCCGCCAGGTAGTCGTCGATCGACAACGGTTTGCGCATGATCGCTTGCGGGTTCAGGCTGGCCCACTGGCGCTGGCCGACGGCGACCTGGCCGAGGTCGGCGTCGGTGACGCCCCATAGTTCCTTGTAGCGCTGGAACATCAGGGCGTAGAGCGCGCCCTGCGATGTCAGCCCCCAGGGGCTGTGATAGACGTACGACAGGAAGGCGCCGCCGCCCATGGCTTCGGGGCCGCCGTATTGCACGGCGGCGGAGCGCTGGTCGTTGCCGTAGACCAGCGCCACCACTTCGGCCATGCCGGAATGGATGGCCATCACGGCCTGGAATACGGCCTGCACCGCGTCGGCCTGGCCGCCCCAGCGCGGGTCGATGTTGAGGATTTCGCCCATGCGCTCGTAGGCGGTGGTGGGACCGACGATCAGGCCGTCGACTTCGGAACGGTGGATGCCGGCGTCTTCGAGCGCGCGGCTGAAGGCCAGCGCCCCGTAGCCGTAGGAGTCGAACGGTTTTTCGCCGTTGCGCACGCGGCGGTAGTCTTCGGCCCAATCGGTGTGGCCGATTCCCGTTACGGCGGAGATCCCCGCCGTGCGCCGGTAGCGCTCTCCTGTAGATCCGCTCACTTCAAGCTCCCTCATAGTGGACTCATTTTCCTGGTATGCGGTATTTTAGTGGGCGCAACCCGCTAGAATAGCCACCAAACGACCACATTGTGATATTCATGGCTACACCCGATACCCGCAAGGACAGGACCGGAACCCAGGCGATCCAACGCTGTGCCGCGTTGCTGCGGCTGATCACCACGTTCAATCGCAATGGCATGCGCCTGGTGGATCTCTATTCGAATGCCGGGCTGACCCGGCCGACGGCGCACCGGCTGTTGCAGGCCTTGGTCGCCGAGGGTTTTGTGCGGCAGGACGACCGCAGCAAGCGCTATTTCCTGGGGTCGCTCACGTACGAGATGGGCGTGGCCGCGGCGGCGCCGTATACGTACGATCTGCGCGATACCTGTGTCCCGTATCTTCGGCAAGTGGCGGATGCGACTGGCGATACGGTCTTCCTGACGGTGCGGTCCGGCCTGGATGGCGTGTGTATCGCCCGCGCCGAAGGCGCGTTCCCGATCAAGGTGTTCGTGCTGGATGTGGGCAGGCGGCGTCCGTTGAATATCGGCGGCGGGGCCACCGCGATCCTGTCGGCGCTGCCGGACGACGAGATCCGGCGCATCTGCCTGGCGAACAAGGAACGGACCGAGCGCGACTATCCGCGCTACGACTGGGACGAGCTGCAGCGCCGCATTGCCCGCGCCCGTGAAGAGGGCTACCTGGAGAACGAGGTGCTGGAAGTGGAGTCGGTGCGCTCGATCGCCGTCCCGATTCTCGACCCGCATGGGCGTCCCTTGGGCGCGGTCAGTATTTCCGCGCTCAGCAGCCGCCTGCGGGGCCAGGCGCTGGCCGACAAGGTGGGCGAGCTGCAGCGGGCGGTGCGGGCGATCGAGGCCAAGCTGCGCGAGCATGTCGCCGAGGACTAGCGCAGCAACCTGGCCGCGTACCGGTGCTTGCCGTGGCGCTAGCCAGCGGGGCGCATGAACACTTCCCCCCGCGCGATGATCCGGGCGGTGCGCTGTATGGCCGCTTGTTCGATTGTCGTCCCGGCGTCGGCGCGCACGCTGGCGCGCACCATGATGCGGCCGGCGGGGTGGCCGATGCGTATCGGGTCCGCCGCCGCGCCGCCGGGGCGCAGGAAGCGGGCCGCGACGGAACCGGGGATCCGGCAGGCCATGCCGATGGTCGCGGTGACGGTGGCGGCCAGCGCCTTGCTGGTGGCGCCGGTGGAGTATTGGCGGCAAAGCAGGTCGATGGAGTCCGCCTGGATGGTGTCGCGGCCGTTCAATGCCAGGTAGGACCGCGGCGACTGCACGGCGACCAGCATGGGGTTGGAAGGCGCGGCGCGGCTTTGCCAGTATTCGCCCATGCCCAGGCGGTGCGCCACCTCGCCGCGGATGGCCTGTATCCTGGCCACCAGGGGCGCGTTGCCGTCGATCTCGCGGGGCGATTCGCTGCCCTGCATGCCCAGGTCTTCGGCCGCGACCAGCACCACGAGGTTGGCGCCGTCGATCACGCTCACGCGGGTCGGGCCCAGCCCGGCCACGTCCAGCCGGGTGCGGGCCTCGCCCAGCGGCAGCAGGGCCCCCGTCAGCGATCCCGTGGCTTCCCTGAAATCGAGTTCGATCGGCGCACCGGTGCCGGGCACGCCGTCGATCGCCAGGTCCCCCGTGTAGACGGCCCGGCCGTGGCTGACGGGCACGCGCGCGTGGATGATGCGGCCGGTGTTCAGGTTGTTGATGCGTACCGTCGTGTGGCCGTCCGTGATCGGCACGTAGCCCTGTTCGATCGCGTGGGTGGCCACGGCCGCCGACAGGTTGCCGCAGTTGAGTTTGAAATCGACCTCGGCGTGGTTGATGCCGACCTGGGCGAACAGATAGTCGACGTCGGCGTCGGGGCTTGAGGATGGGCCCAGGATGGCGGCCTTGCTGGTCAGTTTGTCGCCGCCGCCCAGCCCGTCGATCTGGCGCGGGTCGGGGCTGCCGAACACGTTGAGCAGGAAGGCGGCCAGTTCGTCGCGATCCGCCGGCACGACGGCGCGGTCGAAGAACACGCCTTTGCTGGTACCGCCGCGCCACAGATGAAAGGGAATGCCGGATTGTGCTTGCATGATGCTTGCCCCTGGGGTTCAACGGCCGCGCGGCCTGGCGTCGGGCACGGTAGTTAATCGATCCCGCCGGCGGCCCGGCGCGGCAGCAGCGCCATCAATGCCGCCGTGGAACCGGACGCGACTTCCATGGCGCTGTCGAAGAACTGGTTCTGCGGGTCGCGATAGCCGCCGAAATCCAGGCAGTCGGCCCATTTGTCGGCCAGTTCGGTATCGGATAGCGGGCTCTGGTGCGAGCCGCGCAGCACGCGCACCTCCTTCTGCACCGCCGTGCCGTCGCGCAGCGCGACCCGGACGATGTTCCAGCGCGGCGCGGCCGGGCCCTGCGCTTCGTGCGTGGTGACGTGTTCCATCAGGGCGCGCACCGCCGGGCGCTGCACGGCCGCGTCGGTGAAGCTGGCGAGCCGCACCTGGCCGTCCAGGGCGGCGGCGGCCATGGCGTACGGCATGCTGAACTTGGCTTCCAGGCCGGTCTGCGGCCGGGGGTGGATCAGCGGCACCATGGCGCGATAGTTCGATTCGACGTGGATGGCTTCGATCTGGCCGGGCTGTAGTGCATGTTCGCGGCGCAGGTCGAGCATGCCGTCGATGGCCCGGTGCGCGGCGTAGCACATCGGGTATTTCTTGATCTCGAGGCCGCTGGCCAGCAGTTCCAGGGGTTCATGGCCCAGCGTGGCGAGTTCGCCAGCCAGCGATTCGCCGTTGCCGTACAGCGTGGTGAAGCCCTGCGGGCCGTCGAGGGCGTCCGGCGCGGCGTCCATGCCGGCCTCGGCCAGCAGGGCGGCGCGCAGGGCCGAGGCGTTGCAATGGCCGGTCTGGAACGACTTGGCCATGGTGCCGAAGCTGGCGCGGCTGCCCGAGCTCTGCGCGAAGGCCAGACCGATGGCATGCGCGGTCTGGCCGGCCGACAGCCCCAGCAGGTGGCTGCAGGCGGCGGCGGCGCCCAGCACGCCGATGGTGGTGGTGGCGTGCCAGCCTCGCGCGTAATGGTCGGACACCATGGCGCGGGCGATTTTCACCATGACTTCCAGGCCGACCGCATAGGCGGCCACCAGCCGCCGCCCGGGCAGGTCGCGGGCCTGGCCCAGGGCGAGCAGGGCCGGCAGCATGACGACGCTGGGATGGCCGCGCAGCGGCGAGCTCACGTCGTCGAAGTCGAGCACGTGCGCGGCCACGCCGTTGTAGAAGGCCGCGCCGGCCAGCGACGCCGATTCCGGGTGGGTCCAGGCCCGGGCCGCGGGCGCGGCGGCCTCGGCCCGCACGTAGCGCCATGCCGTGGCGCTGGTGGGGTCGCCCGCCGCGGCCAGCGCGATGCCGACGGTGTCGATGATGGCGCGCCCGACGCTGCGCTGGGCGGCCGTGGACAGTTGCGCGGGATCGAACGCGGCGCTGAAGCGCGCGATCTGCATCGAAGCCGTGTCGCAAGCAGGTGCCGATTGAGTGGTCATGATTTGCCCGATAGGTGATGGCGCCCCGTGTCAGTAAGCGTCGTTCAGTACGGCGACAAGGCGCGGCCGGTGCCGCGACAGTTCGCGATGGCGGTCGGCGTTGAAGTTCTGCAGCGCATGGTCGACGACGGCGGGGAACAGGTCCGGCGATACGCCGAAGTCGCGCAGGCGCATGGGGATGCCGAGGCGGGTGAACCACTGCCCGACTGCCTCGCCGATGCGATCCATGCCGTCCGGCGCGTCTTCGACGCCGATCGAAAGCGCCTGGGCGATGTCCGTGACGGCCTGCGGGCAGAGCCCGCCAAAGTGTCGCACGGCCGGTCCGGTCAGCAAGGCATGGGTGGTGCCCTGGTCGAGCTGGCCGGCCTGGTTGAACAAGGCGGCGCCCAGCGCGTACACGACGCGCGCGATCCAGTGCGCGTCCATCGGGCGTCCGCCGTCGTCCTCGTCGCGGTTCTGCAACAGCGCCGCGGCGCACATGTCGATGCGCGCCCGGGCGTCCCGCGCGTCGGCCATCCTGGGCAGGGCCGCGCGCGCCAGCGCCAGCGCGTGCAGGCGCGAGGCCTGCACCAGCGGGTTGGCCTCGCGCACCGCCCCGGCGTTCATCAAGGCGCGCCAGAAGACCCCCAGCCCGGTGGACCGGGCCAGCGCGGGCGGCGCCGTCAGCAGCGCGTCGGCGTCCCAGAATATCGCCGCCGGCCGGGTCTTGGGGTCGAAGAACTCCAGGCGCGGCCCGCCCGCCGTGTCCTTCAGCGCCGCCCCGCCCCGGTGCTGCGCGGAGGTGGCGGCGGTCAGGATGTTGATGATCGGCACCTTGGGCGCGCGCAGCCTGGGGCTGACGGGCGGCTGGCCGGGCGGGTATTGGGTGGCCAGGCTGGCCGGGCTGCCGGACTCGGCCAGCAGGATGGCGACCACGCGCCCGGCCTTCAGCACGCTGCCGGCGCCGATGGCGACCAGGCAGTCGGCGCCGGCGGCGCGCGCCTGCTCGGTGGCCGCGACCACGTCGTCGAGCGGCGCGTCCTTGCCCAGGGCCGTGTAGGCGCCGGCGTGGCGCGCCCCGGCCAGGGCCGCGACCCGGTCGAGCAGCGGCGTGCGGGTGGCCACGCTGCGGCCGCATAGCGCGAAGGCGCGGCGCACGCCCAGGCGTTCCAGTTCGCGGGGCAACCGTTCCAATGCGCCCGTCCCGGCATGGATGCGCACGGCCGGCGTGATGGAGCTGAAGGTGTCCATGCTGGCGGCGGCGCGCGTCAGGCGGCCGGCAGGCCGTTCTTGAGCAGGTCGCGCGCGATGACCCAGCGATGGATCTCGCTCGGGCCTTCGACGATGCGCATGACGCGGCACATGCGGGAGATGTATTCCAGCGGCATTTCTTTCGATACGCCCATGCCGCCGAACAGCTGGATGGCGCGGTCGGCCACGCGGGCGATCATCTCGGTGCCCTGCAGCTTGACCATCGAGCCGTCCAGGCGCACGTCGCCGCGGCCGTTGTCCATTTTCCAGGCCATCTGGTAGACCACCCAGCGCAGCATCTCGATTTCCTGGTAGCTGTCGGCGATCCACCATTGCACGGCCTGGCGGTCGGCCAGCGGCGCCCCGAAGGTCTTGCGGGTGTTGGCCTGCTCGATCATCATGGTCAGGCAGCGGGTGGCCAGGCCCAGGCAGCGCGAGGCGATCTCCAGCCGGCGCACGCCCAGCCGCTTGGAAATGGGCGCGAATCCGCCGCCCACCTCGCCCAGGACTTGCTCGTCGTCCAGTTCGACGTTGTCGAGCACCACTTCATAGGGGTGGTATTCGCCGATCATGGGGAACGAGGTCGGGATGCTCAGGCCCGGCGTGCCCTTGTCCACCAGGAAGGCGGTGTAGGCCGACCGCTTGTCGGCGGACGGGTCGGTGACCGCCATCACGATCATGAAATCCGAACGCCGCGCGTTGCTGATCCAGAGCTTGGTGCCGTTGAGCACCCACTTGCCGTTCTTGCGCTCGGCACGCGTCTTGATCGCGGCGGCGTCCGAACCGGCGCCGGGCTCCGACAGCGCCAGGCAGCTTTTCTTCTCGCCGCGCGAATAAGGCAGCAAGTAGCGGTCGACCTGGCTGCCCTTGCAGAGCTCCTTCAACAGGAACAGGTTGGGGCTTTCCGGCGGCAGCACGAACGGCACGATGCTGTGCTTGAGCTGCTCGATGACCAGGCACTTGTTCAGCAGGCCGAGGTCCTGGCCGCCGAATTCTTCCGGCACATCGATGCCCCACAGCCCGATATCGCGGGCCTTCTGCTGCAGGCGGGCCTCGACGTCCGGCGGGATGAGCGGCGTATCTTCGTAGCCCCGTTCGGCCTCGCGCCGGATGATGAGCGGCTCGAGCGCGATGAGCTCTTCCTGGACAAAGCGCGCGACGGTGTCGCGCACCATCCGCGACGATTCGGGGAGTTCGAAATCCATTTGACTTCCTGTACGGCCCGCGCCGGCGCGCGGGAAGTTGCGATGAATGGGATGGCTCAGCGGCCGCGATAGACCGGGCTGCGTTTTTCCTGGAATGCCTTGCGGCCCTCGATGCGGTCTTCGGTGTCGCGCAGCAGGCCGAACACGTAGCGTTCGGTGTCGATGGCCGCGGGCAGCGGCATGTCCAGGCCGCTGTGCACCAGCCGCTTGATGGCGCGCACCGACAGCGGCGCATTGCCGGCGATGCGCTCGGCGATCTGGCGGGCCGCCCCCGGCAAGGCATCGGCGCTGACCACCTGGCTGACCAGGCCCATGCGCAGGGCTTCGCGGGCATCGACCCGGTCGCCGGTCAGCAGCATCAGCAGCGCATTGGACGCGCCGATGGCGCGAGGCAGGCGCTGCGTGCCGCCCGCCCCCGGGATGCTGCCGATACGGACCTCGGACAAGGCGAAGACGGCGTTCTCGGCGGCGATGCGTATGTCGCAGGCCAGCGCGAGCTCCATGCCGCCGCCCATGGCATAGCCGTTCACCGCGCAGATCAGGGGCTTGTCGGTATCCAGGCCGGCCAGCAGGTGGTCGGATTCCGCACGCCCGAAGGTCAGTTCCGCGAAGCTCTCCTGCGGCGGCATGGTTTTTTTCAGGTCCGAACCCGTGCAGAAGGCCTTGTCGCCGGCGCCGGTCAGGATGGCCACGCGGATGGCGTCATCGTGCTTGATGCGCTTCCAGGCCTCGTGCAGTTCGCCGCGCGTTGCGGGGTCGATGCTGTTCATCGCCTCGGGACGGTTCAGCGTGATGGTGGCGATGTGGTCTTGTACTTCGAACAGAATGGGCATGATGGGCTCCTGGCAGGGTGGAGGGCGCGTCACGACAGGACGCCGTCCTGCTCCAGCTGGTCGATCTGGTCGTCGCCCAGGCGCAGCAGCTCGCGGCAGATCTGCCGCGTGTGCTGGCCCAGCAAGGGCGCCGGCGACGACGGCGCGGATTGCGCGTGCGAATAGCGATAGGGCGCGCTGTTGTAGGTGCTGGGGCCCACCTCCGGGTGGTCCAGGCTGACCCAATGGCGCCGCGCGGCCAGTTGGGGATCGTGTTCCAGTACGTCGCGCGCGTCCTGGACCGGGCCGCATGGCACCTGGGCGGCCTGCAGCGCGCGGGCCAGTTCCAGGGCGTCGCGCTGCGCCGTGGCGCGGCCGATGGCCGCGTCGATCGACGCTTGGTCGGCCAGCCGCCCGGCCATGGTCGCCCACTGCGGCCGGGCCGGCAGGCCCAGCAGGCCGGCCAGCGCCAGCCATTGGGCGTCCGTGCACACGGCGATGGCGATCCAGCGGTCCGCGCCGGCGCAGGGGTACACGCCGTGCGGCGCCCGTTCGGGGTGCGTGTTGCCGGCCCGCTGCTCGACCACGCCGTTGACGAAGTAGTTCATCAGGGACGGCCCCAGCATGGCCAGGGTGGGCTCCATCTGGGCCAGGTCTATCATCTGCCCCGCGCCGGCGCGCCGCTGGTGGCGCAGGGCCGCGAGAATCGCAAACGCGGCATGGCCGGGGTTGGGGATGTGGTCCGGATAGTTGGTGCCGGTGCCGGCGGGCTCGCGGTCGGGCAAGCCGGTCAGGTGCATGAACCCGGTCAGCGCGGCGATGGTCAGGCCGTATCCCAGGTCTTTGGCCGCCGGCCCGCTGGCGCCCTGCATCGACATGGAAGCGAACACCAGGTCCGGGCGCACGGCGCGCAGGCTCTCATAGCCCAAGCCGAGCTTGTCCATGACGCCCGGCGTGAAGTTGTTGGACACCAGTTGCGCGTCGGCGATCAGTTGCTTCACCAGTTGCAGGCCGCGGTCTTCCTTGACATTGATGGTGACGCTGCGCTTGCTGGAGTTCCGGTCGGCGAAGTAGCCGCTGCGGTTGACGCCCGCGATGCCGTCCTTGAACGGCTTGGTGATGCGCAGGGTGTCCAGGCGCTGGGAGCTCTCGATCTTGATGACGTCCGCGCCCAGGTCGGCCAGGATCTTGGTGGTGTACGAGCCGGCCCCGATCCAGGAAAAGTCGATGACCCGCAGGCCCGCCAGGAGGCGCCGCTGCGTTGCCGCGCCCGCGCCGTCCGCCCGCGCGGGCGCGCGCTCGCCGGCCGCGAGCCAGGCCCGGATTTCCGCGTTGTGCTGGCCCAGCCCGGGCGCCGCGCGCTCCAGGCGCCATGGGGTGGCGCCCAGCTGGTACGGCGCGCCGGGCATGCGCAGGCGCTTGCCCTGTTGGCCGACTGTTTCGACGAAGTAGTTGCGGTACTCGCGCTGCGGGTCGCGTGCGATATCGCTGGCGTCGCAGATCGGCGCGATCGGAATACGCTGGGCGCGGCCCTTGGCCTGCAGCTCGGCCTTGGTATGCGCCAGCGCGAACGGCGCGAACACCTCCTGGAACAACTGCTTGGCGGCGTCGGTCGCCAGGTAGGCCTGGTCGCTCCAGCATGCGTCGCGAAAGCGCGTGGCGCCTTGCAGGCCTTCGCTGATCAGCCATTCGGTGGTGATGCCCCAGAAGCGGTTGCTGCCGATGCCGCCGGCCATCAGGTACACATAGCCGTCCTTGCAGCGGAAGGCGCCGGTCCCCGCCAGCCGCTGGGTGCCCGCATTGCGCTTGCGTATGGTGCCTTCCAGGTCGTAGAACTGCACGGCGTTCTCGAGGCCCATCACGACGCATTCCTGCATCGATACGTCCACGTGCTGCCCCTGCCCGCTGGTTTCGGCGTCGTACACGGCCGCCAGGGACGCCACCGCCGCGAACAGGTTGGCCGCGCCGACGGCCTGCTCCCCGCAGGCGACCATGGGCGCACTGTCCACATAGCCGGCCAGGTACATCATGCCGCCCATCGCCATCGCCGTCAGGTCGGTGGCCAGCCATTCGGCATAGGGGCCTTCCTGGCCGAACGGAGTAATGCTGGTCAGGACGATCGCGGGATTGGCCGCGCGCAGTTCCGCGTAGCCGAGGCCGCGCCGGCGCATGACGCCCGGCATCTCGCTTTCGATGACGACGTCGGCCCGCTGCACGAGCTGCAGGAAGGTCGCGCGATCCCCGGACTGGTCCAGGTCCAGCACGACGCTGCGCTTGTTGGTGTTCTCGTACTGGTACTTCAGGCTGGCATCGGGCGTGCTGTCGCCGTGCACGTACGGGCCGACATGCCGCGTGGGCGCGCCGCCCGGCGGCTCCACCAGGATGACGTCGGCGCCCAGGTCGGCGTAGAGCTTGCCGCAGTAATTGCCGAGCGGGCCGGCGAGGTCGAGAACGGTGATCCCCTCCAGCGCGCGCGGAGGGGTGGCGGTTGATTTCTGCATCGGGGATACGGCTGTCCGGGGTGGCGTGAAGCGGGGCTGGCGGGGCGAGACGGGTTATTGCATCTGGTAGATGCCGGCCTTCTTGGCCAGGTCGCGCCATTTGACGAGGTTCTTCTCGACGCTCTCCCGCATCTCTTGCGGAGTGCTGGCGATGACGGCGTAGCCTTGCCGCTCCAGTTCCTGGCGATGGCCCTGCAAGGCTTTCACGATGGCGGCGTTGAGGGTGCGGACGACGGCCGGATCGGCGTTGGCCGGCATGTTGAAGCCGTACCAGGTATCCGAGTCGTAGCCCTTCAAGCCGATTTCGTCGAAGGTGCGCACGTCGGGCAGCGCCGGGCTACGCGCCAGGCTGCCGATGCCCAGCAGGCGCAGCTTGCCCTGGTCGGCCAGGTCCTTGGCCGAGGCGCTTTGCACGAACATCAGGTCGATGTGCCCGCCCAGCAGGTCCGCCATCGCCGGGGCGCCGCCGCGATACGGCACATGGGTGATCTCGACGCCCGCCATGTCCTTCATCAGCTCGCCGGCCATGTGCTGCGAACTGCCCACGCCCGCGGAACCATAGGAAAGCTCATTGGGGTGCGACTTGGCGTACGCGATCAGGTCTTCCATCGACTTGAACGGCGAGTTCTGCGTAACGGCCAGCACCAGCGGCGCGGCCACCGCGATCGACAGCGGCGAAAAGTCCTTCAATGAGTCGTAGTTCAGGGTCTTGTAGATGGACGGATTGACGGACAGCATGCCGTCCGTGGTCAGCATCCAGGTGTAGCCGTCGGGCTTCTGGCGCTTCACGTAGTCGGACGCGATGGTGCCGCCCGCGCCGGCCCGGTTCTCGACAATGACGGGCTGCTTCAGGTCTTCGGCCACCGACTGGCCGACCATGCGCGCCAGCGTGTCGGTGCTGGCGCCCGCGGCATAGGGCACCACCAGTTTCATGGGCTCCGAGGGAAAGCCGGCGGCGACGCTGGCGCCGCAGGCAAGCGCCAGCGTGGACGCGAGAAGGACTTGGCGTATGAATGTCGGGGTGTGCATGTTGTCTCCTGGGCTGTTCTAGTGGGCCGACGGCCAGGCCGCATCGTATGCAGTCCCCCCTTGGCAGGCAATGGCGAAAAGTCCACTATGTGAAAGTCTACTGGCGATTTCGCCAGCACCTGGCGGGACTCAGCGAACTTTGCTCACCATGTGGACCATTTATGTCGCCGCCCTGCCGCGGCGCGCCCGCAATTCCCCCGCGCCGGCGCCGCTATGAATAGCTGGCTCGCCACTCGCGCGGCGACTGTCCCGACTGCGCCTTGAACGCGCGGGACAGCGCGGCTTCGCTGCCGTATCCCACCTCGGCGGCGATGATCTTCAAGGGGCGGCCGCGGCGCAACGCCTTCTGCGCCAGCCGCACCCGCCAGCCTTGCAGATACTGTCCCGGCGTCAGGCCGACCTTGTCGCGGAAGGTAGTGGCGAACACGCTGCGCGACATGCCGGCGGCATTCGCCAGTTCGTCCAGGGTCCAGTCCCGCGCCGGCGCTTCGTGCATCGCCACCAGCGCGTTGCGCAGGCGCGGATGCGACAGGCCGGACAGCAGGCCGCCATGCACCGCGCCGCTTTCCATCAACTGGCGCAGGACCTGGATCATCACCACTTCGAACAGCCGCTCGATCAGCGCGACGCGGCCGCAGCGCTGTTCGAAGGCTTCCTCGAACAGCAGCGCCAGCACCGGCTCGGCGCCTGCGATGTCTTCGAGCGGCAGGCAGACCACGTCCGGCAGCGCCGCGGCGATCGGATTGCCCGCGCCGCCCTCGAATGACAGGTTCGCGCACACCATGTCCGCGCCGCGCGCCGGGTCGGTGACGAAGTGATGCGTCAGGGGCCGCGGGAACAACAGCAGGCTGGGACGCGCGACGGGCAGCAAGTCCGTGCCGTAGCGCACCTCGACCGAACCGCTGCGCACCAGGTGCAGCTGTCCGTGCGCGCCATCGCTGTGCACCGTGTTGAGGCCGCACAGCGCGCCCGTGTTGAACACCTGGGCGTTCACCGGGAAATGCGCCATCAATGCCGCGAGCCGGTCAGCCATGGCAGTACTCCTAATCAAGTTTTCCGTATTTTACGTCACCTGGAGTTTCGCCTGGGCGCGCAGAATGCGTCTTACCGGGTCCACCCGCCCGGCCAGCCCACTGATTCGGAAACCCTTCCCCGCTCGTTACGCAACTCAGGAGTTACTGCCATGAAAACCACCACCCGCACCATCGCCGCCGGCCTGCTGGTCGCTTCCCTGCAAGCCGGCGCCGCCGAGCATGCCTCGCAACCCGCCTCTCCCGCGCAAATCGCCGCACGCGCCACGGTAGACGGCAACTACATCGTCACAGCCGACGGCGTGCGCCTGTACTACAAGGACTGGGGGCCGAAGGATGGCCCGGTCGTCACCCTCAGCCACGGATGGCCGCTCAGTTCGGACAGCTGGGAATCGCAGATGATCTTCCTGGCCGACCATGGCTACCGAGTGATCGCCCACGACCGGCGCGGTCATGGACGGTCCAGCCAGCCCTGGGACGGCAACGACATGGACCACTATGCCGACGATCTCGCTGCCGTGATCACCGCCCTCGACGTGAAGGACGTCACCGCGGTGGGGTTTTCCACCGGCGGCGGCGAAGTGGCGCGCTATATCGGCCGCCACGGCACCAGCCGGATCAAGAAGGCCGTGCTGGTCAGCGCGGTGCCGCCGCTGATGCTGCGCACGGCGGACAACCCGAACGGGCTGCCGCTGGAAGTCTTCGACGGCATTCGCAAGGCCTCGCTGGAGAACCGCTCGCAGCTGTACCTGGACCTCGCGTCCGGCCCGTTCTACGGCTTCAACCGTCCCGGCGCCAAGGTTTCGCAAGGCTTGGTCAACAGTTGGTGGGCGCAGGGCATGCAGGCCGGCCACAAGAACACCTACGACTCCATCGCGGCCTTCTCGGCCACGGATTTCCGCGCGGACCTGAAGAAGTTCGACGTGCCCACCTTGGTGATCCACGGCGATGACGACCAGATCGTGCCGCTCGACATTTCCGGCAAGGCGTCGGCTGCGCAGATCAAGGGGGCGAAGCTGATCGTCTACCCCGGCGCGCCGCATGGCCTGACCGACACCCACAAGGCGCGCTTCAATCAGGACCTGCTGGATTTCCTCGAGGACTGAGCCGGCCGCCAGGCGCTACCGGCCGCGGGAGCATGTCCCGCGGTCGTTCGCGGCGCGCGCCCTGTTGCGGATCCGGCAACAGGGCGCGGGCTTTGGCCTTGTGCCCGGCTATTGTGGCGCGAACCCGGCCAGCGTGACCTTGCCGATAGCCTGGCCGCTCTCCAGCAGCGCATGGGCCCGGCGCAGGTTCTGCGCGTTGATCGTCCCCAGCGACTGGGCATGGGTCGAGGCGATCTTGCCCTGGTCGGCCAGCCCGGCCACCTCGCGCAGGATCTCGTGCTGGCGGGCGATGTCGGCGGTTCCCAGCAGCGGCCGGGTGAACATGAATTCCCAATGGATCGACAGGCTCTTGCGCTTGAGCGGCAAGATGTCGAGCGACTTCGGGTCGTCGATGAGCGCGATGCGCCCCTGCGGGGCGATGAGCGCCACGATGTCGTCCAGGTAGCGGTCGGTATGCGTGGTGGAAAAGACGAAGGCCGGCGCCCCCAGGCCCAGGGCTTCGACCTGCGGGGCCAGCGGCTGGCGGTGGTCGATGACGTGATGGGCGCCCAGCTTGGTGACCCATGCGACGCTCTCCGGCCGCGAGGCGGTCGCGATGACGGTCAGGCCGGTCAGGGCGCGCGCGAGCTGGATGGTGATGGAGCCGACGCCGCCGGCCCCGCCGATCACCACGATGGCATCGGCCGCGCCCGCCACGGGCTGCCCGACCCGCAAGCGGTCGAACAGGGTCTCCCAGGCGGTCAGCGCGGTCAGAGGCAGCGCCGCGGCCTGTTCGTCGCCGAGCGTGGCCGGCGCATGGGCGGCGATGCGCGCGTCCACCGCCTGCAACTCGGCGCAAGAGCCCTGCCGGTCGATCGCGCCCGCATAGAACACCCGGTCGCCGGGCTTGAATCCCGTCACGCGGGAGCCGACCGCCCGCACGCGGCCCACGGCATCCCAGCCCGGGATGCGCCAGGCGCCGGCGGCGGGCTGCGCGGACGCGCGCACTTTGGTATCGACAGGATTGACGGCAATGGCCTGCACTTCGACCAGCAGGTCGTGTTCGCCGTAGTCAGGGTCGGGCAGGTCGAGGTCGACCAGGGCGCGGGGATCGGCAATCGGTAGCGGCTGGTTGAAACCGACGGCTTTCATGGCTTGCTCCATTCAGTGAATAATGGATGCCATTTTTGCCGTTATTGCCGGTTTTTGTAAGAACGCACATATTTTGCATATAGTGTCGAAAAAGGTACTGTCATGGCCCGCACCCCGCATCAATCCTTCACCTGCGCCGCCGGCTGCACCGTCGAGGCCACGCTCAACCTGATCGGCGGCAAGTGGAAAGGCGTCATCCTGTACCGCCTGCTCACCGAACAGGTACTGCGCTTCAACGAACTGCGCCGCCTGCTGCCCAGCATCACGCAGCGCATGCTCACCAACCAGCTGCGCGAGCTGGAAGGCGACGGCCTGATCACCCGCAAGGTCTATCCCGAGGTGCCGCCCAAGGTGGAGTACCGCCTGAGCCAGTACGGCCAGACGCTGGCCCCGGTCATCCATGCGCTGAAGGCGTGGGGCGACGCCCATATCCAGGGCGGCGCGCGCCAGGCCCAGGGCCGGCAGGAGGCCAGGCTCAGGCGCCCGGCGCCGGGATGATCTTGCGGTCGGCCAGCACCCGCAGCCAATGGTGTACGCACTCTTCGGTGTCGTAGACCTGCGTGAAGCCCGCCTGCTTGATCTTCACGGTGCTGACGAAGGCGGGCGCGGGCGCCGCGCGCAGGCCATAGCCGAATCGCGCGTCGGCCGAGTAATGCGACTGGCCCAGCAGCTCCTCCATGCCGAGCGGCCGCAGCCCGTGCTTCTTGACGATCTGCGCCCACAGCGCCGCGCGGCTGGGCAGGTACTCGGCCAGGCACAGGGGCTGGTCCGGGCCCGGCTCGACTTGCAGCAAGGCGGCCAGGCCGGGCCACAGATCGCGCCAGCTAAAGACTTCGCCGTTGGTCAGGTTGTAGTGCTCGCCCCAGGCGCGCGGGTTGCCGGCCGCCCAGACGGCGGCGTCGCCGATCAGGCGCGCGTCCACCGCTTCGCGCGGGTACGGAATGTGGCCGGGATAGCTGAACGCCCTGCCCTCTTCCCGGCACAGCGCGGCATACACGCCGATGACCGGGATGGTGTTCATGGCCACGCCCACGTTGGGTCCCAGCACGATGGCGGGACGGAAGATGGTCCAGCCGAAGCCGTGTTGGCCGGCCTGCTCGCGGATGTAGTCTTCCTGGAACCAGTATGAATTCGGATGGTCGTCGCGCGGCTCGCGCTCGCGCGCGGGGATGCGGATGGGATGCAGGTGGACGCCGTACGCCTTGGTGCCCTGCAGCAGCGTGACATGCCGCAGGTGCGCCGTGCGGGCCAGCGGCTCGATCACGTTCTTGATCATGGCCAGGTTGGTGGCCATTTGTTCCGGGTCCCGCCAGCCGGCGATCAGGGTCGGCTTTTCGTAGACCGCGGCGTAGACCACGTGGCTCACTTGCGGCAGGCGCCCGAAGGCGGCCTGGCAGGCGGCGGCGTCCTGCAGGTCGACGGGCAAGTGCGTGAACGGCCGCTCGCTGAAGACTTCGGGACGGCGCCGCGAAACCGCGACCACATCCCAGCCCGCGTTCAGGAACGAATCGACCGCCGCGGTGCCGACCAGGCCGCTGGCGCCGGTAATCAGTACGGTGCGAGGCATGGCCGCGTCAATCCATGACCAGGTTGATCTGCTTGAACAGCGCCATGAAGCGCTCGAACTCGTCGCGCATGCGCTGGCCGAACGCGGCGCGGCTGTCCGAGGCCGCCACGATGCCCAGGCTGGCGAACTTCGCCTGCACGTCGGGGCTGGCCACCGCTTTGGCGATTTCGTCGTGCAGGCGGTCGAGGATCTCGGTGGGCGTGCCGGCCGGCGCCACGATGCCATACCAGGCCACGCTCTCGGCGCCCGGCAGGCCGGCCTCGGCCACCGTGGGCACGCCGGGCAGCAGCGGTGAGCGCTTCGCGTCGGCGACCGCGATGGCCCGCAGCTGGCCGGATTTCACGAACGACAGGATCGGCGGCACGCCGCTGATGACGATCTGGGTGCGGCCGCCCAGCGTGTCGGTGATGGCTTCGCTGTTGCCCTTGTAGGGCACGTGCAGGATGCGGGTCTTCGACAGGTGCTGGAACAGCTCGCCGGCGATGTGGCCGCTGGTGCCGACGCCGGCCGACGCGAAGCTGACCTTGTCGGGGTTGGCCTTGATGTAGGCGATCAGTTCCTGCAGGTTCTGTACCGGCAGCGACGGATTGACCAGGATGACGTTGGGGCCGGTGGCGATCAGGGCGACCGGCGCCAGGTCCTTCATGGAGTCGTAGGGCATCCGGGACCGCGCGTTCGGATTGACGGTAATGGGTCCGGCGGAGGCGAAGCCGATGGTGTAGCCGTCCTTGTCGGCCTTGGCGACGATGTCGGTGCCCAGGTCGCCGCCGGCGCCCGGCTTGTTCTCGACGATCACGGGCTGGCCCAGTTGCTCGGACAGCGGCTTGGCCACCAGGCGGGCGATGATGTCGATGGAGCTGCCGGGGCCATAGGTGGCGATCAGGCGGATGGGGCGCGCGGGCCAGGTGGTGGCCGCCTGGACGGCGGCCGCCGTGGCCAGGCCGAGGGCCAGGCCGGCGATCAAGCGGTGCAGCTTCATGATGTTGTCTCCTGAGGATGTGCTGTGCTTGGCATGTGGGAATACATCGGCTTGCCGGGATGCGGCAGGCGCGCGCGCAGGATGACGCCCTGCTCCGCTTCGGTGATATACAGGCTGCGCCCGTCGTCGTCGCCGAACGCGACGTTGGTGGTCCGCAGGCCGGCGCAGGAACGGATGCGGTACAGCGGCTCGCCCAGCGGGCTGAACAACCACACCGTGCCGGCCTGGGCATGCACGATGGCGAGGTTGCCGGCCTCGTCCAGCGCCAGGCCGTCGGGGCCGGCGGTGCTGCCCGACAACTGGATGAAGCGGCTGGCCTTCTTCATGGCGCCGCCGGGCTCCAGGCGCAGGGCGTAGATGGCGTTGTCGTGCGTGATGGCGACGTACAGCACGTTCTCCGCCCGGTTCAGCACCAGCCCGTTGGGGCCGGCCAGGCCGTCCATCAGCAGGTCCACGGTCTTGCCGTCGGCGCGCAGGCGGAACACGCGGCCGGTGGGGTTTTCCAGCGCGCTCTCGCCCTGGTCGGTGAAGTACAGGTCGCCGTTGGCGGCGAAGAACAAGTCGTTCAGGCCGCGCAGCCCTTCGCGCTGCACATGTTGCAGGTAGGGCCGGATGGTGCGGGCCGCGGGGTCGACCAGCATCAGGCCGTGCAGATGATCGGCCACGAAGATGCGCCCGTCCTGGTGGATCTTCAGGCCGTTGGGCTCGCCCTCGTAGCGCACCACCACCTCGAAGTTGCCGGCCGGGTCCACCCGCAGGATGCGGCCGTGCGCCAGGTCCACGCACCAGAGGTTGCCGGCGCGGTCGAAGGCCGGCCCCTCCAGGAACGAGTGCATCTTCACATGGCGCGCGGCCAGCCAGGTGGACGGCTGGTCCGTCAGGTACAGCGATTCCGGCAGGCGGGCGAATATCTCGGTGGGCAAGGGTTCTGCGGGAGGATACATATCGGCCTCTCAGGATTGCGCGGCGCCGCCGGGCAGTTCGATGCCCAGCATCAGCGCGCTCAGCGACTTGCCATGCGGGTCGAGCCGCAAGGAACGCGTCACGCCGCCGGCCAGCACATTGGGAATGACGAAATTCAGCGCCTTCAGGCTGGCCACCTCGTAGCGCCTGACCGCCCCCGCCCCCAGGTGGGCGAAGGCCTGCTCGACGCGCGCGGCGGTCAGTTGCTGGCGCAGCACCTGCCAGCCGGCATCGTCGTAGGCAATGACGGCGATGCTGGAAGTATTGCCCTTGTCGCCGGCGCGCGCATGCGCCAGTTCGTAGACCAGGATGCCCATCGCTATGCCCCCGCCATGATCACTTGCGGGACGACCCAGTTGCGCGGGATCAGCACCGCGTCCACGGCGATGATTTCCTTGGCGCCCAGGTTGACCGGGCCGCCCGCGCCGTAAGGCCCCTGCATGTTCAGTTGCCGCACATGATCGCCCAGCAGGTGGGCGCTCTTCTTGTCGGGGCAGCGCGCCGCCACGCGCAGCCGCACTTCATAGGGTTGGCCGGCCAGCGCCGCCGGATGGCTGCCGTGCAGGCTGGTGACGCCGATCAGGTCGACCTGGATTTCGCTGGCGACGCCGCCATCGAGCCGGAAGCGCTCTTTCACCGTCTCGGCCGCCAACTGCGCGCGCGCCACCGCGTTGACGCCGGCGTAGGCCACTTCGCCGGTGCCGATCCAGCCGTCGAAGTAGCCCACCACCACTTTGTAGCTGTCGGTGCGCGGCCGGGCATGGATGCCCCGCACGGCCACGCGGTCCGGCGACAGCGCCTCGAAGTGCAGGCCGTCCAGGCTCAGCACGCAATCCGGCGTGATGTAGGCGTCGGGATCGTGGATCTCGTACAGCGCCTGCTCGGTGCAGGTCATGCGGTCCAGCCGGCCGCCGGAGCCGTCCGGCTTGGCGATGAACAGTTCGCCGTCGGGGTACAGGTCGGCATAGGGGTAAGGCAGCTCGGCCAGGCGCGGCACGTCTTTCTTGCCCGGGTCGGCGAAATAGCCGCCGGTGACCTGGGCCGAGCATTCCAGCAAGTGACCCATGATCGTGCCGGCCGCCACGCGCGGCAGGTCGTCATAGGCCCATTGGTGGTGGTGCAGCGCCACGCCCAGGAACAGCGAGGGGTCGGCCACGCGGCCGGTCATCACCACGTGGGCGCCGGTGGCCAGGGCGTCGCGCACGACGTCGGCGCCCAGGTAGGCATTGGCCGAGGCCAGCCGGGGCAGGATGTGCTCCAGCGGCAGGCCGCGGTCCATCAACTGCAGTTCCGGATGCGTGCGCACGCGGTCGATCACGTCGTCGCCCACCACCGCCGCGCATTGCAGGTCGCGCCAGCCCTGCTCCCGGCCGATCTCCAGGGCCGCCTGCGCGGCGCCGGCGGGATTGGCCGCGCCCATGTTCGACACCAGCCGCACCCCCTTGCGCCGGCACAGCGGCAGGAAGGCGCGCATGCGTTCTTCCAGCATCGGGTTGTAGCCGCGCGCGCCATCGTGGCGGCGCGACAGGGTTTCCCTGGCGATGGTGCGCTCGGCCAGGCATTCGCAGACCAGGTAATCCAGGTCGCACTGTTCCAGCAACTGCAGCGCCGGGCCGATGCGGTCGTCGGCCATGCCGGCCCCGACCCCGACGCGCAGGCGCCTGTGCGGCTCGTTCATGCTTGTCTCCGTACGGCCGCGCCCGCCCCACTGGCGGCGCAGCGCTTGCAGGCAGTATGCGCAAGGATGCCTAATGTTCAAAATGATATATTCATATCTCGGTGATAACTTTTGTGCATTACCATGGCAAGCCCGCGGCTGACCCTCACCATCTCCGAACTGGAAGCCGTGCTGCTGGTGGCGGAGACGCGCAATTTCCGCATGGCGGCCGAGCAGGCGCACATCTCGCAGCCGGCCCTCAGCCGGCGCATCCAGGCGGCCGAGCAGAAGCTCAATGCCCGGCTGTTCGACCGCGACAAGCACGGCGTGGCGCTTACCGATGCCGGCGCGGAACTGGTGCCGATCGCCCAGCGCATGCTGTCCGAGTTCCGCGATTCGCTCAGCGACCTGTCCGAATTCATCGCCGGCCGGCGCGGCAGCGTCAACATCTGGGCCCTGCCGTCGGTGGCGGCCGCCGTGCTGCCCCCGGTCGCGCAGGCGCTGCGGCAATCGCACCCGCACATCCGCCTGGTGATCCAGGCGGCTTCGGCGCGCCAGGTGACCCAGGCCGTGGCGGAAGGCAAGGCGGACCTGGGCATTTCCATCGAGATCGCCGGCCAGCCCGCCGACGTGGAGTTCGCGCCGCTGCTGAAGGAAAAGTTCGTCCTGATCTGCCCCATCGACGACCCGCTGGCGCGCAGGAAAAAGGTCGACTGGAGCGTATTCGCGAGCCGGCCGTTCGTGGCCAGCGGGCCGGCCAGCAGCATCCGGGTGGTGACGGACAGGATACTGGCCGCCTCGGGCCGCGCCGCGGACGCGAACTATGTGGCCGACAACATTTCGGTGGTAGGGGCCATGGTGGCCGCCGGGGTAGGCGTGGCGGCCGTGCCGCAACTGGCGCTGCGCCTGATGGACACCACGCGCCTGCGCAGCGTGGCCCTGCATGCGCCGGTCGCCACCCGCGAGATCGGCATCTTGATGAAGAAGCGGCGCTCTTTGTCGGCGGCGGCGCTACGGTTCGTAAGCGTATTGCAACAAGTCAGCGGCGAGATTGCCAAGGCACAATAGCCCACCAATAAAAACACTGCCTGTCGCGTGCGGCTCAATCGACCGTGGCCCCCGAGGCGCGCACCAGCACGGCCCACTTCTCGGCATCCGCGCGGATGCGGCCGGCGAACTCCTCGGGCGTGCCCGATAGCGACGCGGCGCCCAACTGCACCAGCCTGGCCTGCAGTGCCGCATCCTTGCCCATGCGCATCATCTCGGCCGACAGGCGGTCGACGATGTCCTGCGGCATGCCGCGCGGGCCCACCACGCCGAACCAGACGTCGGCCACATAGCCCTTGACGCCGGCTTCGTCCATGGTGGGCACGTCGGGCAGCTGCGGGGCGCGGGTCTGGCTGGTGACGGCCAGGGCGCGCAACTTGCCGGCCTTCACGTACGGCAGGGACCCGGGGAAGTTGTCGAACATCAGCTGCAGCTGGTTGGACAGCAGGTCGGCCATGGCCGGGCCGCTGCCCTTGTAGGGCACGTGCATGATGTCGACCTGCGCCATCGACTTGAACAGTTCGCCCGACAGGTGGTTGGTGGTGCCGTTGCCGGCCGACCCCATGTTGAGCTGGCCCGGATTCTGCCGCGCGTAGGCGATCAGTTCCTGCACATTGCGGGCCGGCACGGCCGGGTTCACCACCAGGATGTTGGGCACGCCGGCGAACAGGCCCAGGGGCGTGAAGTCCTTGTCGATATCGAAGGGCAGCTGCTTGTACAGCGAGCCGTTGATGGATTGGGTGCCGACCGTGCCGAACAGCAGGGTGTAGCCGTCGGCCGGCGCCTTGGCCACCACGTCCGAGCCGATGACGCCGCCCGCGCCCGGCCGGTTCTCGACCACTACCTGCCGTCCCAGGCTATCGGCCAGGCGCTCCGCGAATACGCGGCCGAGCAGGTCGGTGGTGCCGCCCGGCGGGAACGGCACGACCAGGCGGATGGGACGGTCCGGGTACGCGCCTGCCTGCGCGCCGGCGGCGGCGACGGACAGCACGGCAATCGACAACATGCGGATGATGGCTTTCATGATGATTCCCCTTGTTTGATGTTGCGTCGTTGAACGGCCGCCTTCAGCCGGCGGCCAGGGCCTCCAATGCCTGCTCGCGGGATCGGGCGGCTTGCGCCAGGGCCGCGCGGCGCGCCGCCAGCCGTTGGCGCGCCGCCCGCAGCGCGTCGTCCTGCTCGCGCGCCCGCGCCGCGACCCGCTCCGGCGCCGGCCCGCCCGGCACCGCCCGGGCCGCCACGCCGGCCACCGGATCGAGGCAGCGCGCCACGGTCTGCGGGTCCAGGCCCATCGGCCGGCCGAGTTGCTCGCGGCCGGCGGCATCGATCATCTGCGCCGTGATCGCGTCGGCCGGCAGGCCCTGGTCCAGCGCCTGGCGCACCACCGCGCCGACGATATGGTGGGCCTGCCGGAACGACACATCGGCCTGGCGGACCAGCGCATCGGCCAGGTCGGTAGCCATGGAAAAATCCTGCCGCGCCCGCGCCTCCATGTGCGCGCGCAGCGGCCGCGCGGCGCCCAGCACCAGGCCGAACAGCCGGGCGCCCCGCTCGCATTCCTGCGCCGCCTCCCAGAAGCTGCGCATGCTCTCGCGATTGCCGTGGCCGGTATGCGTGAAGTTGGACTCTTTCACGCTGCTGAGCGCCGCCGCCTGCAGGCCGATCATGTGCCCGGCCTTGCCCTTCAAGTATTCGAGCACCACGGGATTCTTCTTCTGCGGCATGATGCTGGAGGTGCCGGCCACACTGTCGGGAAACTCGATCAGGCCGAACTCGGGCGTGGACCAGACGTAGAAGTCCTGCGCCACCCGGCTCCAGGTCACGGCCGCGACCGTCATCGCCGCCAGCAGTTCCCAGGCGAAGTCGCGCGAGGCGACCGAGTCCAGCGCATTGCTCGTGCAGGCGGCGAAGCCGAGCAGGCGCGCGGTTTCTTCGCGCTGGATCGGGAAGGCCGTGCCGGCCAGGGCGCCGGCGCCCAGCGGGCAGGCCTCCAGCCCCGCCAAGGCGGCTTCCAGGCGGCCCAGGTCGCGGCCCAGGGTCTCGGCGACCGCCGCCAGGTAGTAGCCATAGGTAATGGGCTGGGCCGCCTGCAAGTGCGTATAGCCCGGCATGACCACGCCGGCGTACTCGCGGGCGCCGTCGAGCGCGCGCTGCCAGGCGTCGCAGACGGCGTCCATCAATGCCAGGCCGGCATCGCGGGCCCGCAGGCGGTCGTGGGTGGCCAGGATGTCGTTGCGGCTGCGCGCAATGTGCAGGCGGCCGCCCGCCTCGACGCCGGCCAGCTCGATCAGGCGCGCCTCGTAGTTGAAGTAGGCGTCTTCGCGCTGCGGGTCCAGCGGCACCGCGGCGGGCCCTTCCCGCTCCATCTGCCGCAGCACGCGCGCCAGTTGCGCGGCGGCTTGCGGCGCCAGCAGCCCGGCCCGGCGCAGCATCAGCAAGTGGGCCTGGTTGATCTGGGTGAGATACGCGAAACCGCTGGCGAACTCGCGCGCCAGGCGCGGCTCGTAGATGTATTCGCAGATTTCCGGCGCGGTGGCCTGCCGCAGGCGCCGGCTGACTTTCGATTCCATGATGCGGGTGTCCTTCATCCTCATGCGCGCCATTGCCGGCGCCGACTGCAGGCAGTATGGAAATCGCCTCATATACGGTCAAATCATTTGTTTTGTAGAATTCATACGGTTTTGATATGACCTTTCCGACACGCCGCCGCGCCGGCCGGCACACGTCTCCGCCGCCATGAACTTCAAGCAGATCGAGACTTTCCGCGCCGTCATGCTGACGCGCTCCATGACCGTGGCCGCGGCCCAGCTGCATACGTCGCAGCCCAATGTCAGCCGCGTGATCGCGCAGCTCGAGGCCGCCACCGGCCTGCGCCTGTTCACGCGGCAGTCCGGCCGCATCGAACCGACCGCCGAGGCGGAATTCCTGTTGCGCGAGGTGGAGCGCTCGTTCGTCGGCCTGGACAGCCTGCGCGACGCGGTGCGCGCCATCCGCCAGCAAGGCGCGGGCACGCTGCGCATCGGCGTGGTGCCCTCGCTGGCGATGAGCGTCATCCCGCTGGGCATCCGGCTGTTCCGCCAGCGGCATCCGCAAGTTCCCATCGCCGTGCATACCAGCGATTCGCCCACCGTCGCCAAGTGGACGGCCACGCGCTTCTGCGATGTAGGCCTGGTGTCTTATCTTTCCGACGTGCCGGGCGTGCAAGCCCGCCTGTGGCATCGCGAGCAAGGCGTGTGCATCGTATCCGCCGGCCACCGGCTGGCGCGCAAGCGCCGCATCGCCAGCCGCGACCTCGATGGTGAAGAGTTCATTTCGCTCAACCATGGCGACGGCACGCGCGCCATCGTCGACGCCGCCTTCGTGCCGGACCGCCGCCGCCTGACTTTGGAAACTCCCTACGCGGTCACCATCTGCACGATGGTCGGCATGGGCCTGGGCGTCAGCGTGGTCAACCCGCTGGTCGTTTCCAGCCTGCAGCTGCCCACCGTCAAGAGCCTGCCCTTCGAACCGGCCACGTTCTTCGAGAGCCATGTGCTGCACGCGCAGTCGCACGCGGAACCGGCGCTGGCCGGCGTGTTCATGGAATGCCTGCAGGAAGCGATCGACGCCGGCGCGCGGCCCGGCGACGCGCGGCGAGCGCGCCGTTAGGGAGTGCCCGCTGCGCTTGACCAATTAATAACTGATGAGTTATGTTTAATTCATAACTACACAGTTATTAATTTCATGCCCCAACCGCCCGACCTCCTGTTCCGCACCTTGGCCGACCCGACCCGGCGGGCGATTTTCGAACGCCTGTGCCGTGACGGCGAGCAGACGGTGGTCGCGCTCACCGCGCCGTCCGGGATCTCCCAGCCGGCGGTTTCCAAGCACCTGGCCGTGCTGAAGCAGGCCGGCCTGGTGCGGGATCGCCGCGCGGGCCGGTCGACGCACTACAGCGCCCGGCCGGACGCGCTGGCCCCACTAGTGGACTGGACCAGCCAGATGACTGAATTCTGGGAACGCCGGTTCGATGCCCTCGATGACCTCTTGAAAAGGATGGACCAATGAGCAATGCCGATACCGCCGCGCGTTCGGCCGTGGTCGAACGCGAATTTCCGCATCCGCCGGAAAAAATCTGGCGCGCCTTGACGCAGCCGCACCTGATCGCGGAATGGTTGATGAAGAACGATTTCCAGGCGGTGGTGGGCCACCGCTTCCATCTGAACGGCGATTGGGGCGGCACCCTGGACTGCGAAGTGCTCGCGGTCGAGCCGCCCGCGACGCTGTCGTACACCTGGAACTTCCCGAATGAAGACCCGGCCTACAACCTGCGCAGCGTGGTGACCTTCACGCTGGCCCCGACCGCCGCGGGCACGCGCTTGCGCGTCGAGCAGTCCGGCTTCGGCCCGGACCAGAAGCAGGCCTACGGCGGCGCCCGGGCGGGCTGGCCGCAGTTCCTGGACAAGCTCGAACAGGTGCTGGCCCGGGCCGATTGAAACGGCGGGGGCGGGGCGCCCTGGCCGGCTGGCCAGCCTGCGCGGGTTGCTGGTCAAGATCTCGGACGGCAAGACGCACCAGGACCCGGCCGCAGGCCCGCGGCCGGCGTCACTCGCGCACGTGCAGCGCGAAGCCCTTCGCGCCGCGCCCGCCGAGTGCCGGACGCAGCTCCATGCTGGGGATGAAATAGTCGCCGCCATTCTGTTTGCGGTAGGGAATCGGCGGCGTGGTTGCCAGCGCGCGCATCCGTTCGCGCAGCGCCTGCGCCGTCGCGGCGAAGGCGGCCTCGTCCATGCGGTCGACCTTGTAGGCCACGAACGGCGGCAGCACGTCGTAGCCGGGATAGTGCAGGATGCCGTGATTGATGGGGAACAGCAGGTCGTCGATCGGGCCGTTGATGCCGCGCGCCGAATAATGTTCCTGCCAGCCGCCGGTGGTCACGATCAGCATGGCGCGCTTGCCGGCGAAGACGCCTTCGCCGTACCGGTCGCCCCAACGAGTGTCGTTGTGCTCGCCCACGCCATAGGCAAAGCCGTACGAATAGACGCGGTCCACCCAGCCTTTCAGGATCGCCGGCATGGTGAACCACCAGAGCGGGAATTGCAGCAGCAGGGTATCGGCCCAGCGCAGTTTTTCGTGTTCCGCCTTGACGTCGGCGGTCAGGGCATCGGCGGCGTAGGCCTGCTTGGACGCGCGGCTGGGCTGCAGGCGCTCGACCGCGTCCAGCTGCGGGAAATCCAGGCGGTCGATCTGGGCTTTCCAGCCGTCCGCGTACAGGTCGGACACGCGCACCTCGTGGCCGAGCGACACAAGTTCATCGACAGCGGCGTCGCGCAGGGCGCCGTTCAGCGACCGGCGCTCGGGGTGGGCAAAGACCAGCAGTACTTTCATGATCGGGAATCCTTCGGGGTAAACACTCAGGCCTCAAGCGTAGACAGCCCGCCGCCAATCCGGTAGATAGCTGGAATGGATATGATTCTGCCGGATTATGGATAAATCAGACGTCACGCTCGAACGCATGCGCGCCTTTGTCCGGGTGGCTGAACGCGGCAGCCTGTCGGCCGTGGCGCGCGAGCTGGGCGTGGGCCAGTCGACCGTCTCGCGCCAGTTGAAAGAACTGGAGGAAGCCGTCGGCGTCGCGCTGCTGAGCCGCACCACGCGCCGGGTCACGGTGACCGACGAAGGCGGACGCTACTACGCCCACTGCGTGCAGATCCTGCGCCTGGTCGAACAGGCGCGCGAGGAAGCGCTGGGCGAGCGCGGCGCGGCCGCCGGGACCGTGCGCGTGTCATGCACCGCGGCCTTCGGCGTGCTGCACGTCAGCCGGCTGGTCTTCGCCTTCCAGGACCGCTTCCCGGATATCCGCGTCGACCTAGGCCTGACCGACGACCGCATCGACCTGGTGCGCGAAGGCGTCGATATCGCCCTGCGCCTCGGCCCGCTCGGCGACAGTTCGCTGAAGCTGCGGCCGCTCGGGCTGTCGCGGCGCCTGCTGGCGGCGGCCCCCGCCTACCTGGCGGCGCGCGGCACGCCGGCACGCCTGGCCGACCTGGCCGGCCACGAATGGATACGCATGTCGAACGTATCCGGCAGCGACAGCCTGGCGCTGCGGGGGCCGGACGGCAAGGAACACCTGGTGCCCATCGGCGGCCGACTGCGGGTCGACCACGGGCTGGCCGCGCGCGAAGCCATCGCGGCCGGGCGCGGCATCGCGGCCGCCCACCAGTGGCTGGTCGGCGACTTGCTGGCCAGCGGCGCGGTCAAGCCGGTGCTGCCGGGCTACGGCTTGCCGCCGGCGCCGCTGAGCATGCTGATCGTTCCCGAACGAGCCGGCATTGCCCGCGTGCGGCTGTTGATCGACTTCCTGGCCGAACACATCGGCGCCCTGCCCGGCATCGAGGCGCCGCGCCGGGGCCGCTAGCCGGAAGCGCCGGCCGGGCGCGCGGCGCCGCATTGCCAGCAAGTGGAAAACTGCGGCTCGAGCCATTCGCCGCAGGCATCGCAGTGCCAGTGCGGCAGGTCGCGCGCCGCGCCGGCATACCCCTCGATGAGGCGCATGGCGGCGGCGCGATCGTCTTCGTTGTCGATCCACAGGTCGGGGCCGCACTGGTCGACCGGGATTTCCCCGGCCGCCCCTTGCAGGTAGCGGCCACTGACGTGGCAGGCAATGCCGGCCTGCTGCAGCAGGTTGGCCCAGTGCTGGCCGAGCAGCAGGTCGGGAGCGCGGATCAAGCGGATCATCGGCACCACCAATGGAAGAAAGACCTCTTGCATCATAAAAGCAGATGCGAGCGGCTGTCCCGCGATGGCGCCGTGGCCCCGCGGCCTAGTCGAGCTTGACCCCCGCCCGGCCGACCACCTCGGCCCACAAGGGCACCTCGCGTTCGATCAGGGCCTGCAGGTCGGCCGGACTGGACGACTCCAGCAGCAGGCCTTCCTCGGCGTAGCGCTGGCGGAACTGCGGGTCGTCGAGCGCCTTGGCCAGCATGGGCTGCAGCACGTCCACGACTTCCTGCGGGATTCCCTTCGGGCCGACCACCGCATACCAGGTGGTGGCTTCGAGCCCCTTTACGCCCAGTTCGCCGGCGGTGGGAACATCGGGGATCACGGCGAGCCGCTGGTTGCCGGTGATGGCCAGGGCCTTGACCTGCCCGCCGCGATACTGCTGCAGCATCTCCGAGACCTGGGTCACGCCCAGGTCCAGCTCGCCGGACATGATGGCCATCAATACCGGCGCGCTGCCCTTGTAGGGCACGTGCACCATCGCGTTGCCCATCTGGGCGTTGAGCAGCTCGCCCGTCAGGTGCGTGATGCTGCCGGCGCCGGACGAACCATAGTTGAGCGCGCCGCGATTCGCGCTGGCGGAGGCGATCAGGTCGGTCAGCCGCTCGGCCGGCAGCTTGGTGCTGGCGGCGAACACCAGCGGGCTGCGCCCCACCAGGGTCAGGGGCGTGAAATCGCGGCGCGGGTCGTACGGCAGTTTGGAGTACAGGCTGGGCGCGGTCGCCAGCGTGGACACGTTGCCCAGCAGCAGCGTATAGCCATCGGCCTCGGCGCGCGCCACGCTCGCGGTCCCGATGGTGCCGCCGGCGCCGGCGCGGTTTTCCACGACCACCGGCTGGGCGGTCTGTGCGCCGAGGTTCTTGGCCAGCGCGCGCGCCAGGGTATCGGCCGCGCCGCCGGGCGCGAAGGGAACGACCAGCCGGATCGGCTTCTCCGGGTACGCGGCGCCATGGGCGGCGAGCGGCCCCAGGGCCAGCAGCGCCGGCATGACGGCAGTGGCGAGCAAGCGCCTGCGGGCAGCGCGGAATGACGTAACCATGGTGTTCTCCTCGTTCAGGTAGTTTGTGTTGTGGAAATGCCCCGCGTCAGGCAATGGGGGGATGCGTGGCCAGCCAATGGCGCGCCACATCGGCGCGCCGGCAGACCCAGACGTCCCGGTGGGCGGCCACGTGGTCCAGGAAGCGTTCCAGCCCGGCGGCCCGGCCGGGGTGCCCGGCCAGCCGCAAGTGCAGCCCGACCGACATCATCTTCGGCTGCGCGGCGCCTTCGCGATAAAGCATGTCGAAGGCGTCCCGCAGCGACTCGTAGAAATCATTGGCGGTGGCCAGCGCGCCGCGGATGAACTTGGCGTCGTTGTGGACCAGCCCATACGGCACGACCAGGTGCGCGCGCTGCTCGACCCGCACGTAATAGGGCAGCTCGTCGTTGTAGGCGTCGGAGTCATACAGGAACCCGCCTTCCTGCGCCACCAGCCGGCGCGTATTGACGCTGGGCCCGTAGCGGCAGTACCAGCCCTGCGGGCGCTGGCCGACGCTGGCCTGGATCGAGCGGACCGTGCGGGCGATGCGCTCGCGCTCCTCGTCCGGGCCGAGGTTCTGGTGGCGCTCCCAGCGCCAGCCATGCGCGCAGATGTCCCAGTCGCTTGCCCGGATGGCGCGGCAGACCTCGGGGTTGCGCTCCAGGGCCAGGGCGCAGGCGAACAGGGTGGCGGGAAACTGCCGCTCGCGCAGCAGCCGCGCGATGCGCCAGAAGCCCACGCGGCTGCCGTACTCGAACATCGATTCGGCCGCCAGGTCGCGGCCGGTGAAGCCGCCCGCGCCGCCCTCCGTCAGGCCGGTTTCCGACGCCGGATCGCCATCGGGCATCGACGGTTCGCCGCCCTCTTCGTAGTTGATGCAGAAATTCAGTGCCAGGCGCGCCTGCCCCGGCCACTTGGGATCGGGCGGATTGGCGCCGTATCCGACGAAATCGCGCGCGAGCGCATCGGCCAGGCTCATGTCAGGCTCCTTCGGGCAGGGTTGCGGGAATCGTCACATGCACCGGCGCGGGCAACGGCCAGAACTCGTCGTCGCCGCCGTCGCCGGCCACCGCCATGGTCACCACAAATTCGGCCCCGCCCCGCATGGCCGACAAGCCGTGGTGCCAGACGCCCGGCGCGTAGCTCACGCCCTGGCGGCCGGACGCCACGAAGGCCTGCAGCCGGGCCAGGTCCGGCAAGCCGTCGGGCAGCGAAGGCGCGACGATGACCAGGTACGGGCTGTGCGTCAGCGGAATGAAGGTCTGGGCGGAACGGACGTGGCGCTCGAGGGCGGTCACGCCGACCGGGCTGGCGAGGGGCTGCTCGAGGCGCGAGATCCACATCTTGTGCTGCAGGCTGCCGGCCGCCACCGAATAAGGCGTGGAGACATAGCGGCGCCGCGCCGGCCCGGCGTGTTCGAGCACATCGCCATACGGCGCGAACGCGGCTTGCGTCAGCGGGACCGCGCGCACGGCGGCAGGCGGGGAAAATGTCTGCATCATTGCCCCAGGTAGCCGAGCGTCTTGAGATAGGCCTGGCGCACGTTGGCCAGGTGCGCCACCATGGCGGCACGCGCCGCTTCCGCATCGGCGCGCCCGAGCGCGTCGAGGATCGCGAGGTGCTCCTGGCGCGCCAGCAGCCAGCGGTCGGCGATCCGCTCTACGTTGCACAGCCGGGCGCGCAGGCGCACGTCGGCGATCATGGCCGCCATGGTGCGGTTGCCGCAATGCTGGGCCACCAGGTTGTGCACTTCGTTGTCGTATGACCAGTCCTGCTGCTCGGTCAGCATGGTCTGCTCCAGGATGGCCTGCAGCCGCTCGCGCACTTCTTGCAGCCGGGCGGGCGGGATTCTGCCGGCGGCCAGCGCGGCCGCCTCGCCTTCGAGCAGCGTGCGCACCTGCAGGAATTCCAGCAGCTCGGTGGCGCCGAAAGCTTTCACGATGACCGAGCCGTTCGACAGGCGGGCCAGGATGCCTTCGCCCAGCAGGCGGTTCAGCGCGGCCCGCATGGGCGTGCGGGATACGGCCAGCTCATCGGCCAGGCGTCGTTCTTCCAGTACTTCGCCGGGGCCGATGCGCCGCGACACGATGCTGTCGAGGACCGCCTGGTAGGTACGCTCGGACACGCTTTCCAGGGGTTTGGGTGGATACGGCATGTGTATACAAGTGGGATCCCAACGGAATCCAATTGTAGCGGAAGTGCCGCCCTTGGCAAGCGCGGCCGTGTCCGCGGTCCGGACCGCGCGCGCAGGGAATCTCCATACAGTCATTACAATCCTGCCCATGCAGGCGGGCGGCCATGCCCCCGCCCGGCACACATATCCGGGCCCGTCCTCCCACCCAGCGGCGGGCCCGTAGGGATGCCGACCCGCCTACGCGCGGACGGCATCCCATGATCGACCCGGCCCTACCCTGCGCTGCGATGTCGTTCTGATGATTTCCCGACCGATTCATTGAGAACCACGAAGAAAGGTATTTTTCATGTCGCAGCGACTCAAGCGCCTTGCCGGCCTTGCCGCCAGTCTCCTCGTCAGCGCCGCGGGCGTCGCCCACGCCGCGTATCCCGAACGGCCGATCAACCTGGTGGTGCCCTTCCCGCCCGGCCAGGCCACCGACATCTTTGCCCGCATGGTGGCCGAGCAATTGGCCAAGGCAGTGGGGCAACCCGTCGTGGTGGAAAACAAGGCCGGCGCCGGCAGCAACATCGGCATGCAGCATGTGGCCCGCTCCGCGCCCGACGGCTACACCCTGGTGGTGGGCGGCAGCGCGGCGGCGGTCAACCAGACGCTCTACAGCAACCCGGGCTATTCGTTGCAGGACGACTTCAGGCCGGTGGGCGGCATCTTCACCGTGCCGCTGATCTTCCTGGCCACGCCGCAAAGCGGCATCGCCTCGCTGGCGCAGCTGATCGAACAGGCCAAGGCCAAGCCGGGCGAACTGGCATACGCCAGCGCCGGCATCGGCGGCACGCAGCACCTGTCGGCCGAGATGTTCAAGGCCGACGCCGACATCGACCTGCGCCACATCCCCTACAAGGGCAGCGGCCCCGCCCAGGCCGATTTCCTGGGCAACCATGTGCCGCTGATGGTGGACTCGGTGACCGCCGCGCTGCCGCACGTGCAGTCGAAGGCGGCCGTGCCGCTGGCGGTGACCACCAGCCAGCGCGTGCCGCAATTGCCGGAGGTGCCGACCGTGGCCGAATCCGGCCTGCCCGGCTTCGAGGCGGTCGGCTGGGCAATGATCTTCGCGCCCGCGCAAACGCCCGACGACGTGGTCGCCTACCTGAACCAGAAGGTCAACGCCATTCTCGAATCGCCCGAGATGGCGCGGGCCCTGGCGGAGCGCGGCGGCCAGCCGCTGGTCTACGCGCCCGAGGAAGGCCGGCGCTTCGTGGCCAACGAAGTGGAAAAATGGGGCAAGGCCGTGAAGCGGTCGGGCGCCTCGGTGGACTGATCGTCCGCGCACGCCGCCGAGCCGCCGCCATGCTGACCTTCAAGCAGATCGAAGCGCTTTACTGGGTGGTGCAGCTCGGCGGCTTCGCCAATGCCGCCGAACGGCTCAACACGACGCAGTCGGCCATCACCAAGCGCATCCAGGAACTGGAAACCAGCTTCGACATCCAGATCTTCAACCGCAGCGGGCAGAAGGCCACGCTGACGCGCACCGGCGAGGAATTGCTGGAAATGGCCGCCGACCTGCTCGGCCGGCGCGACCAGATGCTGCTGAAGATGAAGGGCTTCAAGCCGTTTTCGGGTTCGCTGCGGCTGGGCATCACCGAGATCACGGCCATGACCTGGCTGCCGCAGTTGATGCAGGCCCTGCGCACTACCTTCCCCGAGCTGATCGTGCAGCCCAAGATCGGCATGGCGTGGCAGCTGCAGCAAAGCCTGCTGAACGGCCAGCTGGACATGGCGATCCTGCATTGGGAAATCCGCCATCCGCACCTGGAGATCGAACCGATTGCCCAGGTCGACTTCGGCTGGGCGGGCAGCCCGGCGGTGATTTCGCCGGCCAAGGTCTACACGCCGGAAGACATCTCGCGCATGAACATCATCCGGCAGGATCCGGATTCGGCCCTGAACGCCATTTACGACGAATGGCTGGCGCCCTATACCTCGCAGTCGAACCTGTTCACCATCAACAGCCTGCAGGCCATGGTGGGCCTGACCGTGGCGGGGTTCGGCGTGGCCTGCATCGCCACCGGGTATTTCTCGGACCTGTTCAAGAGCCGCAAGCTGGTGCTGGCGCGCACCACCAAGCCGATGCCCACGTCGATGTACTGCGCCATGTACGCCAAGCAATCGAACACCATGTTCTACCAGGAAATCGCCCGCATCGCGCGCGACGTGTGCGATTTCTCCCGGCCGTACGGCGGCGGCCTGGGCGCCTAGGCCGGCCGCAGGTTCCGCCGCCTCAGCGTGACAGGGCCGCGGCGACGAAGGCGGCCAGGTCGCGATTGAACCGCTCGGGCTCTTCCAGGAAAGGCGCATGGCCGGCATCCGCGTACAACCTGGCCTGGATGTCCGGGTTCAGGCTGGTGGCGCGGGCGATGGACGGGCCGGCTTGCACCAGCGCATCGTGGGCGCCATAGATCAGCAATAGCGGCACCCTGGCCTGGCCCAGGCCTTGGCGGGCCGCCACGCTCATCGACGGAACCGCCCGCTGCATGTCCCATGCGGCCAGCGCCGCATTGGCCAGCAGCCGCTCGAAGGTAGGCGCGTCCGGCTGCGCATGGAAGCACAAACGCAGGAACCGCCGCTGCCCATCCAGATGGGTCTTCAGGTCGGCCGACACCATGTCCCGGTATACCTCCGGGTGGGGCGCAATCTGGTCCGGGTGCAGCTCAATCACGCCGCCGACATAAAGCGCGCCGGCAATGCCTGCATCGCCATGGGCGGCCAGATAGTTCGAGATCACCGCGGCTCCCAGCGACCAGCCCACCAGCACAGGCCGGCGCGCGCCCGAGGCAGCGATGACGGCGGCCAGGTCGTCGGCCCAGCGCCGGCCGTCGCGATAGGCCTCCAGCCCGGCGGGCTTGTCGGACAGGCCGTGGCCGCGCAGGTCATAGGTAATCAGCCGATAGCGCTGCAACGCCGGACTGGCGAGCTGCCGTTGCCAGCTCAGGTGACTGCCCAGCAGCCCGTGAACGAAAATGACAGGGGGGCCGGCAGGGTTGCCGGACTCCTGGACCGCCAGGCTGACGCCATCGGGCGCCGTGACGGTATAGGCCTTGATGCCGGCCTGCGCGCTCGGCCACCAGGCCAACAAGACGAACGCCGCGGCCAGCATGGCACGGGCGCGGCGCAGCAGAAGGGAATACATGGGTGAAGACTCCGCGATCATTAACATACGCGCAGTCTCAACCCTGACACCAGTGTAAGAGTCAAGCGGGAAGTGCTATCTTTCCGCCATGAACCCGACCACGCCGTCAGGCCCCTTGTCGATCGGCGCGTTGGCACGCGCAACCGGGGCCAGCATACGCTCCATCCGCCATTACGATGCGCACGGATTGCTGACCAGCGACCGCGCGGCCAACGGCTACCGGACGTTCCCTCCTGCGGCCGTGGCGCAGGTCAGGCAGATCCAGCGCCTGATCGCGACCGGCTTCAGCCTGGCGGAGATCCGCGCATTCCCGGACTGCATGCGCATGATCGAAGGCGCCAGCGCCTGCCAGGAAACCACCGGCGCGCAGCGCCGGCGGCTCGCCTCGATCGAGCGGCAGATCGCCGACCTGGAACGCCGCCGCGCCCGGCTACTGGAGATGTTGGCCGCGGGCGCCGCCCCGGCGAAGCGCTGAGCGCTTCAGTGGCGGATATCGGCCAGGAACTTGCGGGCCCGCTCGGTGCCGGCCTGCGCGAAGAACTGCTCGGGCGGCGCCTGCTCGACGATGCGGCCGGCATCCATGAACCAGACGGTGTCGGCCACGTCGCGCGCGAAATTCATCTCGTGGGTGACGCACACCATGGTCATGCCTTCGGCGGCCAGCGACTTCATCACCAGCAGCACCTCGTTGACCATCTCCGGATCGAGCGCGCTGGTGGGCTCGTCGAACAGCATGATGCGCGGCTTCATGGCCAGCGCGCGGGCGATCGCCACGCGCTGCTGCTGGCCGCCCGACAGCTCGCCCGGATAGGCGTCGGCCTTGTGCGCCAGGCCGACGCGCTCCAGCAGCGCCAGCGCGGTCTCGCCCGCTTCGCCCTTGCTCATGCGCTTGAGCATCACCGGCGCCATCATCAGGTTGTCCCGCACGCTCATGTGCGGGAACAGGTTGAACTGCTGGAACACGAAGCCGATGTGGCTACGCATCTCGTCCAGCGACTTGCACTGGTAGACATCCACGCCGTCGACCAGGATGCTGCCCTTCTGGATGGGCTCCAGGCGGTTGATGGTGCGGATCAGCGTCGATTTGCCCGAGCCGGACGGCCCGCACACCACCAGCACCTCGCCCTGGCGCACGCTGGCGTTGATGTCGTCGAGGGCGAGATACTCGCCATACCATTTACTGACGTTCTTGAATTCGATCATGAGAGTACCCAGGGGCGCCGCCGCTAGACCGTCACGATGCGCGTGCCGCGCATGCGGGTCTCGACGAGCTTGACGACGCCGGTAAGAATCAGGTTCAGCGCGAAGTAGGTCAGCGCCAGCAGCGTGAACACCTCGAACGGCTTGGTCAGCAGGATGTTATTGACCTGGGCGGCGGCGAAGGTCAGCTCGTGCACGCTGATGACGAAGCCCAGCGAGGTCTCCTTCACCGTGGAGATGAACTGGCTGAGCATGCTCGGGATGGTGTTGTACAGCGCCTGCGGCAGCACGATCTTGCGCATGGTCTGCATGTGGCTCAGGCCGAGCGACCGGCCGGCTTCCATCTGCCCCTTGGGCAGGGCCTGGATGCCGCTGCGGATGATCTCGGACAGGTACGCGCCCTCGTAGATGATCAGCGCGGCGGCCATGGTGACCACGCCGCTGACCGAGGCGCCGATCACCAACGGCAGGAAGAAATAGGCCCAGAAGATGAACATGATGAGCGGCAGCCCGCGCACCACGTACACCACGGCCGTGGCCGGCCAGTAGAACACCCGGTGCGAGCTGATGCGGCCCAGCGCCAGCAGCACGCCAATGGGAAACGCCAGCGCCAGGCTGACCAGCGCCAGCCCCACGGTGGCCACCAGCCCGCCCATGGGGCCATTGGGCCACTGGCCCACCAGCAGCAGCAACCAGTTGTCGGAGAGAATTTCCAGCATGACGATTTACCGGGCCTTGGCCACGTAGGCGGCCCGTTTGGACAAATAGGCGCCGGCCAGCATCAGCAGCAGCGAGATAGCGAGGTACAGCACCGTGACCACGAAATAGATCTCGAAGGTCTTGAAGGTGGCGGACTCGATCTCGCGGCCCGCGCCGGTCAGCTCGATCAGGCCGATGGCCATGGCCAGGCTGGTGTTCTTGAACAGCAGCAGGGTCTGGTTGGTGAGCGGCGGGATCGAGATCTTGAAAGCCTGCGGCAGGATCACCTTGCGCATCGCCTGCAGATAGCCCAGGCCCAGGCTGCGCGCGGCTTCCATCTGGCCGCGCGGAATGGCGCGGATGGCGCTGCGCAGGTCTTCGCCCACATAAGCGGCCGTGACCAGCCCGATCGCGATGGTGGCGTAGAAGAACTCGCCGCCGATGATGTTGATGGCGTCGTTCAGGGCCGGCGGCACGATGGACGCCACCCCGAAGTACCACAGCAGAATGTGCACCAGCATCGGCACATTGCGGTGGAAGGCCACGTACACGGCGATCAGCCAGTTGAGCGGCCGCAAGTTGAGCATGCGCAGCACGGCCAGCAGGCTGCCCAGCGTGAACGCCATCAGCCAGGCCAGCAGGGTCATCTTCAGGGTGGTGGCCAGGCCACCCAGTATCAGGGTCGGGTAGCCGTTACTCAGTAACGCACCAAAATCCAATGTGTATTTCATAACCAGCTACCGCCACGCAGGCCATCAGCCCTTGATTTCCTCGACCTTGAACACGCGCTTGGTCGGGAACTTGGTGTCCGGGCCGAACCAGCGGTCGAAGATGGTCTGCAGCTTGCCCGACGTTTCCAGGTCGGCCAGCGTCTTGTTGACCTCGTTGCGCAGGCCGTCCTCGCCCTTGCGCAGGCCGATGCCCCAGGGCTCGACGAACAGCGGCTCTTCGATGATGTCGAGCTTGACCGGCGACTTCTCGGCGTCCTGCTTGAACTTCAGCAGCATCAGCTCCGAGCCGACGAAGCCGGACACTTTCCTCTGCTGCAGGGCCATGAAGGCGGTCGGGGGATCCTTGAAGGTCACCGTGGTCACGTCGGGGATCAGGCGCTTGGCGCCGGCTTCCGACGACGACCCCGAGACCGCGCTGACGCGCTTGCCGGCCAGGTCGGCGGGCGTCTTCAGGGTGCCGGCGTCGTCGCGGCGGATCAGGATCTTCTGCGGGCTGACGTAGTGCTGGTAGCTGTAGTCGATCTGCTTGGCGCGATCGGCCGACCAGCCCAGGTTGGCCGCCACCAGGTCGACCCGCCCACCGGCCAGCTCGGGAATGCGG
>Ga0180221_1000311_pt1 | contig 48754 bp, 47 predicted proteins | sample eDN5th37CKraftMG_FD_151339 | JGI IMG/M metagenome (GOLD analysis project Ga0180221, IMG submission 151339) | Enriched Miracle-Growth compost microbial communities from Emeryville, California, USA - eDNA 5th pass 37_C Kraft MG (version 2) (version 2) ...
CGCATGCGGTGACCAAGGTGACCGAGGGTTCGGCGGTGAGCAGCTTTGGGTATGACGCGTCGGGTAACACGGTCACCCGCACCGTCGCGGGCCAGACCGCGCAGACCCTGACGTGGGACGTGGAGGGCGAGCTGGGGGAGGTGACCCAGTCGGGCAAGCAGGCGGCGTCGTTCGTGTATACGGCGGATGGTGAGCGGCTTGTCCGGAAGCAGGACGGCGCGGCGACGGTGTATCTGCCGGGTGGGCAGGAGCTCACGTTGACGGCGTCGGGGGTGAAGAAGGCGACGCGGTATTACTCGTGGGCGGGGCAGACTGTCGCGGTGCGTACCGGGGCCGGTTTCGATGACGTGTCCACGTTGGTGAATGACCATCACGGCACGGCGAGTCTGTCGGTCACGAACGTGACCGCGAAGGTGACTCGCCGGTATCAGTCGCCGTTCGGTGAGGCCCGCGGCACCGCGCCGGCGTCGTGGTCGGGGGATCACGGGTTCTTGGACAAGCCTGCCGACACGACGGGTTGACGGCGATCGGGGCGAGGTATTACGACCCGGCGATCGGCAGGTTCGTGTCGGTGGATCCGGTGATGGATCTCGCGGATCCGCAGCAGTGGCACGGGTATGCGTACGCGCACTCCAGCCCGGTGACGTTCTCCGACCTGAGTCGCCCCGGTGAGTCCGCCCGGGAGCGCGGAGCGGTCCGGGAGGGTGAACGGCACCCCGGCGTCCCGGATCCGCCGCTTGGCGCGCGTGAGCCGCGTCGCCATCGTCGCGGCCGGGACGGAGAACGCGGGCGCCACCTGAGCCGCGGTGAAGCCGAGCACGGTGGTGAGCATCAGCGGCGTGCGGGCCACGGGGTCGACGGCGGGGTGGGCGCACGCGAGCATCAGCTCCAGCCGGCGGTCGCCCCCGGCGTCCGGGTCCACGTCCTCGAGCCGCGCGGGCGCGTGCCGCTCGGGAACCAGCGGCGTCGTGCGGCGCACCTCGACGGACCGGTGCCGGTCGCGCAACCGTCGCCGGGCGACGGTGAGCAGCCAGCCCGCCGGGTTGTCGGGGACGCCGTCGGCCGGCCAGGTGCGCAGGGCGCGCTCGAGCGCGTCGCCGAGGGCGTCCTCCGCGGCTTGCAGGTCGCCCGACCCGGCGGCCAGCAGCCCGACGAGGCGGCCGTAGCCGTCCCGCGCCGCCGCGGCCGCCGCGTCGTACGCGGGCCCGTCGGTCACGGGCTACTCCGCCGGGCCGTGCCCGGTCCAGGCTCCGGCGACGATCGACGTCGCGACCGGGCGCACCTCGACCGAGCCGTACGTGGCGCCGGGGCACTTCTCGGCCCAGGCGACGGCGGCGTCGAGGTCGGGGACGTCGACGACGAAGACGCCCGCGAGCGCCTCCTTCGTCTCGGCGAACGGGCCGTCCTGGACCTGGGTGGCGCCGGTACGGCGCGTCACGGTGGTGGTGGCGTGGGAGAACTGCAGGATGTCGGCGCCCACCAGCACCCCGGCGCTCACGAGCGCGTCGGCGTACTCGGTGAACAGGCGTTCCATCTCGGCGATCCCCTCCGCGGGGATGTCGCCGGGTGCCGGCTCGGGGTTGTGCAGCAGCAGGGCGTAGCGCATGGTCCGTCTCCTTCGTGGCTCGCTGATCCCATGGTGGCCGCCCGCGGACCGGGCGACACTCTCATGACGATCGAGCGAGGCCGGGATCGTCACCTCGGCGGGTTTCATCCTCGCGACCACGTCGGCGCGGTCCGTAGCCTGGCGGAGGGCCACCCCGGGCGTGGCCCGCGCGGGAGGCGCCGATGCGGTTCGACGAGCTGGTGCTGGTCCGGCTGGTGCGGCCGGACGACTGGGCGCCGCTTCCCGCGGACGAGGAGGCGCAGGTCCAGGACGCGAACCTTGCGGCCGTCGTCGACCTGCACGTGCGCGGTGCTGCTCGCGGCGGGCCCGGCCGACGGCGCCGACGAGCGGGTGCGCGGCTTCGCCGTCATGACGTGCGGCCTCGAGGAGGCCCGGGAGGCGTGGGGCGGGGGGCCTTGCCGCGGTCGGAGGCCGAGGCCGAGGGCTGATGCCCGCCCGGGGCGCCGGGCGGCCCCGGTAGGCTGGGGGCACCGCAGCCGGTCGACGTCGGACTCCGACATGCCGACGTGCCGACCGGGCGGCGTTCCCCGCACCGGCCCCACGAGCCACGTGGCGGCCCGACCCCAGGAGTGATCCGTGGCAGCACCGTCCCCCAGCGCCAAGCTCGACGCCGTCGTCTCCCTCGCCAAGCGGCGAGGTTTCGTGTTCCAGTCCGGCGAGATCTACGGCGGTACGCGCTCCGCGTGGGACTACGGGCCCCTCGGCGTGGAGCTGAAGGAGAACATCAAGCAGCAGTGGTGGCGTGCGATGACGCGCCGCGACGACGTCGTGGGCCTCGACTCCGCCGTCATCCTGCCCACGCCCGTGTGGCACGCGTCCGGCCACCTGGGGGCGTTCAACGACCCGCTGACCGAGTGCCTCTCGTGCCACAAGCGGTTCCGCGAGGACCACATGATCGAGGAGTTCGAGGACAAGAAGGGCCGCGCGCCCGAGGGCGGCCTCGCCGAGATCGCCTGCCCGAACTGCGGCACGCGCGGGCAGTGGACCGAGCCCCGCGACTTCAACATGATGCTCAAGACCTACCTCGGCCCGGTCGAGGACGAGTCCGGCGTGCACTACCTGCGCCCGGAGACGGCGCAGGGCATCTTCGTGAACTTCTCCAACGTCGCGGCCGCCGCGCGCAAGAAGCCGCCGTTCGGCATCGCGCAGATCGGCAAGTCGTTCCGCAACGAGATCACGCCGGGGAACTTCATCTTCCGCACGCGCGAGTTCGAGCAGATGGAGATGGAGTTCTTCGTCAAGCCCGGCGAGGACGCCGAGTGGCACCAGTACTGGATCGACACCCGCATGGCCTGGTACACGGACCTCGGCATCGACCCCGAGAACCTGCGCCTGTACGAGCACCCGGCCGAGAAGCTCTCGCACTACTCGACCCGCACGGTGGACATCGAGTACCGCTTCGGCTTCACCGGCGGCGAGTGGGGCGAGCTCGAGGGCATCGCGAACCGCACCGACTTCGACCTGAAGACGCACTCGGAGCACTCCGGCAAGGACCTGTCGTTCTTCGACCAGGCGACGAACGAGCGCTGGCTGCCGTACGTCATCGAGCCGGCCGCCGGCCTGACCCGCTCGCTCATGGCGTTCCTCGTCGAGGCGTACGCCGAGGACGAGGCGCCGAACACCAAGGGCGGTGTGGACAAGCGCACCGTGCTGCGCCTGGACCCGCGGCTGGCGCCGGTCAAGGCCGCCGTCCTGCCGCTGAGCCGCAACGAGGCCCTGTCGCCGAAGGCGCGCGACCTCGCGGCGGAGCTGCGCAAGAGCTGGAACGTCGACTTCGACGACGCGGGCGCCATCGGCCGCCGGTACCGCCGCCAGGACGAGATCGGCACGCCCTTCTGCGTCACGGTCGACTTCGACACGCTGGACGACGACGCGGTGACCATCCGCCACCGCGACACGATGGCGCAGGAGCGCGTCTCGCTCGCCAAGGTCACCGGGTACCTCGCGGAGCACCTCGCCGCGTTCTGACGGCTGCCTCGAACGAATGCCCCGGCACGCCGAAGGGGCCCGGGTCCGCCGTAGCGGTCCCGGGCCCCTTCGTACGTCCCCCTGGCGCTGTCGCTCAGGTGCGGCTTCGCCGGACCAGGCCGAGCACGAGGCTCGCGACCAGGACGATGACGCCGAGCCAGATCAGGAACTGGCCGATGCTGGTCGCGACCCCGAGGATCACGAGGACGACACCGATCAGGACCAGGATGAGCCATGCGGGCATGGGGACCTCCAGACTTTTCACGCCGCCCGTGCGGCGACGCGATCGCGACGATGCTGGCACGCATCCCCGTTGCCCGCGCGTCGACGGGGACGACCGTGACGGCCCTCACAAACCGGACGTGAACCGTCCCGTCCCGTGGACGACGGCCTCGATGGTGCGGGCCACCGCCTCGACGGCGGGCCGGCGGGGCGCCGTCGACGGCTCGAGCAGCACGATCTCGCGCTCCACGAGGTCGAACAGCATGGTCGTGCGCAGGTCGCCCGCGGGGCGCAGGGTGAGCATGATCGGCGTGGCCAGCGTCACGCCGAGGCCCTGGGCCACCAGCGCCAGCGTCGTGGACGTGTCGTTCACCTCGTGCGCCGCGCGGGGCTCGAACCCGGCGGCCCGGCAGGCGTTGCGGACCGCGGCGCCGTAGTGCGTCGGCAGCGGGGGCAGGATCCAGGGCTCGTCCGCGAGGTCGGCGAGGTGGAGCCGGGCCGGCAGGTCCGACGTGGGGGTGGAGACGAGCTCGAACCGCTCGGTCCGCAGCGGGCGCAGCGCCGTGCCGGGCAGGCGGGGGATGGGCGCCCCGGGGTAGTCCAGACCGAGCCCGAGGTCGACGTCGCCGCGGCGCACCGCGCCGGCCACGTCGTCCACGGTGAGCTCGATGCCGACCAGCGTGATCCGCGGGTGCGACTGCGCGAGGCGGGCGACCAGCTGGGGGAGCAGGCTGGCCGCCACGGTGGCGAAGGCGCCGACCCGCACGGTGCCGGACGGGTCCCCGCTCGCCGCGCGGGCCGAGTCGAGGGCGTCCCGCTGTACCGCGAGCAAGGACTCGGCGCGCTCCGCGAGCGCGAGGCCCGCCTCGGTGAGCGCCACCCCCCGGCCGTGCGGCCGCACCACGTCGGTGCCCACGGCCCGGGCGAGCGCCGCGAGCTGGTGGGACACCGCGCCCGTCGTGTAGCCGAGGGCCGCCGCGGCCGCCGTCATCGTGCGGTGGTCCGCCAACGCGCGCAGGGCGCGCAGGCCCGACCACGGCAGGTCGCGCCCCGGCGGTTCGGCCGCACCGGTGTCCATGGGGACAGGCTACAACCGTGCAGGATCGCTGGACGGTTCCGACGAGGAATCTTCGATGGTGCTGGACGCTCGGCCCGGGCCACGATGGGCGCACGAGCAGGACGACGAGGAGGTCGGGTGGAGCGGACCCAGGCGGTGCCGCCGCGCGCGGACGTGGTCGTGGTCGGCGGCGGGGTGATGGGCACGTCGGTCGCCTTCCACCTCGCGGAGGCGGGCGCCGACGTCGTGCTCCTCGAGTCCGGCGAGCTCGGCGGCGGCAGCTCCGGCAAACCTCAGGGCGGCGTCCGGGCGCAGTTCTCCGACCCGGCCAACGTGGAGCTCGGCCGGCGCAGCCTCGAGCTGTTCGAGGACTTCCGCCGCCGCCCCGGCGGTGACATCGGCCTGCGGCAGACCGGCTACCTCTTCGCGCTGCCCACCGACGAGGACGTCGCGCTCTTCGACGGCTCGGTGGCGATGCAGCGCGAGCACGGCGTCGACAGCCGCCTGCTGACCGTGGCCGAGGCCCGCCGCCTCAACCCCTACCTGTCCGCGACGGCGTACGCGGGCGCCGCCTACGCGCCCCGGGACGGCTGGGCGCACCCCGCCGCCGTCGTCGCGGGGTACGCCGACGGCGCGCTGCGCCGCGGGGCGCACGTCGTCACGGGCGCGCCGGTGGACGCCGTCGACCCCGCCCCGGGCGGCCTGCTCGCCGTCACGACGCCGCGCGGCGCCGTCAGCGCGCCGACGCTCGTGGTGTGCGCGGGCGCCTGGTCGCGCGCGGTCGGCGCGCTCGTCGACGTCGACCTGCCGGTGGAGCCGGTCCGCCGGCAGATCGCGTTCACGGCGCCGCTCGACCCCGCGCCGCCCACGCTCCCGTTCACCATCGACTTCGGCACCACGTACTACCTGCACGACGCGGACGCGCGGGGATCCCTGCTGCTCGGCGCCTCCGAGCCGGACACCCCGGTGGGCTTCGACACCGCCTACGACCCGGCGTGGGAGCCGTGGCTGCGCGAGCTCGTCGCCCGCGCCACCCCGGCACTCGCCGACGTCCCCCTGACCGGCGGCTGGGCGGGGCTCTACGAGCTCACGCCCGACCACGACGCCCTGATCGGCGAGGCCCCCGCGGGAGACGCCCGCGTGCTGTACGCGTGCGGGTTCTCCGGGCACGGCTTCCTGCAGGCGCCCGCGGTCGGCGAGGCCGTCGCCGACCTCTGGCTGGGCCGCGCGGGCACCCCCGCCGCGCGCGGCGTCGACGTGTCGGCCTTCGACGCCGGCAGGTTCGGGGCGCGACGGTCGCGCGCCGAGGCCAACATCATCTGAGGAGGGAACTGACCGTGACGCTCGGTGAAGGCTTCCAGGAGCCGTGGCAGCTGCGGGCGGCGTTCGCGCGCTCGCTGTCCGACATGTACGGCCGGGAGGTGCCCGCGTACACGACCCTGCTCGAGGTGTCCCACGAGGTCAACGCCGACGTCGTGCGCGCCCGCGGCGCCGACGCCGAGCGACTGGGCTCCATCGACCGGGTCACCGCCGAGCGGCACGGCGCCATCCGCGTGGGCACCCCGGCCGAGCTCCAGCAGGTCGCCCGCGTCTTCGGGGCGATGGGGATGCACCCGGTGGGGTTCTACGACCTGCGCGACGCGTCGTCGTCGTCCGTGCCCGTGATCTCGACGGCGTTCCGGCCGATCGACCGGGCCGAGCTGGCGCGCAACCCGTTCCGCGTCTTCACCTCCATGCTGGTGCCGTCGGACCGGCGGTTCTTCAGCGCGGACCTGCAGGCCCGGCTCGAGAACTTCCTGCAGGCGCGGACGCTGTTCGGCCCCGAGCTGCTGGCGCTGGCGGACCGGGCCGAGGCCGACGGCGGACTCGAAGCCGACGACGCGGCGCAGTTCCTGCGTCTGGCCACCGCCGCGTTCGAGCTGGGGCGCGAACCGGTCGACCAGGCCTGGTACCGCGAGCTGGAGGCCGTCTCGGCGGTCGCCGCCGACATCGGCGGCGTGCCGACCACGCACATCAACCACCTCACGCCCCGCGTCCTCGACATCGACGACCTGTACGCCCGCATGGAGGCGCGCGGCATCACGATGATCGACGCCATCCAGGGCCCGCCCCTGTGGGAGGGGCCCGACGTCCTGCTGCGGCAGACGTCGTTCCGGGCGCTCGCGGAGCCGCGCACGTTCCGCACGCCGGACGGCCAGGTCGTGCAGGACTCGCTGCGCGTGCGCTTCGGCGAGGTGGAGGCGCGCGGCATCGCGCTCACCCGGGAGGGGCGCGCCCGCTACGACGCCGCCGTCGTCGAGGGCGCGACGCCCGAGGTGTGGCGCCGCACCTTCCCGGACAGCGAGGCGGGCCTGGTCGAGCAGGGGCTCGGCTACTTCACGTACGAGGTGTCCGACGACGGCTCGGTGACCCGCGAGCCGATCGTCTACGAGGACTTCCTGCCCCGCTCCGCCGCCGGGATCTTCCAGTCGAACCTCACGGAGGAGGGCTCCAAGGACGCCAGCAAGGCCGGCGAGGAGCGCGACGCCGACTGGATGGCCGGCGCCGTCGGGCGCGAGCTGCACGACCCCTTCGACCTGTACGCCGCGCAGGTGGCGGCGTCGCGCGACCGCGCGGCGAGCCGCCTCGGCGTCGACCCCACCCACCTTGAGACCCAGGGAGCCCAGGCATGACCACCTCGACCACCACCTCGACCACCGCGCAGACCGCCGGCCCGCTGACCGCTGAGCTGCGCGACGCCGCCCTCGCCGCCCTCGGCCGCATCGGCGCCGACGCCCCCACGGCGGCCGACGACGGCATGCCCGTCGTCTCGCCGCTCACCGGCGAGCCGCTGCTCACCCTGCCGGAGGCGGGCGCGGCCGAGGTCGACGCCGCGCTCACCGCCGCCGCCGAGGCGTTCCGCACCTGGCGGTCGGTGCCCGGCCCCGTCCGGGGCGCGGTCGTGCGCCGCCTCGGCGAGCTGCTCACCGAGCACAAGGCCGACCTGGCCGAGCTCGTGACCATCGAGGCGGGCAAGATCACCTCGGAGGCGCTCGGCGAGGTGCAGGAGATGATCGACGTCTGCGACTACGCGGTCGGGCTGTCCCGGTCGCTGGGTGGCCGCACCATGCCGTCGGAGCGCCCCGGCCACCGGCTCATGGAGCAGTGGCACCCGCTCGGCGTCGTCGGGGTCGTCAGCGCGTTCAACTTCCCCGTCGCCGTGTGGTCCTGGAACACCGCCGTCGCGCTGGTGTGCGGCGACACGGTGGTCTGGAAGCCCAGCGAGAAGACGCCGCTCAGCGCCCTGGCGTCCAACGCCCTGCTGCGGCGCGCGCTCGCCGAGGCCGGGTTCCCCGAGGCCGTCAGCCAGGTGGTTCTCGGCGGGCGCGACGCCGGGGAGGCGCTGGTCGCCGACCGCCGGGTCGCGCTGCTGTCCGCCACGGGCTCGGAGCGCATGGGCCAGCAGGTCGCGCCCGTCGTCGCCGGGCGCGGCGGCCGCTACCTCCTGGAGCTGGGCGGCAACAACGCGGCCGTCGTCGCGCCGTCCGCGGACCTCGACCTCGCGGTGCGCGGCATCGTCTTCGCCGCGGCCGGCACGGCGGGGCAGCGCTGCACCACGCTGCGGCGGCTCATCGTGCACTCCTCCGTGGCAGACGAGCTCGTGCGCCGGCTCGAGACGGCCTACGCGGGCCTGCCCGTGGGGGACCCGCGCGCCGACGGCACGCTCGTCGGGCCGCTCACCGACACCGCGGCACGCGAGCGGATGCTCGCCGCGCTGGAGGAGGCGCGGGCCGACGGCGGCACCGTCGTCGTCGGGGGAGAGCCCGTGGAGGTCGACGGCGCACCCTCCGCGGCGTACGTCTCGCCCGCGCTGGTACGGATGCCGGGCCAGACCGACGTGGTGCGTCGTGAGACGTTCGCGCCGATCCTCTACGTGCTGACCTACGACACGCTCGAGGAGGCCATCGCCCTGCACAACGACGTCCCGCAGGGGCTCAGCAGCGCGATCTTCACGCTCGACGTGCGGGAGGCCGAGACGTTCCTGTCCGAGGTCGGCTCCGACTGCGGCATCGTCAACGTGAACATCGGCACGTCGGGGGCGGAGATCGGCGGCGCGTTCGGCGGGGAGAAGTCCACCGGCGGCGGCCGCGAGTCGGGCTCCGACTCGTGGAAGCAGTACATGCGCCGGGTCACCAACACCGTGAACTACTCCACGGAGCTGCCGCTGGCGCAGGGCGTGAACTTCGGCTGACCCGCCCCCCGTTGTGGGTGGGCTCGTGGCCCACATGCGGGCTCGACAAGGGCCACGATCCCACCCACAACGCTGGGCATGACAGATGTCATGGCCACGTCGTGACAGGCGACCCTGCAGGTCAGGGCGGCGCGCGACGACGATCGAGGCATGACCTCGACGAGCACCACGACATCGCCCCCACCGTCGGCGCTGAGCCTGCGCGGGCTGCGCAAGGAGTTCCCGTCGCCCGCCGGCCCGGTCCGCGCGGTCGACGGCATCGACCTGGAGATCGCCCCCGGTGAGGTGGTGGCCTTCCTCGGGCCCAACGGCGCGGGCAAGACCAGCACGATCGACATGGTGCTCGGCCTGAGCGCCCCGACGTCGGGCGCCGTCCAGGTCTTCGGGGCCGAGCCGGCCGACGCGATCGCCGCCGGCCGCGTGGCCGCCGTCATGCAGACCGGCGGCCTGCTGCGCGACATCACCGTCGGGGAGACCGTCGCCCTCACCGCCGCCCTGTTCGGCCGCACCGGCTCCCCGGCGCCGTACCTCGAGCGCGCCGGCATCGCCGACCTCGCCGACCGCATGGTGGGCAAGTGCTCCGGCGGCCAGCAGCAGCGCCTGCGGTTCGCGATGGCCCTGGTCAGCGAGCCCGACCTGCTCCTCCTCGACGAGCCCACCACCGGCATGGACGTGGAGGGCCGCCGCGAGTTCTGGGCCGCTATCCGCGCCGACGCCGCGGCCGGCCGCACCGTCGTCTTCGCCACGCACTACCTGGAGGAGGCCGACACGTACGCCGACCGCGTCGTGCTCGTCAGCCAGGGCAGGGTCGTCGCGGACGGCTCCACCGCCGAGGTGCGGAGCCTCGCGTCCGGCCGCACCGTGAGCGCGCGGATCGACGACGACGGCGAGCGCGCCGCCGTCGCCGCGCGGTTGCGCGACCTGCCGGTCGTGGACGCCATCGACCACCGCGGCGCCCGGCTCGTCGTGCGCACGCCCGACTCCGACGTCGTCGCCCGGTTCCTGCTCACGCAGACCCCGGCGTGCGACCTCGAGGTCGCCTCCGAGAACCTCGAGGACGCGTTCGTCGCCCTCACCGCCACCGCATCCACCAGCAGCGCCACCCGCACGGACGGAGCCACCCGATGAGCGCCACCACCCCGATCACGGCCTCGACCTCGGGCACGGGCACGACGCCGGGCGCCCGCACCGCCGTGCGCCCGCCCATCCGTACCTCGACCGCGGTGCGCACCTATCTCGCCGTCGAGCTGCGCCGCGCGCTGCGCAACCGGCGCAACCTCATCTTCTCCGTCGTGATGCCGCCGGTCTTCTTCCTCATCTTCGGGCTGCAGGGCGGCTACCAGACCCAGAGCGCCGGCAACGGCAACGTCACCGCCTGGATCGCCGTGTCGATGGCGCTGTACGGGGCGATGGTCACCGCCACCGGCGGCGGCGCGAGCGTGTCCGTGGAGCGCGCCCAGGGCTGGACCCGGCAGCTGCGCCTCACCCCGCTGCGGCCCGCCGTCTACGTGGCGGTCAAGCTCGCGTCCGCGATGGCACTCGGCGCGGTGTCCGTCCTCGTCACGCTCGTGGTGGCGGGCGCCACGGGCGCGCAGATGACCCTGGGCGCCTGGATCCTGTGCGCGCTGCTCGCCTGGGTGGGCTCGCTCGTCTTCGCGGCGTTCGGCCTGTTCATGGGGTACCTGCTGCCGGCGGAGAACGTCATGCAGATCCTCGGCCCGGTGCTCGCGCTCCTGTCGTTCGGCGGTGGCCTGTTCGTGCCGCTGGGCGACGGTTGGTGGGCGAGCGTCGCGCAGTTCTTCCCGACGTACGGCCTCGCCGAGCTGGTGCACGCGCCGCTCGGCGGCGACCTGGGCGTCGCCGCCGTCCTCAACGTCGTGGCCTGGGCCGCGATCTTCTTCGTCGGCGCCGCCTGGCGGTTCCGCAAGGACACGGCGCGGGTGTGAGCGTCCGGTCGCCTGCGGGGCCGGGCGGGAGTGGCACGGTGGGGGACGTGACCTCCACGTCCCCCGCCGCCTCGCCGGGAGAGCCCGTCGCCGGGGTCCCCGTCGACCCCGACCTCCGCGGCCCGTTCGGCGGGATCCCGCGGCTCGGCCCGCTCCTGGCCGTCGTCTGGGTCGTCTTCCTCCTCGAGCCGCTCCAGGCGTCCCTCGACGCTCCCTCCCTCCTGCTCCGCGTCGTCGGGGTCGTCGGGGTGCTGGGCGTGGCGGCCGTGTTCGTCGCCACGTTCCTCCGCTTCCGCCGCACGGTGCTCGTCTCCAGGACCGACGGCCGGACGGTCAGAGCGGGCCTGAGCCCGCGCACGGCCGCCGTCCTGCTGGTCGCCCAGGTGGTGTGCGTCGGCCTGTCCTGCCTGGCCGCCCAGCAGCACGGGCTGGTGGGGCTGGTCTTCGTGTGCGTGACGGCGATCTACATCCTGCGCGGGCCGGCCGCGCTCGCGGTCGTCGTGGCGAGCATCGTCGTGATGGTCGTGCTGCCGCGTGTCCTGCCGGGCTGGACGACCGAGGACGGCAACGTCGTGGGCGCGGTGCTGGCCAGCGCCGCGGTCTACGGGTTCACGCAGGTCATCGACCGCAACCGGCGGCTGCGCGAGGCGCAGCAGCAGGTGGCCGACCTCGCCGTCGCCCGCGAGCGCGAGCGCATCGCGCGCGACATGCACGACGTCCTCGGCCACTCGCTCACCGTCATCTCGGTCAAGGCGGAGCTCGCGGCGAAGCTGCTGCGCACCGACGACCGTGCGGCGACCGCGCCCCAGGCGCGCGCCGCGAGCGAGGTGGCCGACATCCAGGACCTGGCCCGCGGCGCGCTCGCCGACGTGCGCGGCATGGTCGCCGGGTCACGACAGGTGACGCTCGCCGGCGAGCTGGCCGCGGCCCGGTCCGCGCTCGATGCGGCAGGGATCGAGGCGGACCTCCCGGGCGCCGTCGACGGCGTCCCCGCCGAGCACCGCGAGCTCTTCGCGTGGGTGCTGCGCGAGGGCACCACCAACGTCCTGCGCCACTCCGGGGCCGCGCGCGTCGTCGTGACCGTCGGCGCGGACCGCCTCGTCGTGGACGACGACGGCGAGGGCGCCCGGTCGGGGTCCGGGCGCGGCGGGAACGGGCTGGCGGGGCTCACGGCGCGGGCCCGCGCCGGCGGCGCGGTGCTCGAGACCGGGCCGAGCCCCCTCGGCGGCTTCCGCCTCGCGGTGACCGTCCGTCCCGAGGCGGCCCCCGGCGATGCCAGGATCGTCCGGTGATCCGACTCCTGCTCGCCGACGACCAGGCCCTCGTGCGCGGCGCCCTCGCCGCCCTCCTCGACCTGGAGGCCGACCTCGAGGTCGTGGCCCAGGTGGGGCGCGGCGACGAGGTGCTCGACGCCGCCCGGGAGCACGCCGCCGACGTCGCCCTGCTCGACGTGGAGATGCCCGGCCTCGACGGCATCGCGGCCGCCGCGGCGCTCCACCGCGAGCTGCCGGCGTGCCGCTCGCTCGTCGTGACCACGTTCGGTCGGCCCGGCTACCTGCGCCGCGCGCTCGACGCCGGGGCGAGCGGATTCGTCGTGAAGGACACGCCCGCCGAGCAGCTCGCCGACGCCGTCCGCCGCGTGCACGCCGGGCTGCGCGCCGTCGACCCCGAGCTCGCCGTGGCGTCCCTGGCGGTGGGGGCGAGCCCGCTCACCGAGCGCGAGCGGCACGTGCTGGTGCTCGCGGCCGCCGGCGGCACGGTGGCGCAGGTGGCGGCGGAGGCGTTCCTCTCCGAGGGCACCGTGCGCAACTACCTGTCCGCGGCGATCGGCAAGACCGGGGCCCGCACGCGCGCCGAGGCCGTGCGGATCGCGCAGGACAACGGCTGGCTCTGACCGCGCTCACGCCGTCGGCGCGGCTGCTCCGACGGCGAGGGTGACGAACCTGACCACGGGCACGCGGCGGCGGTTTGCGACAATGGGGTGGTGACTTCCACCCTCGATCCCGTCAGCACGCCTGCGCCCGGAGCCCACGGTGCGGCCGTGCCCGCCGCCGAGCGCGTCCTGCCGCCGCTGCAGATCGGGCCGATCACCGTGGACACCCCGGTGGTGCTGGCCCCGATGGCCGGCGTCACCAACCGGGCCTTCCGCACGCTGTGCCGTGAGGCCGGCGCCTCGCAGGGCTACGACCCCGGGCTGTACGTGGCGGAGATGGTGACCAGCCGCGCGCTCGTGGAGCGCAACGTCGAGTCGCTGCGCATCGTGACGTTCGGCGACGACGAGACGCCCCGCTCCGCGCAGGTGTACGGCGTCGACCCGGCCACCGTCGGCGCGGCGGTGAAGATCATCGCGGGCGAGGACCGCGCCGACCACGTCGACCTCAACTTCGGCTGCCCGGTGCCCAAGGTGACGCGCAAGGGTGGCGGCTCCGCGCTCCCGTGGAAGCGCCAGCTCTTCACCGACATCGTGCGCGCCGCCGTGGAGGCCGCCGAGCCGCACGGCGTCCCCGTCACCGTGAAGATGCGCAAGGGCATCGACGACGACCACCTCACCTACCTCGAGGCGGGCCGCATCGCCGAGTCGCTCGGCGTCGCCGCGGTGGCGCTGCACGCGCGCACCGCCGCCGAGTACTACTCGGGGACCGCCGACTGGACCGCGATCGCACGGCTGAAGGAGGCGGTGCGCAGCGTGCCGGTGCTCGGCAACGGCGACATCTGGTCCGCGGAGGACGCGCTGCGCATGGTCCGCGAGACGGGCGCGGACGGCGTCGTCGTCGGGCGGGGCTGCCAGGGCCGGCCGTGGCTCTTCGCCGACCTCGCGGCGGCGTTCCACGGCGAGACGACGCGGGTGCGGCCGGGCCTGCGCGAGGTCGCCGAGACGATCTACCGCCACGGCGAGCTGATGATCGACTACTTCGACGGCGACGAGGGCAAGGGCATGCGCGACCTGCGCAAGCACATGGCCTGGTACCTCAAGGGGTACGTCGTCGGGGGAGAGGCGCGGCACGCGCTGGCGATGGTCTCGACGCTGGCCGAGCTGCGCGAGCGGCTCGACGCGCTCGACCTCGACCAGGGCTACCCGGGCGAGGACGCCGAGGGCCCGCGCGGGCGCGCCGGCTCCCCGAAGCAGCCGCACCTGCCCTACGGCTGGCTCGACTCCCGCGACCTCGACGCCGAGTTCGAGGCCAAGCTCCGCGAGGCCGAGCTGAGCGTCTCCGGCGGCTGACCCCCGGTCGCCGAGGTAGTACGACAGCTGCCGAGGTAGTACCCGGGTCCGCGAGGTAGTGACTACCTCGCGGACCCTCGTACTACCTCGGCAGCGGGCGTACTACCTCGGCGGGTGGGTCAGGCGCGGAGCCAGACCGTGGTGTCGGCGGGGACGCGCGTCTGCGGGTCGGCGGACCGGTCGGTGAGCACCGGGCCGGAGGCGAGCAGCACCTCGGCGCCGCGCGGCAGCAGGACCGGCTCGGTGCCGAGGTTCGCCAGCACGACGACGTCCTGGTTGCGCAGCGCGACGACGTCGGGCGACGTGGCGAATTCCTCCAGCCAGGCGAGCCCGCCGTGGCCCAGGCCCTCGGCCTTGCGCAGGGCGAGCGCGGCCCGGTACGTCTCGAAGGTCGAGTCCGGGACGCCGTACTGCACGTCGGCGGCGTACCGCGCGAACGACGCGGGCTGCGGCAGCCACGGCTCGCCGGCGGGCCCGAAGCCGAACCCGGGCGCGTCGGACACCCAGGGGAGCGGCACGCGGCAGCCGTCGCGGCCGGCCTCGGCGCCGCCCGTGCGGAAGTGGCCCGGGTCCTGGCGGACCTCGTTCGGCAGCGACGTGTGCTCGGGGAGGCCGAGCTCCTCGCCCTGGTACAGGTAGGCGGAGCCGGGCAGGCCGAGCATGAGCAGGCTCGCGGCGCGGGCGCGGCGCAGGCCGAGCTCCTCGTCGGGCTGGGGGTCGGTGGCGAAGACGCCGTTGACCTTCTGGGACGGGTCGGCCGACCCGAGCCGCGAGGGGTGCCGCACCACGTCGTGGTTGGAGAGGACCCACGTGGTGGGCGCGCCGACCTCGTCGTTCGCCCGGTAGGACGCCTCGACGACGGTGCGCAGCGCCGCCGCGTCCCAACCGGTGGTGAGGAAGGAGAAGTTGAACGCCTGGTGCATCTCGTCCGGGCGCACGTAGCGGGCGAGGCGGCTCAGCGGCTCGACCCAGGCCTCGGCGACGAGGCACCGGTCGCCGTCGTACTCCGCGAGCACCCGGTGCCAGGCGCGGTAGATCTCGTGCACGCCGTCCTGGTCGAACATCGGCCCCTGGTTGCCGGCGCCGGTGGAACCGTCCTCGGGGGCGCCGGGGTCGACGTCGCCGGTGGACTCGTCGGCCGCGGCGTCGCCCGACCCGGCCACCATCTCCACGTGCCCGTCCCAGTCGGGCAGGCCGTCGGCCTTGATCATGCCGTGGGCCACGTCCACGCGGAAGCCGTCCACGCCCCGGTCGAGCCAGAAGCGCAGCACGTCCTCGAACTCGGCGCGCACCTCCGGGTTGGTCCAGTCGAGGTCGGGCTGCGTGGAGTCGAAAAGGTGCAGGTACCACTGCCCGGGGGTGCCGTCCGGCTCGGTGACGCGGGTCCACGCCGGGCCGCCGAAGATCGACTGCCAGTTGTTCGGCTCCTGCGAGCCGTCCTCGCCGCGGCCGTCGCGGAAGATGTACCGGGCCCGCTCGGGCGAGCCGGGGGCGGCGGCGAGCGCCTCCTGGAACCAGGCGTGCTGGTCGGAGGTGTGGTTCGGCACGAGGTCCACGATCACGCGGATGCCGCGGGCGTGGGCGCCGGCGAGCAGCTCGTCGAAGTCGGCGAGCGTGCCGAACAGCGGGTCGACGTCGCGGTAGTCGGCGACGTCGTAGCCCGCGTCGTTCTGCGGGGAGCGGTAGAACGGCGAGAGCCAGACGGCGTCGACGCCCAGCGTCTCGAGGTGGTCCAGGCGCGCGGTGACGCCGGGGATGTCGCCGATGCCGTCGCCGTTCGCGTCCGCGAACGAGCGCGGGTACACCTGGTAGATCACCGCGTCGCGCCACCACTGTCGCGCGTCGCCGCTCCCGGCGTGCACGACGGCGCCGGTGCGGAGCAGCTCGCTCGTCGCGGCGGCCGGGTCGACCGTGGTCGCCGCGGGGGTGGACTGGGTGGAGGTCATCGCTGGCTTCCTCACCTGATCGGGGTCGGGGGCCGGCGCGATCGGTCGATCCGCGCCAGACCGCCGAGTGTAAGCCTTGCTGCAAGGGTTGCAGCAACCGTGCCGCGCAGCGCCGCGCGCGGGCCCCGCACTCAGCTCCGCGGGGCCGCTCCGGTGGAGCCGCGGACGACGAGCTCGGGCGCGAACAGCAGCTCCGTGCGGGTGGCCTGCTCGCCCTGGATCTCGGTGAGGAGCGCGCTCACCGTCGCCCGGGCCATCGCCTCGACGGGCTGGCGCACCGTCGTCAGCGGCGGCTCCGTGAACGCGATGAGCGGCGCGTCGTCGTAGCCGACGACGGAGACGTCGTCGGGCACGGACAGACCCCGCGCCCGCGCGGCGCGCACGGCCCCGAGGGCCATGAGGTCCGACGCGCAGACGACGGCGGAGTGCCCGGCGTCCAGGAGCTCGCCCGCCACCGCCTGCCCGCCCTCGAGCGTGTAGAGGCTCGAGCGCACGTGCTCGCGCGCGGTCGCCTCGTCGTCCGCGAGCCCGTGGCGCACCAGAGCGGCGAGGAACGCTGCGAGCTTGCGCCGGGAGGGCACGTACCGCTCCGGGCCGATCGCGAGCCCGATGCGGCGGTGCCCGAGCGTGACCAGGTGCTGCACCGCGACGTCCACGCTGGCGGCGTCGTCGGGGGAGATGAACGGCGCGTCGATGCCCGGTGCGTAGCCGTTGACCAGGACGATCGGCACCCCCTGGCTGCGCAGCATCGCGTACCGCGTGTGGTCCGCGCGGGTGTCGGCGTGCAGCCCGGAGACGAAGACGATGCCGTCGACCGAGTGGTCCACGAGGGTGCTGACGTACTCGTCCTCGGTGGTGCCGCCCGGGGCCTGGGTGCACAGCAGCGGGGTGTACCCCCGCTGGGCGAGGATCGATTCGATCGCCTGCGCGAAGGCGGGGAAGACGGGGTTGGTCAGCTCCGGGACGATGAGGCCGACCAGGCCGGCCGAGCGGCCGCGCAGCACGGAGGGGCGCTCGTAACCGAGGACGTCGAGCGCGGCGAGCACGGCCTGCCGGGTCGAGCTGGCGACCCCCGGCTTGCCGTTGAGCACACGGGAGACGGTCGCCGTCGACACGCCTGCCTGCTCCGCCAGGTCGCTCAGTCGGGTTCGCACCCGAGGAATCGTAGGGGACACGGGACCTCCTCGTCCTGGGTTGAGACGCCTGCGGCGCGGCCTCACGCACCGGCCTCCTCGTCCCATCCTTGCCGCGCGTTGCTGAAAAGTTATCGCAACTTCTTGCATCCCGCTGCAACGGTCCGTACGTTGTGGGCACCAAGGGCCCCCCGACGAGTGCGTCGGCCGGGGCCGTCCACCGACGACAGCTGGGAGTAACCACGATGCGAAGGAGCATCCTTCTCGCCTCGGCCCTGGCCACCACCCTGGCCCTGACGGCGTGCGGCAGCGGCGAGCCGAGCGGCGACGCGGCCGCCGACGAGGACGCGAGCGCCAAGCCCTCCGCCTCGGGGTCGCTGACGGTCTGGGTCGACGAGACGCGGGAGGCCGCCGTGCAGACCGCGGCCGAGGCCTACGAGACGGAGTCCGGGGTCGACGTCGAGATCGTCCAGAAGAACTTCGAGGACATCCGCGCCGACTTCCTCGCGCAGGTCCCCACGGGCGAGGGCCCCGACATCACCGTCGGCGCGCACGACTGGCTCGGCGAGTTCACGAAGAACGGCGTGGTCGCGCCGATCGAGCTCGGCGACCGCGCGGGCGACTTCATCCCGGTCTCGGTGGAGGCGTTCACCCAGGACGGCCAGGTGTACGGCCTGCCGTACGCCATCGAGAACATCGCCCTCATCCGCAACACGGAGCTCGCGCCCGAGGCCCCGGAGACCTACGACGACATGATCGCCGCGGGGAAGAAGGCCGGCACGAAGTTCCCGTTCCTCATCCAGTCGGACGGCGACAAGGGCGACCCGTACACGTACTACCCGTTCCAGACGTCGTTCGGCGCGCCGGTGTTCGAGCAGAACGAGGACGGCTCGTACCGTCCGGAGCTCGCCGTCGGCGGCGAGGGCGGCGAGGCCTTCGCCACCTGGCTCGGCGAGCAGGGCGAGGAGGGCAACCTCAGCACCGACATCTCCTACGACATCGCGGTCGAGGCGTTCGCCAAGGGGCAGTCGCCGTTCGTCGTGGGCGGTCCCTGGATGCTCGAGCAGTTCCAGGACCTCGACCTCGCCGTCGACCCGGTCCCCGCGCCCGGCGACCAGCCCGCGCAGCCGTTCGTGGGCGTGCAGGGCTTCTACGTGAGCGCGCAGAGCGAGAACGCGCTGCTCGCGAACGACTTCCTCGTCAACTCCATGTCGACGCCCGAGGCCCAGACCGCGCTGTTCGAGGCCGGCGGCCGCCCGCCGGCGCTCGTCGAGGCCGCGGACGCGGCCTCGGACGACCCGCTGGTGGCGGGCTTCCGTGAGGTCGGCGCCTCGGCGGTGCCGATGCCGTCGATCCCGGAGATGGGTTCCGTGTGGTCCTTCTGGGGCGTCACCGAGGCGAGCATCATCTCGGGCAAGGCCAAGGACCCGGTCAAGGCCTGGGACAAGATGGTCTCCGACATCGAGGGTGCGCTCGGCTGATGTCGCGTGCCCGCTTCGTGGGCGCCGAGGCCGGCTCCGGGACGTTCTCCGGAGCCGGCTTCGCCGTCAAGATCGTGCTCATCGCGCTCGTGGACGCGCTCGGCGTCCTCGGCGTCCTCGCCGCGTGGCGTGCCGGGTCGTGGGGGATCCTCGCGGCCATGGTGGCGCTGCTCGTCGCCGCGAACTGGGTGTACTTCACCAAGCGCGCCCTGCCGCTGAAGTACATCCTGCCGGGGCTGGCGTTCCTGCTCGTCTACCAGGTCTACGTGGTCGGGTACACGGGCTACGTCGCGTTCACCAACTACGGCGACGGCCACAACTCCACCAAGGAGCAGGCGGTCGACGCCCTCCTGGCGCAGAACGAGCGCCGGGTCGAGCGGTCGCCCGCCCTGCCGCTGACGGTCGTCGAGGGCGGGGGCGGCGAGCTCGGCTTCGCCGTCGTCGAGGACGGCGCCGTGGAGGTCGGCAGCGCCGAGGAGCCGCTCGCGGCGGCTCCCGGGGCGACGGTCGACGCCGGCGTCGTGACCGACGTGCCGGGCTGGACGGTGCTCGACCGCGCGACCGTGCTGGAGCGGCAGGACGAGGTCACCTCGTTGCGGGTGCCGGTGTCCGACGACGCCGCCGACGGCTCGGTGCGCACCCAGGACGCGCGCACGGGGTACGTCTTCCAGTCGGTGCTGACCTACGACGAGGCCGCCGGCACGATGACCGACACGTCGACCGGCGTCGTGTACACGCCCAACGACGAGGGCCAGTTCGAGTCCGCCGACGGCGAGACGCTGCCGGTGGGGTGGCGGGTCACGGTGGGCGTGGAGAACTTCGCGACGGCGTTCGGCGACGAGCGGTACGCGGGCCCCTTCGTCAAGATCCTGCTGTGGACGTTCGCGTTCGCCGTCCTGTCCGTGGTCACGACCTTCGCCCTGGGGATGTTCCTGGCGATGGTCTTCAACGAACCGCGGCTGCGCGGGCGCCGCGTGTACCGGACGCTGATGATCCTGCCGTACGCGATGCCGGGCTTCCTCGCGGCGCTGCTGTGGTCCGGCATGCTCAACAAGAGCTTCGGCGTGATCAACCAGGTGCTGCTCGGCGGGGCGGCGATCCCGTGGCTCACCGACCCCTGGCTCGCGAAGCTCTCGGTGCTCGGCGTGAACCTGTGGCTCGGCTTCCCGTACATGTTCCTCATCTGCACGGGCGCCCTGCAGTCGCTGCCCGGCGACGTGTACGAGGCGGCGCGGATCGACGGCGCGGGCCGGTGGCGCACGTGGCGCTCGATCACGATGCCGCTGCTGCTGGTGGCCACGGCGCCGCTGCTCATCTCGAGCTTCGCCTTCAACTTCAACAACTTCACGCTGATCAAGATGCTGACGGGCGGCGGCCCGCGGTTCGACGACGCGTCGGTGCCGCTGGGCCACACGGACATCCTCATCTCGATGGTCTACAACGTCTCCGGGCTCGACGGCTCCGCGCCGCGCGACTACGGCCTGGCGAGCGCGCTGTCCATCGTCATCTTCGTGGTGGTGGGGGTCATCTCCGCGATCGCGTTCCGCCAGACCCGCAAGCTCGAGGAGCTGAGCTGATGACGACGTCGACCGATCGCGCGACCGAGCGCCGGCGGCCCGCGGCGACGGGCCCGCACGAGCAGGTGCTGCGGCACCGGATGAGCCCCGGGCGCTGGGCCCGCGAGCTGGGCTGGCGGCACGTCGTCGGCGTGCTCGCGGTGCTGTACGCCGTCTTCCCGATCGCGTACGTGGTCTCCGCCTCGCTCTCGCCCACGGGCACGCTCACCGGGTCGAACGAGCTGTTCGCCCAGGTCAGCGGCGTCAACTACGCCGAGCTGGGCGACACGAAGTTCTGGACGTGGATGAGCAACACGCTCGTGATCGGCGTCTCGACGGCCGTGGGCACCGTGCTCATGGGGGCCGCCGCGGCGTACGCATTCTCGCGCTTCCGGTTCTCCGGCCGGCGCCTGGGCCTGACCTCCCTGCTGATCATCCAGATGTTCCCGCAGATGCTCGCGTTCGTCGCGATCTTCCTGCTGCTCATCTCCCTCGGGGAGGTCGTGCCGGCGCTCGGGCTGAACTCGAGGCTGGCCCTGATCTGCGTGTACCTCGGCGGCGCGCTGGGCGTGAACACGTTCCTCATGTACGGGTTCTTCAACACCGTGCCGCGCGAGCTCGACGAGGCGGCCAAGATCGACGGCGCCACGCACGCCCAGGTCTACTGGACGATCATCCTGCGCCTGGTGACGCCGATCCTCGCCGTCGTCGCCCTGCTGAGCTTCATCAGCACCTTCGGGGAGTTCATCCTCGCGCGGGTCGTGCTCCAGTCGGAGTCGCACTGGACGCTCGCGGTCGGGCTCTACGGCTGGGTGTCGTCGCTCCTCGAGGCCAACTGGGGGCTCTTCGCCGCGGGCGCCGTGCTGTCGGCGGTCCCGGTGCTCGCGCTGTTCCTCTTCCTGCAGAAGTACATCGTGGGCGGCCTGACGGCGGGGTCGGTCAAGGGCTGAGGTCGCGGCGGCACGGCGGGCGTCGCGAGGCGCCGCGAGACCGGGGCGCGACCCTTGTGGCGCTCGTCACACCGCAGTCCTAGCCTGGGCGCATGACGGACGACTCGCGCTCCTACTCTCCGGACCTCGCGCGCCTCACCGACGCCGCCGACGACTCGTTCTCCGTGCGCCGCGCGTACGGCGAGCCCTACGAGCACCAGGGGCACCTGGTCATCCCGGTCGCGAAGGTGTGGGGCGGGATCGGGACCGGCTCGGGCGGCGGCGCGGGCAACGGCTCCGCCAACGGCGCCGGCACCGGGTCGGGCAGCGGCTCCGGCCGGGGCACGGGGCGCGGCACCGGCGACGGCAGCGCGCCCGGGTGGCGCCGGTCGTTCAGTCTCGGCGGCGGGCGCGACGCAGGGTCCGACACAGGGTCCGACACAGGGTCGGACGCCGGGTCGCAGCCGAGCGCGGCCGCCGGCGCGGGCACCGACGGCGCGGACACCCCGGCGGGCGGGTCCCCGCGCTGCGGTGGTTCGGCGCACGGCGACGCCTCCGGGGAGGCGCAGGGCGACGCCAAGGGAGAGCTGCAGGGCGAGGCCCGCGGGGAGGGGCACGGCGAGGGCGGCGGAGGGGGCGGCGGCTACGGCCTGCGCGTCAAGCCGCTGGGGGCCCTCGTGGTCTCGGCCGAGGGCTCGCGCTTCCAGCCGGTGCTCGACCTCAACCGGGTCATCCTCGGGGGCCAGGTCGTCGGGATCGCCATCGCGCTCGCCGCCGGGTGGGCGATCGGACGCCGCCGCCACTGAGCTCCCCTCGCGGTCGGGGCGCGCGTGGCACCATCGACCCGTGACCCGCGACCTGGAACGACTCGCCGTCATCTCCGACGTCCACGGCAACCTCGGGGCGCTCGAGGCCGTGCTCGCCGACGTCGAGGCGCGCGGGATCTCGCGCGTGATCAACCTGGGCGACGACGCGGGCAAGGGCCCGCGGGGCAGCGCCGTCGTGGACCGGTTGCGTGAGGTGTGCGAGGTGGACGTCCGCGGCAACTGGGACGACTTCCTGCCGCGGATCTCCGCCGACGAGCCGCCCGAGATGGTGTGGTGGCGCGACGAGCTGCGCGACGACCAGCGCCGCTGGCTCGCCTCCAAGCCCCTGAGCCACGACCTGCTGCTCTCGGGGCGGCGCGTGCGGCTGTTCCACGCGTCGGCGACGAGCGTGCACACGCGGGTGCACTTCCGCCACACGCCGGAGGAGTTCGCGGGGATGTTCGCCGCGACGGGTCTCACGGGGCCGGGCCCGGAGCCCGACGTCGTGGGGTACGGCGACGTGCACGACGCCTACCTCGAGGTCGAGCGCGGCCGCACGCTGTTCAACGCCGGCAGCGTGGGCAACCCGCTGGACGAGCCGACCCCCTCCTACGCGATCCTCGAGGGCGTGCCCGACGCCCCGGGCCCCGCGCCGTTCGCGATCCACCACGTGCGCGTGCCCTACGACGTCGAGGCGGAGCTGGCCGTCGCCCGCAGGGCCGGGATGCCGCGGTACGCGGAGTGGGCGCAGGAGCTGCGCACGGGCGTCTACCGCGGCCTGACCGTGCCGAGCGGTTCGTCCGCCTGAGCGGCCGACGGCGCCTGCCGCCGCAGTCGGCGGGGCTCGCTAGGCTGCCAGCGTGCAGACGTTCGAGCAGGGCGCGTTCGACGCCGAGGTGATGGGCCCCGCGGCGCGTCCCGACACGGGCGAGGAGTGGCTCGGGTCGTACACCGACGCGGACACCGAGCGCTGGTACCCCGAGCCGCCCAAGTCGAAGCACCGCACCGCCTTCGAGCGGGACCGCGCCCGCGTGGTGCACTCCTCGGGGCTGCGGCGGCTGGGCGCCAAGACGCAGGTGCTGGGTCCGGGCAGCGACGACTTCGTGCGGACCCGGCTGACGCACTCCCTCGAGGTGGCGCAGGTGGGGCGCGAGATGGGCCGGGCGCTGGGGTGCGACCCCGACCTCGTCGACACGGCGTGCCTCACGCACGACCTCGGCCACCCGCCGTTCGGGCACAACGGGGAGCGCGCGCTCGCGGAGGTGGCGCAGGGCATCGGAGGCTTCGAGGGCAACGCCCAGACGCTGCGGCTGCTCACCCGGCTCGAGCCCAAGATCTTCGCCTTCGACGGCTCGCCCCGCGGCCTGAACCTCACGCGCGCCAGCCTCGACGCGAGCGTGAAGTACCCCTGGGCGTTCGGCGCGGGCCCGGCGCGGCCCGACGGCGCGCCCACGCCCAAGTTCGGCGTCTACCCCGACGACCGGCCCGTCTTCGAGTGGCTGCGGCGCGGCGCCCCGCGCGGACGCGTGCGGTGCATGGAGGCGCAGGTCATGGACCTTGCCGACGACATCAGCTACTCGGTGCACGACGTCGAGGACGCCGTGGTCGGCGGCCGCCTCGACCTGCGCGTGCTGGACGACGCGGACGAGCGGGCCCGCGTCGCCGCGCACGTGCGCGCCTGGTACGGCGACTGGCACGAGCCGGACGCCATCGACGCGGCCCTGTGCCGCCTGCGCGACACCGGGTACCTGGTGACGGACTTCGACGGCTCGCGCCGGGCGCTCGCGCGGCTCAAGGACGCGACCAGCCAGCTCATCGGCCGGTTCAGCGGCTCGGCCCAGGACGCGACGCGCGAGGTGTTCGGCGACGGCCCGCTCACCCGCTACGTGGCCCGGCTCGTGGTGCCGCAGGACACGGCGGACGAGATCCTCGCCCTCAAGGGCGTGGCGGTCGCCTACGTCATGGCGCCGCGCGAGTCCGAGCCGGTGTACGCGGCCCAGCGCGAGATCATCGCGGAGCTCGTCGACCTGCTGGCCGGCCACGCCCCGGACGTCCTGGAGGCACCCTTCGCCGCGGACTGGCGCGCAGCGGCCGACGACGCCGCGCGGCTGCGCGTCGTCGTCGACCAGGTCGCGTCGCTCACGGACGTCTCCGCCCTGCAGTGGCACGAGCGTCTCGTGCGAGGACGCTGACGCGCCGCGGGGACGTCGTCAGGACTGCTGCGCCATCCACGCGTCGCTGGCGCGCTGGATGTCGGCGGCCGTGACGTCGTCGGCCACCTGGGCGAAGAACCAGCGGTGACCGGCCGGGCAGCGGACGGCGGCCTGCCGGAAGCCCGGGAACCAGTCGCCGGGCTCCTGCGTGCTCGTCGCGCCCGCGGCCACGGCGCGGGCGTGCGCGGCGTCGGCGTCGTCCACGTACAGCGTGAACGACCCGGTGGTCGCGCCGTCCGGCTCCGGAGCCACGGCGCCCTCGGCGGGGAAGGCGGCCGCCACCGTGAAGGTCGAGCTGCCGCCCGCGGTCGAGATGCGCAGGTCGGAGTGGATGATCGCGTCGCCCGCGGTGATCGTGTCGATCACCTCCGCCCCGAGGCCGGCGACGTAGAAGTCGATCGCGGCGCGCGGGTCGGCGACGGTGAGGTTCGGGTGCAGCGGTGACAGGTCCATGGCTCTCCCTCCAGCGTGCGTCCGGGCGGTCCCGGCGTTCGCCCACCATGCTGGTGTCGGCGGGTGGGGGCAGTCTTGGAGGAATGCGACAGGTGTTCGAACCGGGTGCGGAGGGCAGGGGCGCGCGAGGCCCGACGGCGACGACCCGCGGCCTGGTGGACCCGGCCGCGGCACGCGGCGGGTTCGAGCTCGTGCGCCTGGAGCCGGCACCCGACCTGGCGGACCTGGTGGAGCGGCACTGGGTGGTCCGGTGGGACCTGCCGCCGGGTGCGGAGTTCACCCAGGTGGTGATCCCGCACCCGAACGCGAACGTCGTGGCCGAGGCGGACCGGTTCGCCGTGCACGGGATCCCCGGCGGCCTGTTCTCGCGGACCCTGCGGGGCTCGGGCGCCGTGCTCGGCACCAAGCTGCGGCCGGGGGCGCTGCGCGTGCTGGTCGGCGGGCCCGGAGCGCTGCGCCCGGGACTCGTCGTGCCGGCGGCGGCCGTGCTCGCCGGGGTGCGCGGGGTCAGCGGGTCCGACGTCGAGGAGGCCGGACGCCGCGCCGTGGCGGCCGCGCGGGCGGGCCAGGACGCGGCGGCCGTCGCCGCGGTCACGCCGGTGCTGCGGGCCGCGGCGGCGGGAGGGCGCACACCCCGCGCCGCGCAGGCGCTCGACCGGGTCGCGTGCGTGCTCGGCGCGGTCGTCGCGGGGGAGCTGGGTCCGGACGCCGGCGTCGCCGACCTCGCCGCCCGGGTCGGGACGACGCCGCGCTCGCTGCAGCGCCTGTTCGCCGACTGGGTCGGCGTCAGCCCCAAGTGGGTGCTCCAACGCCACCGCGTGCACCTCGCCGCCGAGCTGCTGGCGGCCGACCCCGGCCGGCCGCTCGCGGAGCTGGCCGCCGTCGTCGGCTACTACGACCAGGCGCACCTGGGCGTCGACTTCGCGCGCGCCCTCGGGACCACGCCGGCCGTCTACGCCCGGCGCTGCGCGCGATCCCTCGAGGTGCTCGCCCGGGCCTAGGATGCGCATGTGGCGGGACTGATCAAGCGCGAGGACGTCGAGGCGGTACGGGAGCGCGCACGGATCGAGGAGATCGTCTCCGCCCACGTCACCCTCAAGCCCGCGGGCGTCGGCTCGCTCAAGGGCCTGTGCCCCTTCCACGACGAGCGCACCCCGTCGTTCCACGTGCGCCCGGGCGTCGGGCGGTGGCACTGCTTCGGCTGCGGTGAGGGCGGCGACGTCATCTCGTTCGTCCAGAAGATCGACGGCATGGGGTTCACCGACGCCGTCGAGTACCTCGCCGACCGCGCGGGCGTGCAGCTGCGCTACGAGGACTCACGCACGGGTGCGGCCGCGGACCGCGGGCGCCGCGAGGAGCCCGGCAAGCGCCAGCGCCTGCTGGAGGCGCACAAGGTGGCCGCCGAGTTCTACGCCGAGAAGCTCTTCGGGCCGGGCGCGCAGGCGGGGCGGGCCTTCCTCGCGGAGCGCAGCTTCGACCGCGCGGACGCCGAGCACTTCGGCGTGGGGTACGCCCCGACGGGCTGGGACGCGCTGCTGCGCCACCTGCAGGGACGCGGGTTCACGCAGGCGGAGCTCGTCGCCTCGGGCCTGGTCAGCCAGGGGCAGCGGGGCATCTACGACCGGTTCCGCGGCCGTCTCGTGTGGCCGATCCGCGACGTCACGGGCGCCGTGATCGGCTTCGGCGCCCGCCGGCTCTACGACGACGACCAGGGGCCGAAGTACCTCAACACCCCGGAGACCGCGCTCTACAAGAAGTCCCAGGTGCTGTACGGGATCGACCTGGCCAAGAAGTCCATCGCGCAGGGCAAGCGCGTCGTGATCGTCGAGGGATACACGGACGTGATGGCCGCGCACCTGTCCGGGGTGGACTCCGCCGTGGCGACGTGCGGCACGGCGTTCGGCGGGGACCACGCGAAGGTGGTGCGCCGCCTGCTCGGGGACACGACGGCGGGCGGCGGCCTGCAGCTCGCCTCGGGCGCGTCCCTCGGCGGCGAGGTGATCTTCACGTTCGACGGCGACGCCGCCGGGCAGAAGGCCGCCGTGCGGGCGTTCGGCGAGGACCAGCGGTTCCACGCGCAGACGTTCGTCGCTGTCGAGCCGGGCGGCATGGACCCGTGCGAGCTGCGCATGGCCCACGGGCCCGAGGCCGTGCGCGCCCTGGTGGACGGGCGGCAGCCGCTGTTCGAGTTCGTCATCCGCACCACGCTGGACTCCTTCGACCTCGACACCGTCGAGGGCCGGGTCGGGGCGCTGCGCGCGGCCGCCCCACTGGTCGCGGGCATCCGGGACCGGTCGATGCAGCTCGGGTACGCCCGCTCGCTCGCGCGCTGGATCGGCCTCGACACGGAGGACGTCCGCAGGGAGGTCGCTCGCGCCGCGACGACGCCGTCCCGCGGTGCCCGCCAGGACCAGCGCCGGGACGCCCGCCCCGATCCCGAGGCGGCCCCGGCGACGCCCGTCCTGGCGGCCCCCGACCCGCGCGACCCCGTGGCGCGGCTGGAGCGCCAGGCGTTGATCGTCGTCCTGCAGTACCCGCAGCACGTGCCGGCGTCGTTCGACGAGCTCGGCGAGGACGCGTTCGGCGTCCCGGCGTGGCGCGCCGTGCACGACGCGGTCCGCGCGGCCGGAGGCGTCGCGACGGGCCGGGAGGCCGGCGGCGGCCGGTGGGTGGAGACGGTGACGGAGCAGGCGCCCGAGATGGTCGCGCCCCTGGTCACCGAGCTCGCGGTCGCCCCGGTGCCGGAGGACCGCGAGTCGGCGATCGGCGCCTACGTGGCCGACGTCGTGCGTGCCCTGGTGGACCTGGGCCTCACCCGGCGCATCGCGGACGCGAAGAGCCGCCTGCAGCGCCTCGACCAGGACAAGGACCCGGCGGCCTACCAGCAGGCGTTCACCGAGCTGCTCGCGATCGAGCAGCAGCGCCGCTCGCTGCGCGAGTCCGGCTGACGCCTGTCCGCAGGCCCGGCACGGCGGGTCAGAGCAGGTGGCGGGCGAAGAAGCGACCCGCGTCCTCGGCCGCGTGGGCGGGGACGCCCGTGTGGCCGCCCAGGTTGGCCTGCAGCGTCTTCTCCGTGGACCCGAAAGCGTCGAACAGGTCCAGCGCCGCCTGGCGGTCGTTGCCCTCGTCGTCCCACTGCAGCAGCACGTGCACCGGGATCGTGACCCGGCGCGCCTCCTCGAGCGTGGCGCGCGGCACGTAGCTGCCCGCGAAGAGGCCGGCGGCCCGGATGCGCGGCTCCACCGCCGCGAGGCGTACGCCGACCGCGACCACCCCGCCGGAGAACCCGACCGGTCCGCCGATCTCGGGCAGCTCCGGGAGCGCGTCCAGGGTGGCCCGCCACTCCGGCACGGCCTGGTCGACGAGCGGGAGGATCAGCCGGTCGACGATGTCGTCGGTGACCGGCCGGCCCGCGGCCAGCGCCTCGCGCAGGTCGGCGCGGGCCCGGTCCGCGCCGGGGTCCCGCGGGCGGTCGCCCGCGCCGGGGGGCTCGATCGTCGCGGTGGCGAAGCCCTCGGTGGCGGCGCCCCGGGCGCGCGCCACCAGGCGCGGGTACATCCGCTCCGTGCCGAGGCCGCCCGGCTGGCCCAGGAGGATCAGGGGAGCGGGGTCGGACGGCATGGCGGTCGCCGGCGTCCAGAGGACGCCGGGGACGTCGTCCAGGGTGAAGCGGCGCTCGAGGACACCGTCGTCGAGCGGCTGCTCCGTGGTGAAGGTCAGGGTGGTGCTCGGCGTCGAGCTCGGTGTGGCGTGCATGGTCGTGCCTCTCGGGAGTGCTGAGCGGACGGCGCTCCCGGGCGACCTATCGCCCGACCATGACTCCGCGGAGGAGCACCTGTGTCGATCCGTTCACGGATACCACCTCCTTGCCCTGTCTCGCACGGCCACGGGCAGGCTAGCAGCGGGCGCCGCGTCGCCTCCAGCGGTTCTCGGTCACGGCTCCGGCCGGTCGTCCGGCGCCAGGCTGCCGTGCACCATGGCGCGCGCGAGCCGGCGGGTGGTGGCCGCGTCGACCGGCACGTCACCCGTGACGAGGGTGAGCACCGCGCCGCCGTACAGCAGGATCAGCGTGGGCACCGCCGCCGGGTCGACGTCGAGACCGGTGTCGGCGTGCATCGCGGCGGTGAGGTCGGACGCCTGCGTCGCCAGCCCGGCCAGGGCCGCGGCGAGCGCGGGCCTGCGGCGAGCCTCGAGCTGGAGCTCGGCGATCGCAAGGTAGCGGTCGCGGTGACGGGTCGCGGCGTCGAGCAGCGAGGCGGCGAGGAGGTCGGTCATCCGATCGAGGGTCCCGGCCCGGGAGCCGGGGGAGTCGCGACCGTCGAACGGGCCGGTGCCCGGCGGACGTGCCGCGACCGACGCCTCCGTCGCGGCACGGGCGTCGGCGAGGTGCAGCTCCACGACGCGCTGCGCCGTGGCGACCAGCAGCTCCTCACGGCCCCGGAAGTAGTTCGCGGCGGTGCCGGCGGGAAGCCCGGCGGCACGCTCGACCGAGCGGTGACTGAGGCCGTGCACCCCGGCGTCGACGAGCAGCGCGATGGCGGCGTCGGTCAGAGCGCGGCGTCGCTCGGGGTTGGTCCGGGGCACGAGCGCCAGTATGGCAAGATGAATACCACCACGCATGTAGTGGTATGGACGGAGCCAGGAGGACGGCATGGCGGGGACGGCGGTCGTGGTCGGCGGTGGCATCGGCGGGCTGGCGTCCGCCGTCGCGCTGGCGGAGGCGGGCTGGGGCGCGACCGTGCTCGAGCGGGCGGGCGAGCTGGGCGAGGTGGGCGCCGGGGTGGCGCTCACGCCCAACGCGGTCGCCGCGTTGAGCGGCCTCGGACTCGACGACGACGCCGTCGCGGGCCTCGGGCCGCGCACCTGGGCCACCGGCACGTGGGACTGGCACGGTCGGCCGATCCTGCGCCTGCCCGACGACCCCGGCCTGCGCGCGGCCACCGCCCTGCGCGGCGTGCACCGCGCCCGCCTGCACGGCGCCCTCCTGGACCGGGCCCGCGCGCTCGGCGTCGAGGTCGTCACGGACGCCCACGTCACGACCGTCGCCGCTGGCGCCCCGGACGGGGAGCGCGCCGTGGTGCACCACACGGACGGTGCCGGGACGGCGCAGGCACGGAGCGCCGACCTGGTCGTGGGTGCCGACGGCGTGCGCAGCGCCGTGCGCGCCGCCCTGTTCCCCGCACGACGGCCCGTGTACTCGGGGTACTCGAGCTGGCGCGCGGTCGTGCCGGGACTGTCGGCCGGGCCTGGTCTGCTGCAGTACTGGGGGCCGCACGCCGAATTCGGCACGATGCCGGTCTCGGACGGCGCGACCTACTGGTACGGGTACGTGCGGATGCCCGAGGCCACGCGCCTGGACGACGAGCTCGGCGAAGCCGACGCCCGGTTCAGGGGCTGGGCCGAGGAGGTGCGACGGGTGATCTCCGCGACGCCGTCCGAGGCCGTCATCCGGCACGACGTGCTGCACCTGCCCCGCGGCCTGCCGCGCTACGCACGGGGGCGCGTCGTCATGGTCGGCGACGCGGCGCACGCCACGCTCCCGACGATGGGGCAGGGCGCCGCCACCGCACTCGAGGACGGCGTGTGCGTGGGCCGGATCGTGGCGGCCGGCGTCGCGGCGGGGCAGCCGCTCGGCGCGGCGCTCGCGGCGTACGACGCGGCCCGCCGGCCCCGGTGCCGGGCGCTCGCGCGGGCGTCGGTCAGCAGCGGCCGGTTCGGCGCCCACCTGGGACCGCGCTGGCAGGGGCTGCGCAACGCGGTGATGCGGCGCGTGCCCGCCTCCGCCGTCACCCGCGGCGCCCGCGCCGTCATGGGGTGGACGCCGCCCGCCCTGCCGTGACGGGTCGGTGACCGGTCAGGCGGCCGCCTCGGCACGGGCCAGGCGCTCGCGGGCCTCCTGCAGGTCGGCGGGCATGAGGACCGCGAGCAGCACGAGGGCCGCGGCGACGCCCACCAGGAGCAGGAAGACGAGGTGGATCGCCGACATGAGGCCGGGGCCGACGGGGGTGCCGTCCGCCCCGACCGTCGTCCGGGCGTTGACGATGGCGCCGCACACGGCGACGCCGACCGCGGAGCCGAGGGAGCGGGCGAACATGTTGGTGCCCGTGACGGCACCCCGCTCGCTGAAGGTGGCCTGCGACTGGGCGGCGATGAGCGTCGGCACCGCCGTGAGCCCCATGCCCGTGCCGATCACGAAGCAGGCGGCGGCGACGGCGACCACCGACGAGCCCGCGCCCAGGAGCAGCGTGAGGGCGGAGCCGACCACGACCAGGGAGGTGCCGATCACGGCGGTGAACCGGAAGCCGATGCGCAGGTAGAACCGCCCGGCGTTGGACGCCGCCAGGGGCCAGCCCACGGTCATCGCCGCGAGGGCGAAGCCGGCGACGAGCGGGCCGGTGCCGAGCACGCCCTGCGCGTAGATCGGCACGTAGGTGGACAGGCCGAGCACGACGACGCCCACGAGCAGCGAGACCGCCGTCGAGACGCCCACTACCCGTCGGCGCAGGATCGCCAGGTCCACGATGGGGTGGCGCGTGCGGCGCGCCTGCACGGCGAACGCGGCGAGCAGCAGCAGCGCGACGGAGAAGATCACGACCGACGGCAGGGAGGCCCAGGCCCAGCGGCTGCCACCCTCCAGCAGGCCGAGCAGCAGCAGGGTGCTGCCGCCCGCGAGGAGCGCGGCGCCCAGGTAGTCGATCGGCTCGCGGGCTCCCTCACGCGGCGCCTCGCGGTAGCGCCGGGCCAGCATCCAGGCCGCGAGCAGGCACAGCGGGATGTTCACCCAGAAGATCCACCGCCAGCTGGTGAACTGGGAGAAGACGCCGCCGAGGGTCGGCCCCACGACGGCGGAGATCGCCCACACGGACGCGAGGTAGCCCTGCGTCTTCGCCCGCTCCTCGAGCGTGTAGATGTCGGCGGCGATCGTCATCGACACCGGCATGACGGCGCCCGCGCCCAGACCCTGGAGCACCCGGCCGGCGATGAGCATCCCCATCGTCAACGCGGAGCCCGCGACCACCGAACCGGCGAAGAACAGTGCCACCCCGGCGAGCATGAGCCGCTTGCGGCCCAGGACGTCGGCGAGCCGACCGAACACGGGCGTGCTCACCGCCTGGGCGAGGAGGTAGGTGGAGAACAGCCAGGGCAGCTGGTCGAATCCGCCGAGCTCGCGCGCGATCGTCGCCGACGCGGTGGCGATGATCGTCGCGTCGAGCGCGACCAGCGCCGTCGACAGCATCAGGGACAGCAGGATCGGGCCGCGCTCGGAGCGCAGGCCTACGGAGACACGACCGGTCTGGGGCACGTGAGGAACAAGCCTGTGACCAGCGGTTCGTATTCCCGCGCGGGCGGTCCGGCGCTACCTGGTCGCCTTGGCGGCGACGCGGATGTAGGTCGGGTTCGACTGCCACACCTTGCGCGGCTGGATGGTCCGGCCCGGCTTGGGGGCGTCGATGAGGTACCCGCCGCCGAGGTAGATGGCCACGTGGCCGGGGGAGGCGACCAGGTCGCCCGCCTTGGCCTTGCGCGCCGAGACCTTCGTGCCGACCTTGGCCTGGGCGCTGCTGGTGCGCGGCAGCTTCACGCCCACCGCCTTGGCGTAGACGTACTGGGTGTAGCCCGAGCAGTCGAAGCCCTTCGTCGTGCTGCCGCCCCACACGTAGGGCGTGCCGACGTGCTTCATGGCCTCGATCGCGACCTTGGTCGCGCTGACCGTGACCTTCTTGTTAGCGGTCGTGCGCCAGACGTACTTCTTCTTGTCGCTGGGGGAGAAGGTCACGTGCACCTTGTTGGTGCCCTTGCGCAGCGCGGTCACCGGGACGGTGAGGGTCTTGGCCCCGCGCACGCCCTTGTGGTGGGCCCGCTTCTTGCCGTTGACGTACAGGCCGACCGAACCGGGCACCGGGCGTGCGGTGGTGCCGGACACGGGGACCGACAGCGGGTGACCCAGCTTGAGGGAGGTCGTGCTGAGGGTGAAGGTGACCGGCGGCTTCGTCGCGGCCTGCGCGGGGGCGGCCGTGGCGAGCACGGATCCCGCCAGGAGCGCGAGGCCGGCCGCCGCGGTGTTCACGACCGCCACGAGGCTTCGACGGGCGGGGGGCGCGGTCGGGGGCACGGTCTGGGACACGGGGTGCGTCATGGGTGGACTTCCGCCTCGCGGCACGGCTTTCGCCGCGGCCCGCGCGGAAGTCGTGCGTGGCGCGGTGCGTCACCCGGTCGGGTGACCGACGAGGTCTTGGTCGGGGTCAGGTTGCTCCACAGCCCTATGCCGGCAACCGTCGACACAGCACCGGATCAGCGCCCGGACTCCGTTCGCCAGATCGCGTGGTCGAGGCGCTTGTGGGACACGCCGATCAGGTCGGCTGCGGCCTTCACGGCGGCGCGTGCCCGGTCGACGCTGACGGTCTGCCGGGCGCCGGAGGCGCGGGTGACGAAGCGACGGACCATCGTGTCGGCCTTCACGCCTTGAAGCCCGACGTTCATCTCCAGGTAGTCCCAGGAGGTGATCCCGAGGCCGTGGACCGCCACCCAGGCGGTCCGGGCGGCGGACTGCGTGCTGGGCGTCCCCTCGCGCAGGTCGCCCGCGGTCGTCACGCCCACCCGCTCCAGGGCGGAGACGCCGTTCAGCAGGGCGACCGCCTTCAGCACCTTGGTGCCGGGTGCCTTGGCGTCGTTGAAGATGCTCGCCGCGGCCGCCTCGGGGCCACCCGCCTTCTCGATGACCGCGATGAGGTCTCGCCCGGAGTCCTGGTAGGGGTCGGCTCCCTCCGAGCGCCGCAGCGCGCGATAGCGGTCGAGGATGTTCACCACCCCCGAGTAGTGCGCGCGCAGCGAGAACACGGCGTCGATCGCCGACAGGGCCAGCGAGTCGCGGTACCCCTGGGGCTCGACCCAGGTCTCGGGAAGGCCGAGGGTGTCCAGGGCGAGGGTCCGCACGGCGACGGCGTCGTCGTTCATGATGTCGGTCATGGCGTGAACGTAGTCGCTGGGACCGCCGGGTGTGGGCTGTCCACTGGGGCAACGAGCGGGTGAAACTCCGCGGTGGCAAGGTGTGAGGTGCTTCGCACATTGATGTGGCCGCCGCCCCGTGACACACCGGGTTGTCCTCGGACCCCCATCGCACCCCGTCGTTGCTGACATCTGGAGTCTCCCGATGCGTCGTCCTCTCGTCGCTCACCTCGCAGTGGCAGCCGTCGCCCTCTCGCTGGCGGCCTGCTCCGCCGCGGATGGCGGGGGCGAGACGCGAACGACCGACACGGTGACCCCCGAGAAGGTGGCCACGTGAGCGACCTCAACACGCAGGCGTGCGCCGCCCTCCTGGCCGTCATGGCCGAGTACAGAGTCCCGCAGGCCGCCGTGGCCCGGCGCCTGGGGCGGAGCAAGTCCTACGTGAACCAGCGCGTGCATGGTACGTACGCGCTGTCTTTGGACATCGTGGGCGCCGTGCTGGACCTCGCCCAGCTGTCGCCGGACGCGTTCCTGGGCGACCTCGCGCAGCAACTGACGCCCGCAGATCCGACCTCGGTGCACTCCGGGCCGTCGTCCTCCGCTCCGTAGACGCGGCTGTAGCCAGCTCCGGGGCTGACTCGCACACGACGAGGGCGTCCACGGACGCGAGGGCGGCGGCGGGGCGGGTGGTTCGCACGGGCTCCCCTACCGGTGCAGGGTCGCCCGAGCCTACGTCGGCCCCCGACCCGGGGAATGGCTCCCGCGATGGCTCCCCCGGTCGTTTCCAGGCCCGTGTAAATGGCAAAGGCCCGGTCCCCAGAGTCCTAGGAACCGGGCCGATCTTGCCGGTTGCTCCCGCGGTTGGACTTGAACCAACGACCGTCCGATTAACAGTCGGATGCTCTGCCAGCTGAGCTACGCGGGATCGCGTGTCCGCCCGGCCTGTGGCCGTCGAACCGGGAAGAACAATACCAGGCTCACACGGGTAGTCCGGACGCCCCTCGTACCCTGGACTCCGTGGCGTCCACCACTCGGGAGACGCGCGGGTCGTCGAGGTCGACGCCGGGGCCGGCCACCGCCTGGGAGAAGAAGTGGCCGTCGGCGGTGCGCCGCACGGCGACCTTCACGTCCCCACCGGGTACCGCCACCGTCTCCGACAGCACCACCGACCACTGGACACGTTCGCGCAGCGCCTGGGGGAAGGGCGTGCGCTCGGGGTTCACGAGGCGCAGCACGGTGTCGGGGGCGGCGTCCACCCACTCGACGGCGAGCTCCGAGCGCTCGGGATCGAAGACTCCCCGGTCGACGTCGCACCACGGACGGCGCGTCGAGATCTCGTCAGATCCGGGTCCGAGGACGACCAGGTCGGCGGTCGTCGCCACGGCCCAGCGGTCGTCGGCCAGCTCGGCACTGGCGAGCACCCGTTCGGCGCGCGCGAGCGGCAGGGCGCGGCGCAGGGTGGCGGGCAACGGGGAGCGGCGGAACCACATGGCGTCACCGTACCGAGCCGGGACGCGCGGGTGTGGTGTGCGAGGGGCCGGGCATGTGTGAAGATCCGCCGTTCGACCCGCACAAGGACGCCACGGTCCGTATGGTCGAGAGCGACGCCCATGTTCGGGCGCCGTTTTCCCAGCTCCGAAGGGAGCGCGCATGACTCTTGCAGCCAGCCCACCCCAGGAGGTACGGCTCTCCGAGCCGCGACACGAGGTCGGCGAGTTCTCCTACGACATCACCGACGACGCATGGTGGTGGTCCGACGCGACCTACCGCATGCTCGGTTTCGAGCCGCACGAGGTCGTCCCGACCTGGTCGCTCCTCATGTTCCACCAGCACACCGACGACCGCGACGAGGTCCGGGAGGTCTTCGAGTCCGCGGTGCGCACCGGGGAACCCTTCAGCAACGTCCACCGCGTCAAGGACGCCCGCGGCCAGGAGCGGACCCTGTCCGACACCGGTCGGGGCCGCCACGACCCCACGACGGGAGCGGTGACGCACGTCGTCGGCTACCACGCCGACGTGACCTCCGCCGTCGAACGGTTCGGCGACGCCCGCGCCACGGCCAGCATCCGGGCGGCGGCGGCCAGCCGGTCGGGCATCGAGCAGGCCAAGGGGATCGTCGGCTTCGCGTTGGGCGTGGACCCCGAGTCCGCCTTCGCGACCCTGCGTGACGCCTCCAGCCACACCAACCTGCCGCTGCGGCAGATCGCTGCGATCGTCGTCGATGCGGCGGCCCGGCCCGACCGCGACCTCGACCGCATGGCCGCGACGCTCCTGGACCTCGCCGGCCGCTAGCCCGACCGTCCACCGCCCACCGCCTAGAGCGTGCCGTCAGAGCGCGCCGGGCGGTGCTTTCTTGTGCCCCGTGCCGGGCTTGAACCGGCGACCGATCGATTATGAGTCGACTGCTCTGACCAGCTGAGCTAACGGGGCGCGCGGCGAGCATACCGGCGGACCTCAGGGCGTGCGCGGGTCACCGGCCCGCGGTGTCATGGGGGCGTGACCATCACGGTGAAGCGCGTGTACGACGACCCCTCCCCGGACGACGGGGCGCGCGTGCTCGTGGACCGGCTCTGGCCTCGAGGGGTGTCCAAGGAGCAGCTACGGCTGGATCGCTGGTGCAAGGAGGTCGCGCCGTCGTCCGAGCTGCGCCGCTGGTTCCACCACGACGCCGGCCGCTTCGACGAGTTCGAGCGTCGCTACCGGGCGGAGCTCGTCGACAACCCGCAGGTGGCGGAGCTCGCCGCGCTGGGCGCGGGGGAGCGGCGCCTCACGCTGCTGTACTCGGCGCGGGACCCGGAGCACAACCAGGCCCTCGTGCTGCGCGACGTGCTGCGCGCCTACCTGGAGGACACGGCCTCCGGCTCGGGCGCCTGAGCCGCGCGTCGTTCGGCCGCGCCCCGGCCGAAGGCCCGGCTCGTCCGCTCGAGGTCACGCGCCACCGCGCGGCGCAGCCGCGGGCCGAAGGGGCGCTCGACGAAGCAGTGCACGAGGTACGCCACCGCGAGCATGACGACGGTGACGAGGCTGAACGTGGCGGCGGCGGGCAGGTACGGGCTCGTCTCGCCGATGAGCCACTGCCCCCACGACGAGTGCAGCAGGTACAGGGGGTAGGTCAGCGCGCCCACCAGGGTGAGCCAGCCCCACGACAGCCGGTCGAGCCGCGTGAGCGCGACTGCGGCGACGAGCGCGAAGCACACGAGGATCGCCACCCAGTACGTCTGGGGGCCGACCGTCACGTCGGTGCTGGTCGCGATCCGCAGGGACTGGCTGCGTCCGGAGATCACACCGGCGAGCGCCACGTTGAGGCCGAGCACGGACCAGAGCACGGGCGAGCGCCGTTCCCGGGTGAGCAGGAAGAGCACCATCCCACCGGCGAAGAGCGGCGCGTCGGTGCCCACGAGCACCGTGGACCACAGGGAGCTGCCCGACTGCACGGCGATCGCCGCCGCCACCGGCCACACGGCCGCGAACGCGAGGAGGCGGTTGCGGGTCATCCCGACGGCCAGGAGGAGCCCGACCAGCACGTAGAACCGCAGCTCGGCCCACAGCGTCCAGTAGACGGACTCGAGGTCCTGCACGCCGAACGCGCGCTGGACCATGGTGAGGTTCGCCGCGGTCTCCGGGATGCCGACGTCCTTGTGCCCCGGGGCGACGACGACCACGAGGAGCACCACGGCCGCGACGGACAGCCAGTACGCGGGGAACAGCCGGCCGACCCGGGAGGCGGTGAAGGCACGCACGTCGCGGCCCCACGCCGACATGAGGATGACGAACCCGCTGATGACGAAGAAGAGCTGGACGCCGAAGGAGCCGAACGCGGCGACCGGCTGGAGGTTCGGGAACGAGTCCTCCGTGCGGGCGCCCCAGGCCGAGTGGTTGACCGCGACGTAGTGGTAGGCGAGCACCGCCATGGCGGCGACGAACCGCAGCCCGTCGAGCGCGGCCAGCCGTGGCCGGCCCGAGGCAGGGGTGGAGGACGGACCGGGCCGAGGGCCTGCGGTCACGGTGGACTCGGTCGTCGGGCGAAGCATCCCGGGCACGTTATCAAACCGTGATCTTCGGCGCCGTCGCCCGTCCGCGACGTGGGAGAATGCCAGCCATGGCGATGCGAGAGATCCGGGTGCTGCCCGACCCCGTGCTGCGCACACCCTGCGACGAGATCACGACGGTGGACGACCGGGTGCGCTCCCTCGTGGAGGACCTCGTCGAGACCGTCGACGCCGAGGGCCGCGCCGGTCTCGCGGCCAACCAGATCGGCGTGAGCCTGCGGGCGTTCTCCTGGAACGTCGAGGACGAGATCGGCTACGTGCTGAACCCGCGGATCGTCGAGCTCTCCGACGAGACGCAGGACGGCGACGAGGGCTGCCTCTCGGTGCCGGGTCTGTGGTACCCCACCACCCGCGCCTGGTACGCGCGGGTCGTCGGTCAGGACGTCGACGGCAACGAGCTCGTCGTCGAGGGCACGGGGCTCATGGCTCGCTGCCTGCAGCACGAGTGCGATCACCTGGACGGCAAGCTCTACCTGGACCGCCTCGAGCGCTCCGTGCGGAAGAAGGCCATGCGGGAGCTGCGCGAGCGGCTCTGAGTTCCTCAAGGGCTGCTCAAGAGCGACGAGCCGTTCCGCGTTTCCTCTCGCACGCGGGCCCGCCATCGGGCAGGATGTGTCAAGACGACACACCGTCGGAGCTCGTGGACCAGCAGGCCTACCGGTTCGAGGACGTAGGGGAAGACGGACCTCGGAACCAGGGAGGACAACATGGCTGGTGCGATCACCCGCGGTGTGCTGTTCGTGCACTCGGCACCCCGTGCGCTGTGCCCTCACCTCGAGTGGGCGGCGGGCAACGTGCTCGGAGGGCGCGTGTCGCTGGACTGGACACCCCAGCCGGCGGGACGCGGCCTGTTCCGTGCCGAGTACTCGTGGCAGGGCGCCCAGGGAACGGGCGCCCGGTTGGCTTCTGCCTTGCGGGGCTGGGACCACCTGCGCTACGAGGTGACGGAGGAGGCGAGCCACGGCGCCGACGGCGCGCGCTGGTCGCACACCCCGGACCTCGGCATCTTCCACGCCATGACGGACGTGCACGGCAACGTCGTCGTCCCCGAGGACCGCGTGCGCGCCGCGATGGAGTCGGCGCACGACGGCCGCGGCGTGCGCGAGGCGCTCGACCTCGCCCTCGGCACCGCCTGGGACGACGAGCTGGAGCCCTTCCGCTACGCCGGGGCCGGCGCCCCCGTGCGCTGGCTGCACCGCGTCGGCTGACCCTCACCAGGCGCCACGACGCCCCCAGCACCTTCGCGAGGTGCTGGGGGCGTCGTCGTGCCGGCCGGCGCGGACGCGCGGGTCAGGCGTTCGTCACCGTGAGCGCGACGTTGTGCCCGCCGAAGCCGAACGAGTTGTTCAGCGCGACGACGTCGCCGTCGGGGAGCTTCTCCGGGGTGGCCCGCACCAGGGGCACCTGGAGCTCGGGGTCAGGGTTCTCCACGTTGATCGTCGGCGGGGCGAGGCGCTCGTGCACGGCCTTGACGGTGAAGAGCGTCTCCAGGGCCCCGGCACCACCCAGGAGGTGTCCGGTCATCGACTTGGTGGCCGAGAGGCGCACGTGGTCGGCCTCGCCGCCCATGAGGGACCGGATCGAGGCGGTCTCGGTGAGGTCGCCGACCTTGGTGGACGTGGCGTGCGCGTTGACGTGCACGACGTCGCGCGACGTCACTCCCGCGTCCTCCAGCGACCGGCGCATGGCGGACACCTGCCCGGTGCCCTCCGGGTCGGGGGAGGTGATGTGGTAGGCGTCGGACGACAGGCCGACGCCCGCGATCCGCGCGTAGACGCGCGCGCCGCGGGCGGCCGCGTGCTCGGCGCTCTCCAGGACGACGATGGCGGCGCCCTCGCCGATGACGAACCCGTCGCGGTCGACGTCGTACGGCCGGGAGGCGCGCTGCGGGTCGTCGTTGCGCAGCGAGAGGGTGCGCGACGCGGCGAAGGCCGCGATGGGCATCGGGTGGATCGTCGCCTCGGTGCCGCCGCACACGACGACGTCGGCGCGACCGGCACGGATCATGTCGAGGCCGTAGCCGATCGCCTCGGCGCCCGACGCGCACGCGGACACGAGGGCGTGGGCCCCGGCCTTGGCGCCGAGCTCCAGCGAGACGTACGCGGCGGGGGAGTTGGGCATGAGCATGGGGACGGTCATCGGGAGCATCCGGCGGGCGCCGCGCTCCTTGAGCGTGTCCCAGCCGTCCAGGGTGGTCCAGATGCCGCCGATGCCGGACGAGACCACGGCGCCGAGCCGCTCGCCGTCGACCTCGGGGGCGCCGGCGTCCTGCCAGGCCTCCCGGGCCGCGACCATCGCGTACTGCGTGGACGGGTCCATGCGCTTGGTCTCGGGGCGGGACAGGACCTGGTCGGGGGTGACCTTGATGGTGGCGGCGAACGTGACCGGCAGGCCGTACTTCTCGGCCCAGTCGTTCTCGAGGGTGCGCGCGCCCGACTCGCCCGCGAGGGCGGCAGCCCAGGTGGAGGGGGCGTCGCCACCGAGCGGGGTGGTGGCGCCGAGGCCGGTGACGACGACGTCGCGCGAGGCGGGTGCGGCAGTCATGGGGTGGTCACTCCTGAGGTGAGAGCGGGTGCGGCAGGACAGGTTGCCGGGCGGGCCGGGGTCGCCGGCCCGCCCGCGCGACGGGGCGGGCGCCCCGCGGCGTCATGCGGCCTGGGCACCCTCGATGTACGAGACGGCGTCCCCGACCGTGGTGAGGTTCTTGACCTCGTCGTCGGGGATGCGGACGCCGAACTTGTCCTCGGCGTGGGTCACGATCGTCATCATCGACAGCGAGTCGATGTCGAGGTCGTCGGTGAACGACTTCTCCGACACGACCGCGTCCGTGGGCAGACCGGTCTCCTCGGCGACGATCTCGGCGAGACCCTCGAGGATCTCCTGGGAGGTGTAAGCCATGGGGTGCGTCTCTCCTTGAAACGGGGTACCGGCCGTCCGGCACCGTGGGGTGTTGCGGTGCGATTGTCCCGCACCACGGGGGTCGGTCACGACCCCGGACGAGCGCCGGGGCCGCACCAGAGGTTAGGGCAGCAGCACGACCTGCGCCGCGTAGACGAGGCCCGCGCCGAAGCCGATCTGGAGCGCCAGGTCGCCGGAGCGCGCCTGGCCCTCGGCGAGCAGCCGCTCGGTGGCGAGGGGGATCGAGGCGGCGGACGTGTTGCCGGTGTCGGCGATGTCCCGCGCGACGACGACGCCGTCCGGCAGCCGCAGCTGCTTGACGAGCTGGTCGATGATGCGCATGTTCGCCTGGTGCGGCACGAAGACCTGGACGTCCTCGGGCTCGACGCCCGCCTCGGCCATGGCCTTCGCCGCGATTGGGGCCATCTGGAAGCCGGCCCACTTGAAGACGGTCGGGCCGTCCTGGCGCAGGGTCGGCCAGCCCGCCGTGGGGTCCGCGCGCAGGTCGGACCAGGCGCGCGTCTGGGTGATGGCCTGCGCCTTGGCGCCGTCCGAGCCCCAGACCGTCGGGCCGATGCCCGGCACGTCCGACGGCCCGACCACGGCGGCGCCCGCGCCGTCGCCCAGCAGGAAGGAGATGGACCGGTCCGTCGGGTCGACGAAGTCGGACATCTTCTCGGCCCCGATGACCAACACGTGCCGGGCGGCGCCGGAGCGCACGAGCGCGTCGGCCTGGCCGATGCCGTAGGCGTACCCGGCGCAGGCGGCCGAGATGTCGTAGGCCGCGGCCGGCGTGGCGCCGAGGCGCTCCGCGAGCACCGCGGCCCCCGCGGGCGTCTGGTGGAAGTACGTCACCGTGGACAGGATGACGACGTCGACGTCGGCGCCGGAGAGCCCCGCGGCGTCGAGCGCCTTGCGGGCGGCCGCCTCGGCGAGGTCGAGCACGTCGACGTCCGCGCGGGCGTACCGGCGCGTGACGATGCCGGTGCGCTGGCGGATCCACTCGTCCGAGGAGTCGATCGGCCCGGCGACGTCGTCGTTCGTCACGACGCGCTCGCCCCGCTCGCCGGCGACCGCCAGGATCCGCGAGTGCCGGACCGGTTCGGCCTGGCGCAGCGTGCGGCGGGTGGTGCTCACGCGGCGGTCCCGGCGCCGGCGGCGTCCGAGTGGCGGGCGATGAGGTCGCGGGCGGCCTCGATGTCGTCGGGGGACTTCACCGCGACCGACTCCACGCCCTTGAGGGCGCGCTTCGCCAGGCCGGTGAGGACACCGCCCGGGGCGAGCTCCAGGATCGCGGTCACGCCGCGCTCGGCGAGCGTCGCCTGGCACAGGTCCCACCGCACGGGGGCCGTCACCTGCGCGGCGAGGCGCGCGAGGACGTCCGCGGCGGTGCCGTGCCCGTGCGAGCCGGGCGCCAGCGTGTCGTAGGAGGTGCCGTCGGCGTCCGACAGCAGCGGCAAGCGCGGGTCGGTCGCCAGCCAGCCGGTGGCGACCCGCTCGAAGACGGCCCGGGCGGACTCCATGAAGGGCGTGTGGAACGCGCCCGCCACCTGCAGGGGGATGACCCGGGCGCGCGTCGGCGGGTCGGCGGCCAGCGCGGCGAGCCGCTCGAGGTCACCGGCGGCCACGACCTGCCCGCCGCCGTTGACGTTGGCCGGGAACAGCCCGGCGGCCTCGATGGAGGCGAGGACCTCGTCCGGGTCGCCGCCCACGACGGCGCTCATGCCGGAATCGGCCGCCGCGGCGGCCTCTGCCATCGCCCGCGCCCGGTGTGAGACCAGCCCGACGGCACCCGCGTCGTCGAGCGCGCCCGCCACGGCGGCGGCGCTGAGCTCGCCGACCGAGTGGCCCGCGGTGACGTCCACGACCTCGGTCGTGGGGCGCCCGTCGAGGATGGCCCGCAGGGCGAGCAGCGACGTCGAGACGATCAGCGGCTGGGCGACCGCCGTGTCGCGGATCGTGTCCGCGTCCGACGTCGTCCCGTGCTGGGCGAGGTCGGTCCCGGCGGCGGCCGAGAAGGAGTCGAGCAGGTCGGCGGTGCCGGGCAGCTCCAGCCAGGGGCTGAGCATCCCGGGGGTCTGAGAGCCCTGTCCAGGGCAGACGACGGCGAGCACGTGCCCACGCTGCCACCCCGCCCGGGGCGCGGGGCGTCGTGACCCGCACGAACCTCGCGGAAGGCGATTGTGGGAATCCTCCAACGGGCGTGCGCTCAGCCCGCGAGGTCGCCGCCCTCGAGCTGGCCGAGGGCCAGGGCGATCTGCAGGACGAAGGACTCGCGCGCGTCGAGCGGGTCCCACCCGGTGATCTCGGAGACCTTGCGCAGGCGGTAGCGCACGGTGTTGGGGTGCACGTACAGGCGCCGGGCCGCGGCCTCGAGGGAGCGGCCGGTGCCGAGGTAGGCGGACAGCGTCTCGAGGACGGAACCGGAAGCCTCCTGCAGGGGACGGAACGCCTGGGCGACGAGCGTGCGACGTGCGGTGACGTCGCCCGTGAGCACCCGCTCCGGCAGGATCTCGTCGGCGAGCACCGGGCGGGGCGCCTGGGGCCACGCGGGCGCCGCGGCCAGGCCCGCCAGCGCGGCGGCCGCGGAGGTCGCGGCGTCGGACACGTCGGGCACGACGCCACCGATGACGACCGGCCCGGGGCCGAAGCGGTCCAGCAGCGACGACGCGGCGGCGACCAGGTCGCCCTCGCCGCCCAGCACGAGCACCAGCCGGTCCCCGTGGATGCCGACCAGGGCGTCGCCCGCGGCGCGGCGCGCGATCCGGCGCAGCTCGGCGGTGCGGACGTCGTCGAGCCGGGTCGTCGCCTCGCCGACCACCACCAGAGCCTGCCCGCGGCCGCTCCAGCCGAGGGCGGACACGCGCGAGCGCAGGGAGTCGTCGCCGTCGCCGCGCACCAGGGCGTCCACGACCAGCGCCTCCAGGCGGGCGTCCCAGGCGCCGCGCACCTCCGCGGCGCGGGCGTAGACCTCGGCGGCGGAGAAGGCGATCTCGCGCGAGTAGCGCAGCACCGCCTCGCGCAGCTCGCGCTCGTAGCCGGGGGCCGCGATCTCGTCGGAGTGCTGCTCGACGACGTCAACCATGAGGCGCACGAGCTGCAGGGTGTGCTGCAGGGAGATGGAGCGGGTCAGCTCCGGCGGCGCGGCCGCGAACATCTCGCCCACGCCGTGCGGGGTGGGGGTCGGCTCCGCGAACCAGCTGACGAACGCGTTGATGCCGGACTGAGCGACCAGGGCCACGTACGAGCGGTCCTCCGCCGGGAGCTGGCGGTACCAGTGGACCTCCTCCTCGAGGCGGCGCATGGCCGTCGAGGTGAGCAGGCCCATCCCCTCGCGCACACGCTGCACGTTCTCGCCGCGGGAGACGGGGTGTCCGTCCGCGGAGGCTCCGCCCTCCGGCGCGCGGGTGCCGTCGGCCGTGGGGGTCGGGCTGGGGCTGCTCGTCATGCCTCGAGGATACGGGCGCGGTTGTGGGGAGTGCACAAACCGGCCCGGGTGGCCCCGCGCCCCGGCCGGCGCGCGGGTCTTTGGATAGTGTCGGTCCATGGCCCTCTTGCCCCGGCTCCGGCAGCTGCTGCGCCGGCCGTTCTCCGCCTCCACCGTGGCGGCGCGACGGCCCTCGCCCTCGCAGGAGCACGGCGACACCCTGCAGGAGGACGCCCTGCGGGCCATCCTCACCGACGACCCGAACGACGCCCGCGCCTTCCACGCCCTCGCCGAGATCGTGCGCCGGCGGGCCGTCGAGTCGCCGAACGCCGAGGACCCGCTCACCGCGCCCACCGACGAGGCGGCGCAGCAGCGCGCCGCCGACCTCGCCGTCTGGTCGCTGGCCGAGGAGCTCGCCGGCCACCCGCGTGGCTGGCGCCCGCTGCTGGAGCTCGGGCGGCTGTCCGTCGGGGACGACCCCGAGGGAGCCGTGCGCCGGCTGGCCACCGCGGCCGAGCGCGACCCCGGTGGCGAGGCGCTCGCCGAGGGCCTCGCGATCCTGCGCGAGGCCGCCATGCCCACCGAGGCCCTCGGGCTCGGCATCGGGCACTGGCGGGCCCGGGAGCACACGCCGGAGGTCGGGCGCCAACTCGTGCTCGCCGCCCTCGAGGCGGGGCGGGTCGCGGAGGCCCGCCAGCACCTCGAGGCGCTCGCGCTGCGCCCGGGCACCGAGGAGCTGCGCGCGGAGCTGGCGCGCGTGGTCGCCGCCCGCGAGCAGACCTCGCCGCGGTAAGCGCGGCCCCAGCGACGCGACGAAGCCCGGACGCGAACCCGTGGGGGTCGCGTCCGGGCTTCGTCGTCGTGCCGGAGCGGTGCTACCTCGGCGTCAGCTGTCGCCGCCCGCGACGCCGGAGGTGCCGGCGTTCACGTCGAGCAGGCGGTACTTCTCCACCGCCTTGGCGACGACGTCGGCCGAGACCTCGCCGCGACGGGCGAGCTGCTGCAGCGTCTTCACGACCATCGACGGGCCGTCGATGAGGAAGTAGCGCCGCGCGGCCGCACGGGTGTCGGAGAACCCGAAGCCGTCCGCGCCGAGCACCGCGTAGTCGCCCGGCACCCAGGCGCGGATCTGGTCCGGCACCAGGTGGTCGTAGTCGCTGGTGGCGACGAACGGCCCCTGGGCGCCCGACAGCTTCTGCGTCACGTACGGGGTGCGCGGCTCGGCCGCCGGGTCGACCAGCGCGTCCTTCTCGGCCGCCAGCGCGTCGCGACGCAGCTCGTTCCAGCTGGTCACGGACCAGACGTCCGCCGACACGCCCCAGTCCTCGGCGAGGAGCTGCTGCGCCTCGAGCGCCCACGGCACGCCCACGCCGGAGGCGAGGAGCTGCGCCTTGGGGCCCTCGACGTCGGAGGCGGAGATCCGGTGGATGCCGCGCAGGATGCCCTCGACGTCCACGTCTTCCGGCTCCGCCGGCTGGACCATCGGCTCGTTGTACACCGTGAGGTAGTACATGACGTCCTGGTCGCGGCCGTCGGACCCGTCGCCGTACATGCGCTCGATGCCGTCGCGCACGATGTGGCGGATCTCGTAGCCGTACGCCGGGTCGTACTGCACGATCGCCGTGTTGGTGCCGGCGAGGAGCGGCGAGTGGCCGTCCGCGTGCTGCAGGCCCTCACCGGTCAGCGTGGTGCGACCGGCGGTGGCGCCGATGATGAAGCCGCGGGCGAGCTGGTCGCCGGCCGCCCAGAACTGGTCTCCGGTCCGCTGGAAGCCGAACATCGAGTAGAAGATGTAGAACGGCACCATGGCCTCGCCGTGCGTCGCGTACGACGTTCCCACGGACTGGAAGGCGGCCGCGGACCCGGCCTCGTTGATGCCCGTGTGCATGATCTGTCCGGCCTCGGACTCCTTGTAGCTCAGCATGAGCTCGCGGTCCACGGCGAGGTAGTTCTGCCCCTGGGTGTTGAAGATCTTCGCGCTCGGGAAGATGGCGTCCAGGCCGAAGGTGCGGGCCTCGTCGGGGATGATCGGCACGACGCGCTGGCCGAACCCCTTGTCCTTGATGAGGTCCTTCAGCAGACGGACGAAGGCCATCGTGCTGGCCACCTGCTGGGTGCCGGAGCCCTTCTTGAGGATCTCGTAGGTCTTCGGCTCCGGCAGCGTCAGCGGCTTCGGCGTCGAGCGGCGCTCGGGCAGGAAGCCGCCCAGGTGCCGGCGGCGCTCCAGCATGTACTGGATCGCCTCGTCGTCCATCCCCGGGTGGTAGTACGGGGGCAGGTACGGGTCGGCGTCGATCTGCTCGTCCGTCAGCGGGATGTGCAGGTTGTCGCGCAGCGCCTTGAGGTCGGAGTTCTTGACCTTCTTCATCTGGTGCGTGGCGTTGCGGCCGGCGAAGCTCGAGCCGAGGGCGTAGCCCTTGACCGTCTGCGCCAGGATGACCGTCGGCTGGCCCGTGTGCGCCCGCGCCGCCGAGTACGCGGCGTAGATCTTGCGGTAGTCGTGACCGCCGCGCTTCATGTTCCAGATGTCGTCGTCGGTCATGTTCTCGACGAGCGCCTTGGTCCGCGGGTCGCGGCCGAAGAAGTGCTCGCGGATGAACGCGCCGGACTCCGCGCGGTACGTCTGGTAGTCGCCGTCGGGCGTGGCGTTCATGAGGTTGACCAGCGCGCGGTCCTTGTCGGCGTTGAGCAGGGCGTCCCACTCGCGGCCCCAGATCACCTTGATGACGTTCCAGCCGGCGCCCTTGAACTGGGCCTCCAGCTCCTGGATGATCTTGCCGTTCCCGCGGACCGGGCCGTCCAGGCGCTGCAGGTTGCAGTTGACGACGAACGTCAGGTTGTCCAGGCCCTGGTGCGCCGCCTGCTGCAGCATGCCGCGCGACTCGGGCTCGTCCATCTCGCCGTCGCCGAGGAACGCCCACACGTCCTGCTGGCTCGTGTCCTTGATGCCGCGGTTGTGGAGGTACTTGTTGGTCCACGCCTGGTAGATGGCCGACGCGGGGCCGAGGCCCATCGAGACGGTCGGGAACTCCCAGAAGTCCGGCAGCATGCGCGGGTGCGGGTAGGACGGCAGGCCGCCGCCGGCGTGCGACTTCTCCTGGCGGAACCCGTCGAGCTGCTCGGCGGTCATCCGGCCCTCGAGGAAGCTGCGGGCGTACTGGCCGGGGGAGGAGTGCCCCTGGAAGTACACCTGGTCGCCGCCGCCCGGGTGGTCCTTGCCGCGGAAGAAGTGGTTGAGGCCCACCTCGTACAGCGTCGCCACCGACGCGTACGAGGAGATGTGGCCGCCCACCGCGACGTCGGGGCGCTGGGCGCGCGTCACCATCACGGCGGCGTTCCAGCGGATCCACGAGCGGTAACGACGCTCCATCGCCTCGTCGCCCGGGAAGTAGGGCTCGTCGTGCACGGCGATCGAGTTGACGTAGGGGGTCGCCACGGTCGCGGGGATGTGCACGTTGCGCTCCCGCGCGCGACGCAGCAGGTTGAGCATGACGTAGCGCGCCCGCGGGCCGCCCTTGTCGTCGATCAGGCCGTCGAACGACTCGACCCACTCGCCGGTCTCGGCGGGGTCGATGTCCGGGACGGCGCTGAGCAGGCCGTTGATCAACGGTCCGGTCTCGTCGTACGAAGCCACCAGCAACCTCTCTCATCTTCGGACGGGGCAGCACGTGGTCGCCGCTCCGGTCCGTGTCAGGCATCCCGTCGTGAGGGCACCGCGACGGTTGGTCGCGACGGTGCGGACCACGAACGGGTGGTCATCACTCATTGTGTCCCCAGACGGCCCGGGGGAACACCATCGAGCGGTCAAGGATCCGTGATCTACGTCATGCCGGGCCCTGGCTGTGTTGCCGAGATCACTGTCCCGCCCCCGGCGGGGGCAAACCGTCCGGGATGAGGGGTTGCCGGGCGCTCCCGCTTCCGGTGGACTACGTTGGCGCACACGACGGATGATCGTCGTGCTCGCAGGCAGAACGGCTCGGGTGAAGGTCAGACGGAGAGGAATGAAGGTCCAACGTGGGTAAGCAGGCGGAATCCCCGGCAGCACGCTTCGGGTTCTCCACCGGCCAGGTGGTGCAGGAGTTCGGGTGGGGAGAGGACGTCGACGACACGCTTCGGGCCGACATCGAGGCTCTTGTCGGCGGCGAGCTGGTCGACGAGGACTACGACGACGTCACGGACGGTGTCATCGCCTGGTGGCGGGACGACGACGGCGACCTGACCGACCTGCTGGTCGACGTCCTGACCGTGCTCGACGACGGCGGCCTGATCTGGCTGCTGACGCCCAAGCCCGGCCGCGACGGCCACGTCGCGCACGACGAGATCCAGGAGGCCGCGACCACCGCGGGCCTGCACGCCACGAGCACGTTCGCCGTCGCGCCCGACTGGTCGGCCACCAAGCTGGCCTACCGCGGCCGCGGCCGGTGACCCGCCCGTGACGGGCGCGGCGCTCGAGCCACGGTGGCGACCGGGCGACCCGGCGCCCGACTTCACCCTCCCGGACACCCACGGCACGCCCGTGCACCTCGCGGACCTGCGGGGCGAGGCCGTGCTGATCGTGTTCTTCCCCTTCGCGTTCTCGGGGATCTGCACCGGTGAGCTGTGCGAGCTGCGCGACAACCTCGAGGACTTCGAGGCGGCGGGGG